>Ga0302286_10000250_pt1 | contig 44577 bp, 40 predicted proteins | sample III_Fen_E2_3_FD_198765 | JGI IMG/M metagenome (GOLD analysis project Ga0302286, IMG submission 198765) | Peat permafrost microbial communities from Stordalen Mire near Abisko, Sweden - III_Fen_E2_3 | ecosystem: Environmental > Terrestrial > Soil > Wetlands > Permafrost | place: Sweden: Abisko...
TCGCCAAAATATTCAATTAATATAATTCAGATTAATCCCGATATGCTGGATGAATTTACACGATTGAATGGAAGTGAATTACTAAAGGGTAGATATAATATTGCATTTTGGGCGTGGGAATTGGATCGATATCCTGATATGTATCAGCGGTTTTTTGATTATTTTGATGAGGTTTGGACACCCAGCACTTTTTGTGTAGAAGCTATCGCGGCAAAATCGCCGGTGCCGGTATTGGCATTTCCGCATCCGATCACACAAAATCAATCGACGATTGATCGGAACATATTGCAATTGCCTGTAGGAAAATTTATTTTGCTGTCATTGTTTGATTTCTTAAGTTCCATTGAACGAAAAAATATTTTTGGCATCATCGATGCATTTGAAAAAGCATTCGGGAAAGACGACTCATCGGTACTTTTGGTACTGAAAGCAAATAACAGTGAAATGTTTCCGGATCAGTTAGCCCGATTGAAAAATAGGATAGTTGGATTTGTTAACATTCTGCTAATCAACAAGAGGTACGAGCGAAGCCACATAGACGGGTTGATAAAAGTAAGCAACGTATTAGTTTCATTGCATCGCGGAGAGGGTTTTGGGTTGACAATGGCAGAGGCCATGGCAGCAGGAAAACCTGTAATTGCAACCGATTATTCAGGAAACAGAGACTTTATGCATAGCGGCAATAGCTTTTTAGTGCCCTATAAAATGATAGCAGTTAGCGACATAAATCCTTGTTATACAAAAGGAAATATGTGGGCTGACCCCGATATTGATGAAGCCGCAAAACAAATGCTGTTGGTTAGACACAATCCCGAAATGGCAAATAAGGTTGCCCAACAAGGATTTCAAGATATAACCGACAATCTCTCGTTCGCACATATTGGCGAAAAAATGAGAGCGCGATTGCAATTAATAATAGCACAAGGTTGGACACGAAAGACAGAAACAATTTTGCAAAATAAAATTGGAATACTCGAAATTGAGTACCATAAGCTTGCGGTACGCAATACGCATCTTGAAAAAACGTTATATAATAAGCTGCGAAAGAAATTCAAAAAAATATTTCACCCCAATAAAGCAAACTAATCAGCCCTAAGGGGTAATTTATCTAACCTGATTTCAGGAATAAAAAAAGACAATGCGAATGACCGTTGAATAATCAATAATTTATTTCATCCATCGTGAAGAAAAAAGTTGCCATAGTAATTCCCATCTACAAACCGACACTTACTCAATATGAGAAAGTGGCATTAGACAAGTGTTTTTCGGTTTTGAGCAACTATCCAATCATTATTGTTGCTCCCGAATCGTTAGATTTGGATCAAATAATTTCGCGTCAGATATCGGCGAAGATTATTCGTTTTCCGGATCTGTTTTTCAATGGCATTGCAGGCTACAACCACCTGATGTTAAGCAATTTATTTTACGAAGCATTTACTAATTACGAATATATGCTTATCTATCAGCTTGATGCTTATATTTTTGAAGACGAATTGTTAGAATGGTGTTCCCGTGGCTACGACTATATAGGTGCTCCCTGGATTCCTGCCCAGAAATACGAACAAGCACGCTACAAATATGGACTTAAACTGATGAATTTTTTCTGTCGGATGTCGAACATCAAAACCGGCGCGCACAACTACTATCACGTAGGTAATGGCGGTTTTTCACTCCGAAAAGTTGAATCATTTATCCGCATCACCTCACTCGAAAAAGAGCGCATCGCTCATTACCTTTCACGAAAAGGATCCCGCTTTCACGAAGATGTATTTTGGGGAGTGGATATAGCACGGCGCCACAAAGATTTCAGGGTTCCTGCATGGAAGGAAGCCCTTGAATTCTCATTTGATGTAAGACCTCAATTAGCCTACAAATATGCCAACAACCGCCTCCCAATCGGTTGCCATGGGTGGTACACACAATCGCACTCACCCTTCTGGAAAAAACACATTCACGACTATCCTTCAAGAGTTAGAATACAAACTGCTAAATAAAAGCTTGATTAATCAACTTATTTATTGCAAAGAAGTAGGTGCAGCAAAAATGCGCTACCTACTACTTTGTTTATTAGACTATTAAAATAATTATGAGTAGAATATTAGTAACCGGTGGTGCTGGTTTTATTGGTTCGCATTTATGCGATAGACTTATAAATGAAGGAAATGAAGTAATATGTTTAGATAATTTCTTTACAGGTAGACGGAAGAACATTGAGCATTTGCTATCCAACAAGAATTTTGAATTTGTAAGACATGATGTAATTACTCCTTATTTAGCTGAGGTGGACGAGATATACAATCTTGCTTGTCCTGCATCTCCGGTACATTACCAGTATAACCCTATTAAAACGGTAAAAACATCCGTTATGGGAGCTATAAATATGCTCGGCCTAGCCAAAAGGATAAAGGCTAAAGTACTACAAGCCTCTACCAGTGAAGTATATGGCGACCCCAATATTCATCCGCAAGTAGAAGAATACTGGGGGAATGTAAATCCAATTGGCATTCGGTCGTGTTATGATGAAGGAAAGCGGTGTGCTGAAACCTTATTTATGGATTATCATCGCCAAAATGAAGTACGAATAAAAATTATCCGTATTTTTAACACCTACGGACCCCGCATGAACCAGCATGATGGTAGAGTTGTGTCAAATTTTATAGTACAGGCTTTGCAAGGTCAGGATATCACCATGTTTGGTGATGGATCGCAAACCCGCAGTTTTCAGTATGTGGATGATTTAATAGAAGGCATGATTCGAATGATGGGTACTCATGATTCAATTATTGGTCCGGTTAATATTGGCAATCCGAATGAGTTCAGTATGTTGGAATTAGCTTCTAAAATAATAGATTTAACCGGGTCGAAATCGAAATTAATTTTTGAAGCTTTGCCGGCAGACGACCCCCGTCAACGTCAGCCTGATATTAGTAAAGCAACCCAAATACTGAATGGTTGGCAACCAAATGTGCAATTAGAAGATGGGCTAAAAAAAACAATAAGCTATTTTGAAAAAGAATTGCAATAATCTCTATTACTTTATATTGTATTCAAATTTGCATTATTTATGCGTTAACAAAAAGTTGTAGGTATGCGGCCAAATTATCTCTTTGAAATATTTCCCCATAATAAAGACAGATTTACATCATTTATCAAGTCTGTAAATTTCAAATTCCACAAAGCATTAAGTGCTGTTTCCAAACCCTTTTCAGAAGAGAAAAAAGATGCTTATGCACTCTGTTCTATAGCGCAATTTCAGGAAATCTTTCATGCCGAAGTGCGCACATTACCCGATAACGTAGCAATAGTTGGTTGGCAATCGGCCAATAATCAATGGATTATTGCACCTAATCACGACAGATACAACTGGGCATTCCCATCTCGTGTATCTCCTCTTTTATATTTCTTACGTAAGTGGATATTACCCAAGTTGGAAAGAAATGATTTTTGGTTTGCCTTTTGTTGGGATGATGGTTGGCGTGAACTCAACAAATTTTCAACAGATTATCGATGGGTTGATTCTCCTTCGTTAGAAAACATTCCTCGCTGGTTAGGGGCAACTGCCGGCGAAATACCGAAAATGTTCAATAATCGGGAATGGATTGCTTGTTTTGCTGCTCACAAAGGAGATCCCAGTGGGGTTGTTTTACCGGAAGCTCATTTTCTTGCACGCAATTATTATCGTGATTTATTTCGTGAAGTTGAACGATATTCCATCTCATGGAATACAAAAATAAATCGGGCTGTTTTTGCAGGTGGCGGACATGGATCTCTATTGAGTTACTATCAGAATGCTTCATCTCATCAAGTCCCGCCTGATTTGGTACCTCGACAACAATTAGCAGCAATTGCGGCCAATTCATCCTTACCGATTGATATTTTCTTAAATCAATCAATTAATCTCAAGAAACAACTCACATACAAGTATTTAATTGACATTGATGGTGAAGCTCGCACGTGGGATGCTTTTGCCTGGAAAATGCTTAGTGGCTCCGTATTGTTGGAAATGGAGTCAGTTTGGGAAACTTTTTTCACTCCTTTTTTTGAACCTTGGGTTCATTATGTTCCTATCGCTAATGATCTTTCTAATGTATCAGAACAAATTGAATGGTGTCTTTCTCATGACAAAGAGTGTAGAGAAATAGCCGAAAGGGCAAGGCATCGTGCCTATGAAGTTTATGCATTACCATTTGTAGCAAAGGTGTGTGCGCTAAATCTTAAGCAAGCCATTTTTTGAACTGATTTTCGAATAAGCATTCCAATGCTCAACCGTTTTGTTGACTATCAGGTATAATTCACTTACCTTTTTAAAAATTGTTTAGAACAAAATTAAATATAAATAGCTACATTTGTGCCGCATTATAATATTATAGTTGATTGGGTCAGATGGTATGTTCAATACGACCCAAACCGCAAGCAACTCTATTATTAGCTGATTATCATTACAATACACCATTAAATTAATTTTTCATGATGAAGAAGATTATTCTTTCCTTGTGTCTGGCAACAATGTTTTTGCCGGCATTTGCCCAAAAACCCGCTAATTTTTTCAACACAAAACTTGCTAACGGATTAGAAGTTATGGTGGTTGAAGATAAGAGCGTACCTTTGGCTACAGTTGAAATCACTACCAAAAACGGTTCGTACACCGAATCGCCCGAATTCAACGGATTGAGCCACTTATACGAACACATGTTTTTTAAAGCCAATAAAGATTACCCAAGTCAGGAATCATTTATGGCAAAGGTGCGTGAGCTTGGAGTTGTCTTTAACGGCACCACTTCCGAAGAACGTGTAAACTATTTCTTTACGCTACCTAAAACCAACTGGATCAAAGGGTTGGAATTCATGAACTCTGCCATTCGTTTCCCTCTCTTTTTAGCCGAAGAGATGAAAAAAGAAAACGTAGTGGTTGACGGTGAGTTTCAACGCAATGAGTCAAATCCTTATTTCCCGTTGTTTATGGCAATGAACCATTCGCTATGGGGTGACTTGTTTAGCCGAAAAAACGTGATTGGTGATCACCAGATTATCAACACAGCTACACCGGAAAAAATGCAAGCCATCAAAGACAAATACTATTGGCCTAACAATTCTATGCTGATTATTTCGGGCGATGTGAATCATGAAGAAGTATTTGCCAAAGTAAAACAAATTTTCAGTTCGTGGAAAGCTTCGGACTTCGATCCTTTCAAAAAATGGCCGATTCCCGAATTCAGTCCATTGACAAAGACCAACTATTTTGTGGTAGAATCGAAAATTGCCCGCGTGCCGATGTTTATGCTTGGCTGGCTCGGGCCAGACACCCGTAATGATCGCACATCCACTTATGCTGCCGATGTATTTTCATTCATCTTATCGCAAAACTCCAATAAATTTCAGAAAGAATTGGTGGACAAAGGCATTGCACTGCAAGCCAGCGTAAATTATCAAACATTGGGACATACCGGCCCGATAAATGTGATTGTAGTCCCAAATCCTGCAAATGTAGCCGCTTGTGCTCAGGCCATGAAAGCCCAAATTGCACAATGGGATGCTGACGATTACATCACCGACGAACAGTTGGCAAACGCCAAACGTCAGTTGGAAATTCAAAACCTTCAGGAGTTTGATGTGACCTCAAATTTGTCGCACAATCTTGCTTATAATTGGTGTACCGCCGACCTTGATTATCTTTACAACTATGTCGCTAATGTAAAGAAAATAACCAAAGCGGATCTTCAAGCCTATGTGCGCAAATACATCAAAGGCAAAAACTATAGCGCAGGTTTACTGATTAATTCGGCTCAAAAAGAGCAACTCAATCCTGATTCGTTCTGGAAAGAGTAGCCCTCCAATTCCCCGAAGGGGGACTTTGAAAACACTAAACAACAAAAGGTATTCTAACTGTAAAACAATCAATTACCTCAAACAGAGATATAAATAGGAGAAACAAAATAATGATTATCTCCAGCTTGTCTTGGTTCTTGATTCTAAAATACATATTTACAATGAAAATAAAACTATTTTTATCCATCATAGCGCTGACCTTGTGTGGCAGTGCATTACAAGCTCAGGGAACTGTCACCGAAATGACTGTCAATGGCCTGAAAGTAATATTTAAGCCTTCTACTAAACAGACAGTATGTACCGTTCTTTTCTTCAAAGGAGGAACCGCAAACTACGACGAGAAACAACAAGGCATCGAAGCGTTAGCATTGAGTGCAGCCTCAGAATGCGGTACTGAAAAATACAACAAAGATGCGTACAAAGACAAAGCCGATAAATTCGGTATCAATATCGGCGGCACATCAAGTTACGATTTTGGCTATATCAATATGACTTGCGTAAAACCTTATTTCAACGAAGGATGGGATTTGTTTGCCGAAGCAATCAATCACCCTGTTTTTGAAGAAAAGGAGCTTGGCTTGTTGCAACAGAAGTTAGTTTCCAACCTTAAAAGTCAGGAAAGCAACCCTGATAACGCACTAACACGCATGTCGATGGGTAATACGTTCAAGGGCACACGTTATGCGATTCGTCCGGAAGGAACACCCGAGACTATTGGTGCTTTTAAGCAAGCCGATGTAAAGGAATATTATAGCAAATTACTGAATGTCAACCGTCTATTATTGGTTGTTGTAGGTAATCTTACAAAAGAAGAGGTAAAGCAAAAAGTTGAGGCGGCTTTTGCAAAATTGCCTTCGGCTACTATCGCCAAAGTTGATACACCTACCTCCACAAAAATTTCGACCAATAGCATCAATATTGAAAACCGAAAATTAGCTACGAACTACATTACCGGCTATTTAGGCTCACCCTCGGCCGCTTCACCTGAATTCAGTGCATATCGTTTAGGAATAAGCATTTTGAGCGAAAAACTTTTTCAGGAAGTACGCACCAAACGTAATCTTTCGTATGCTCCTTACTCCTATGTATCGGCGGGATTTCTGCCATTCTCTGCGATGTATGTGACTACCACAAAACCGAAAGATGCCGTGACAGTAATGACCGACGAAGTAAAACGCTTACGCAATGGAGGCTTTACAGAAACAGACCTGCGCGATGCTAAAAGCAAATTTGCCACCTCATATTTTATGAAGAATGAATCTACATCGTCGAATGCACTTTCGTTGGGTATTGCCGAAATAAAAGGCAGCTGGAAAAACGAAGTAACTTTCTTAGATAAAATCAATGCAGTAACTTTGCCCGAAATGCAGAAAGTATTTGCAGAGTATGCCGATGGTATTAAATGGAACTATTTAGGCGACGAAACCCAAGCTGACAAAGAGGCTTTTGACAAAACCACCAAGTAAATTCATTCATTTTACTTCAAACAAAAACGCCGGAACGAAATAGTCGTTCCGGCGTTTGTTATTCTATGAAATCTCTGTTCGGAATAATGAAGAGGATTTTTCAGCAGGCGGCCTGCAAGTCAGAACTGACACTTGTTCTTTTCTGCAGGCGATCTGCAGAGCAGAACTGAGTTTGGTTTTCCTTAGCAGGCGGTCTGCAAGGCAGAACTGAGTCTTGTTCTTCTCCGCAGATGGTCTGCCGAGAAGAATTGAGTTTTATTTCCCTTCGCTGAGGCTCATCCGGGTAATTGCTCATTCTCTTATCCAGAACTAAAGTGATTACATAGTTATTTCTCGCTATAGATTACTCCAAGTAATGTCTGTCCTACTACCATCAGTGTCTTTCTATCCACATTGTCCATTGTATCGTGAGTGGTATGCCAGTAAGTTCCAAATCCGGTTTTGCTCTGCGGGTCGAACTGAATAATATCAATGCAGGGGATACCTGCTATTTTATTGATATAGATATGGTCGTCGGTAATTGAACCGCCTGTGGCTTCCACAAAGTAGGACGAAAAACCATACTCACGGGCTTTATTCCAAACCTTATCCACAATGCCAGAAGCAAAATCGAGAGACTCTTGCTCCTTGTAAAAAGTAGCACCGGGAGCACCCACCATGTCGAGGAGCACCCCAAAACGCGCGTGATAGCCTGGCACATGAGGATTTTTTGCCCAATATTGCGTACCCAGACACCACGAATCTTCATTTTGAGGACCCTTGTAAAATTCAGGGGTGCCGTAGTCTTCCGAATCGAGAAAAATAAGGTCAACACCCACTTCGGGTGACTGTTTACCCAATTGACGGGCTACCTCCATCAGCACTCCCACTCCACTGGCAGCATCGTTGGCACCCATTACCGGTTTGTGATGATTTGCCGGATCGGCATCCTGGTCGCTAAACGGGCGACAATCCCAATGGGCGCAAAATAAAATACGTGATTTTGCCTCCGGTTTGAAAGCAGCAATAATATTTGTAGAATGCAAGATGTTCCCATCAAAGGCTTTAAGATCGGCCTTCTGTTGTGTGACTTTTGCCCCGAATCGTGCCATTTCCTTCACCAGATATTCGGCACAAAGCTGATGAGCTTTTGAATTGGGCACACGTGACCCGTACTCCACCTGATTTTTGACATAGAGGTACGATGAATCGGAATCAAATTGAGGAACTGCTACAGGTTTTGCTTGCTCTGCGACAGCAGTCGACTTACCGGAAGAGGTGCATCCAATAAGGAGAAATAACAAAAAAGAGATACCTAAGATTTTTTGCATAAAAGTGTTGTTGAAGTGAATTCTAATTCAATATTACTTTAAAATTTATATTTCAATGCCACCTTGGCATCGAACGTGACATATCGCACAATTGGAAAATATACATAGTTGGAGGTGCGAATAAAACTCCGTTGCTCCAGCACTAAACCAAGTGTGGGTGACAAGTCGAAACTAAAAGTGGGTGTAATCATAAAAATGGAAGTTCGTCCCTTATCACCCTGTGCATCAAGATAGAGCTTTTGCTCGTGAGTCAAAGTGGTCAAGTCGAGTCCCGATGGATACCCCTTCCAAGTATAAATATTCAGGTTATAGAGCTTTATACCAAACTCTCCGACACCTTTATATTGCAAGCTTGCACTCATATTCAAACTAAAACCCTGTCCCATACTGTACTTACGACTCATTACCTGAAAATGATCGGAAAGAGAGGCTCCCAAAAGTACGATGTTGGCATAAGAGGCACCTGTGAACCCTATTTTATCATTGTTGGTATTCAGCTTATACATTAATCCGGGACCAAAAGAGACCGTCTCTGCCACCTGATAAGGCGTAACGGTTGAACCGGTAGATAGTACAGGATTGGAATCAAAGAAATTGAAATGCTGATAGATACCGAGCACCATTTGTTGATTACCTGCTAAGGCCACATTTTTCCCCGCTAACAGCCCCACCGCATTGACCGAATTGATGGTAGGCTGCTCACCGCCAAAACTGAATCCCATACTCACATTAAACCAATCGTAAGGCTCATAATTTTCTTTTTCGTAAGGATCTCCGTGTTTTGCCTGAAAGCCCAAATCGAAAGAATATGCACCCTGAAAAGCATGTCCACGCTCGGAAATATATCGTTCACCAATCAACATTTCGAATGTTGTGGGATTGGAATGAAAATACTCATAGTTACTATTGCGATGTATTCGCCATGCCTTGCCTGATAAAATACGATTGACAGCCATCATTGGCGAAATGAGACCGCCTAACACTTCGCGTCCTACACGACCTATGCCTTCTTTTGAGTCATCATATACTGAAGATGACAGTTTGAAAAGCATTTCACCCATCATTGCTCCTCCCAGTGTGGTAGCCAAAACGTCATTAATTGCCGGAGGCTCATTTTCCATACAAAACTCCCACATTAAACTTCCTCCAAATGAAAACGGAAGCGATTGCCAAAAGTTCATGCCATTGGCACGAGCCGAAGCAAAATAGAGTCCCCCATGATAGGGATGGGCAAACAGGTTTGTGTTTAACTGGTCATTATCCCACACTAAGCCATTAGTAATATTGTGCTTCATGGTTGACAGGTTGATATGAGCAAACTCTGCTTTTGCCAGATAATCCATTCCCCATACTCCCATGTTTAATCCGACAACTTCGGCTATGGCACGTAATGGTCTCTTATTGAGTACTTCTGCTTTATGTTGGATGCTGTCTGAAAAGGAAGGCAAGGGATGCCCTATCTCTACCGTCTGCGCACGTGCAGGCAATATCAACAACAATAGCTCTACCAAAGTGTGTATATATCGACTCATCAACAATTACTTATATTTCAATAAATTAGGCAATATCAATCCAAATTCGACAATTGGTTTCAATTGAGCAGAAGCCTTTCTTGATAAAAAGCGACTTACCGAATATCCTCCCGAACAAAGCAACGAAATGTGATTGTTTAGAAGCACTTCAAAATTGAATCGTGCCTCCATCGACAATGCCTTATGATCAATTTCTTCGATAAATTTGGAGATATAACTTGCCCCTACATCAGAGCTAAAAGTAACCCTACCTAAGGTATGATACAACCCCAACCTGTAAAAGAAAACACCCGAAGAGGTAGAACGGGGAGCATCGTAGGGTGTTCCAAGTCCTAAAATAGAGTATGAAATGCGGTTCATAAACCGAACCCCAACATTGAAAGTGGCAAGATTGCTATAATAGACTATGGGGCGGATTTTAGAATGGGGTGAGATAGACACTAATCCGATTTTAACAGTGGACGAATCAGCTGAATAATTGATAATTCCTACCTGCACTCCTTTTATTCTACGTGCAAAATTGGCGACACCCAACTGTACACCCTGCATAGAAGTAGCATAATTTATAGCGGCAAGTTGTACTCCACTTGAATGGTCGAGACTAAAATTAACCAGACCAGCCAATTGCACTCCTTTACTGACACTTGCCACATTAAAACCGGCGGCCACCTGAACACCGGAAAGCTCCTGCCCGGTCACATTCATCAACAAAGAGATTTGCAAACCGTCCGTATTAAACATACAAATATTCTGTACCGCAGATAGTTGTACTCCCCTACCATTCACCAGATTCATGTTTGCCAGACCACTTATTGCCACACCGCTCATCGATGCTTTATGAATATTGTATAGTCCTGCAAAAGAAACTCCTTGGGAAGCACCCTCTATTACCGAGTGTAAACCACTGATTTGAAGGCCATACATTCTCCCTGTAGTTATCCCACTCAATAAATTTACATTCAATCCATATGAATTATTGACCTTAGATTGCAACAGCCCGACTGAAAGAAGATTGGCATTATCATACTCATACGGAACAGTTGCCACTGGATTCCATAGCGAAAGATTAAATACTTTTACATTGGACTGAGCGAGCAAAGTGCCGCTAAAGAGATATATGGCTATTATTGCCAATAACTTATGCATGGATTCTTGAAAGTGGTTTAGATTCACAAAGTTATTTATTTTTTCGGTCACATCAAATCAAGATGTCACTTTTAGTGCAATGCCATTTTTATCTCTACCTATTTACACTATCTTTGTCGTAACATTTAAAATACACCCGAAATCATGTTTGTGTTACTTAAAAAAGAGTTTTCAAATTTCTTTAGTTCTGCCGTCGGTTATATCATGGTGGCTATTTTTCTTACCCTTACCGGCCTGTTTTTGTGGGTATTCCCCGGTCAGTATAACATCCTTGATTCGGGTTATGCGCAGCTCAATGGTCTATTTTCTTTGGCTCCGTTTCTCTACCTGTTCCTTATTCCTGCCATTACCATGCGCCTGTTTGCCGAAGAAAAACGGATGGGCACCATCGAACTTATCTATACCCGCCCCATCGGCAAATTGCAGATTGTGGGTGCTAAATATCTTGCTGGAATGCTGTTGGTGGTGGTTTCGCTACTGCCCACATTGTTTTACTTTGCTTCTGTCTACATAATGGCTGAACCGGTGGGCAATGTAGATACAGGAGCTTTCTGGGGTTCGTTTATCGGACTTCTGTTTTTAGCAGCCGTCTATGTGGCCATTGGCATTTTTACTTCAGCGTGCACCAGCAACCAAATTATTGCCTTTGTGTTTGCCGTGACACTCAGTTTTGGCTTTTACTTCGGTTTCGACCTTATCTCTTCACTTATTCTCTCGGGTACTACTCAAACAGTCGTATCATCATTTGGCATCAACAGCCATTATGCGTCAATGAGCCGTGGCGTAATCGACAGCCGCGATGTAGTCTATTTTCTGAGTGTGATATTCTTGTTTTTACTGACTACCCGTTGGATAATTCGGGCAAAATAAAAACCGCTACACTGTGGGTGCGGCGGTTTTTACAGCTATATTTTGAATGAACCGATTATTTCACTGCCTTAAAACTCATGTCTAAGCTTTTTACCGAATGGGTCAATGCTCCCACCGATATATAGTCCACTCCGCATTCGGCATAATCGCGCAAGGTTTCGAAAGTAATGCCTCCCGATGACTCTATTTCAAACCGTCCGCCAATCATTTCTACTGCTTTGCGGGTATTTTCGGGCGTAAAATTATCGAGCATAATGCGATCCACGCCTCCTATTTTGAGCACTTGCGCTATTTCATCGAAACTGCGTACTTCAATTTCTATTTTCAACGATTTCCCTTTGGTTTTCAGGTAGTTTTGTGCCGAGGTAATGGCTTTTTCAATGCCACCGGCAAAGTCCACATGATTGTCTTTCAATAAAATCATATCATAAAGGCCAATGCGGTGATTCACTCCACCACCGATGCGTACGGCTTCCTTTTCCAACAAGCGTAAACCCGGCGTAGTTTTGCGGGTATCCAGCACCTTCGTTTTCAACCCTTCAAGCTGTTTTACATACTTTCGGGTAACGGTAGCCACGCCGCTCATTCGTTGCATAGTGTTGAGCATCAGACGCTCTGTTTGCAGTAGCGACAGCACTTTGCCTTCCACCACAAACACAATATCGCCCACATTTACCTCTGCACCATCGTGAATAAAAACAGTCACTTTCAGCGACGGATCGAAAGCAGCGAAAATTTGTTGTGCCACTTCTACACCGGCAAGCACCCCTTTTTCTTTGATGATGAGTTGTGATTTTCCCACTGCCGTCTCGGGAATGCAGGAGAGAGAGGTATGATCGCCATCGCCAATGTCTTCGGCAAACCAGATTTTAATCTGTTCTTGTAAGTTATCAATCATTATGTTATTCTATTCTGAGTTGGTAAATCAGTAGTGACTCGCCTTCTTTCTTAAACAGCATATTGACCCGGTAAGCGGTAGACGCAACTGTCAATTGGGCAATAATAAACGATACATTGGCACGGCTTCCCTGATGCAGTATTTCAAAAGCTTTGGGCTGTGTTTTATTAAAAAATTCAACAATCAGCGATTTGGCTTGCGCTTTTGAGTAGGTGTTATCCACACCGGGCAGCACCAATTCTACTTTAGTACAAAAATGGTCTGAAAGAGCAGTTCCATTGCGGTTGTTAAACGCCGCAGCAATTGCCGCACTTTGGTTGTCAAAGCTCTGAGCTACACACGACTGTGCTACCGCCAAAGAAACACACGCCAACATCAAAAATGCAAAAATCTGCTTCATAATTGAGTGTATTTTATAAATTTAGAGAACCTGGAATCAAGAGCCAATGGTAGCAAAGCGAACATCCCGTGCAACGGGAGAATCAATACAATGCGTAAATTTGACAATGTGAGTAGTTGCAATTTTGCACCAGTTTTGTTTCAAACTTTGCCCTTTGAATTCTACGGCAAAGGTACGCACTTTTGCCACGAAATGCAACATTAAAACAGTGTAGGCTGCGTATTTACGGGCTTTGGAGTTGAATTGTCATTTATCATTGCCAAAAACACCGTTTCATTCACCAATGGCACACCCAACGACTGCGCTTTTTCGAGCTTGGAAGGACCGACAGATTCGCCTGCCAGTATAAATGAGGTTTTTGCCGATACCGAACCGGTCTCCTTTCCTCCATTTTGCTCAATCAGTGTCTTGTACTCATCACGCGAATGATGCACAAACACGCCACTGATTACTATTGTTTTACCTTCCAAAAGATTGGTGCGAGCACCAGTCGCAGTCTCGGCAAGCGCCATCTGCACACCATACTCTTTCAATCGGTTAATTAGTTCAATATTTTGAAAATCAGCAAGGAAGGCAATGACACTTTGTGCAATTCGCTCTCCCACATCTCTTACTGCTGCCAATTCCTCCTCTTTGGCTTGCTGCAATGCATCAATACTTCGGAAAGCCTGCGCTAATGTTTTAGCCACCTTTTCACCTACAAAACGGATACCCAGCGCAAACAGCACCCGCTCAAACGGTACTTTTGTAGATGCCGCAACTCCCTCCACAATATTTTGTGCAGACTTTAACCCAAGTCGTTCCAATCCAGATAGTTGTGCCACTTTCAGCGAATAGAGGTCGGCAATATTGGTCACCAACCCTTTTTGGAAAAACAGGTCAACCGTTTCGGCACCGATGCCGTCTATATTCATTGCCTTGCGGCTGATAAAATGCTCTATTTTCCCTTTAATTTGAGGTGGACAGCCACTCTCATTGGGACAATAAAAGGCTGCTTCGCCCTCTGTGCGCACCAACGAAGTGCCACAAACCGGACAAGTTGCTATAAATACTACTTTCTCTCCGGCTTTTGCCCGATGTTCCAAATCAACGCCTACAATTTTAGGAATGATTTCGCCGCCCTTCTCTACAAAAACCGTATCACCCAAATGCAAATCGTGTGCTTCCATCACATCGGCATTGTGCAACGTGGCTCGTTTAACCACCGTTCCGGCCAGCAGTACCGGCTCCAGATTGGCCACGGGAGTAACGGCACCGGTTCGCCCCACCTGAAACTCAACGCTTTTCAAGATAGTAGAGACCTGCTCGGCCTGATATTTGAATGCCACCGCCCATCGTGGCGACTTGGCGGTAAAGCCTAAATCGCTCTGCTGACGAAGTGAATTTATTTTTAACACAATGCCATCGGTAGCCACCGGCAGTTTACTGCGTTCTTTGTCCCAATAATGGATAAAAGCAAAGACCTCCTCCAGTGTTTGGCACTTGCGCATGGCATCCGACACCTTAAAGCCCCATGACTGTGCCCGTTGCAAGTTTTCGAAATGACCATCGCAAGGTAAGTTTTCGCCCAGCAGATAGTAGAGATAGGTATCTAACTGGCGTTTTGCCACCTCTGCCGGGTTTTGCAGTTTCAGGGTTCCCGAGGCAGCATTGCGCGGATTGGCAAAAAGCGGTTCTTCCTGCTCTTCGCGTTCGCGGTTCATCCGGTCGAACGACTCCCAAGGCAAAAGAATCTCCCCGCGAATCTCGAACGAAGCCGGGAAATCATTGCCCTGCAACCGCAAGGGAATGGCTCCAATGGTTTTTGCATTGGCTGTCACGTCATCGCCCATCACGCCATCGCCACGCGTCACGGCACGCACCAATAGACCATTCTCATAAATCAATGAAATGGAAACCCCATCGAACTTCAGCTCGCACACAATCTCGAACGGTTCGTTAAGAAGCTTTGCTGCACGGTCGAAAAATTCGGTTATCTCCCCTTCGGAATAGGTATTGCCCAGCGACAACATGGGATAGCGATGCGCCACCCGCTCAAACTCCTTGGTCAAATCGCTTCCTACCCGTTGAGTAGGCGAATTTGGATCAAAAAATTCGGGGTGTTGTGCTTCGAGTTGTTGCAACTCCTTCAGCTTTATGTCAAAATCGTAGTCGCTGATGGTGGGCTGCGAAAGGACATAATAGTGATAGTTGTGCTGATGCAACTCGTTGCGAAGGGCTTCTATTTGTTGTTGTGCAGACATAGAAATCATTTTCAACACAAAGTCACAAAGACGCTAAGTAATTTCTTTTCTCCGTGCCTTGGTATCATTGTGTTTAATATCGTTGTTATTAATTCGTTTTGTACGCAAACTTTATCTCGCTGAGTTCTTCGTTGGCTTTTACAATTTTCTTTTTCAGGCTCTCTTTGTAGCTCTTCAGCTTGGGTTGCAGCATGTCGTCTTCGAGTGCCAGCATTTGTATGGCCAAGAGGGCTGCATTGGTCGATGCGTCAACGCCAACCGTGGCCACAGGAATACCCGGAGGCATTTGCACGATAGCCAGCAACGCATCCATGCCCATAAGTGAAGCGCTGATAGGCACTCCAATCACCGGAATGGAGGTCATGGAGGCAATGACACCCGGCAGATGAGCTGCCATGCCCGCAGCGGCAATAATCACTTTGATGCCACGATCGAAAGCGCCGGTGGCAAATTGCTCTACCTCTTTGGGCGTACGATGCGCCGAAAGGGCATTCATCTCAAAAGGAATCTGAAACTCATCTAAAACTTTGGCGGCCTTCTCCATAATAGGTAAATCGGAGGTACTGCCCATAATAATGCTTACAACTGGAGTCATATTACACGATTTAATTTATTTATATTCAAACCTTTGATTCAAAACCACAACAAGGTGTTGCCATTCAACGAAAGTACATCAAATTTTGGTGAAAACAAAAAAAGGCACCAAATAGTTTTGGATGCCCTTTCTTCCGTTTTGTAATGTTAATTTCACAATTTGCTATTTTGTGGAAAATAACTTCTCCAAATCGCTGATTGCACTTGGACGCGGAGCATTGTCATTTACAATTTCTCCTTTTTCATTCGTGTATATGTAGCGGGGTATTGAAATAGGAGCTCCCTTGTAAAATATCTTTTGAATATCTTTTATCAGATCTTCTCCGACCAAAATATTATATCCGTTCAATTTTAGTTGCACAACGTCAGATTCCCATTTCTTTTTATTCGCCTGCGCATCAATTGACAGGTATGCCAAGGTTACACCTTTGGATTTTGCCAATGAATCCATATCATTTTTATACTGAAATTCCTGTTTACAAGGCATACACCATGTAGCCCAAATATCGATAAAAAGGCGTTTCCCTTTTAATTCGTCTATAGCAAGAAGTTCCTTCCACGACTTTATTGGCCTGTCAATCATATATGTTGAAGGATTATCTGATTTAGCCAACTTATCTTTAGCCATTTTTTGTTTTATAATAGAGAGATATTGACTATTGGGGAATTTTGTTTCTAAATATTGAAGCATCTTTTCTTTGTTAAATTCATTACTCAGAAAATCTAATTGATTCATAAATGCGCTTCCAAACATTGGCAATTGAATATAATCCGGTGCTAATAAGTATGTAATATAGGGACCAAAAGTATCTGCCGAATATCCTTGCAGTAATCGTTGTTGTGAATCACCATCTAAACGCATAAAATTCCTGCGGTAATAGAGACTTATATAATTGGAGCTAAATCGGTATTTTTGTATATTAGTTTCAAAGGGGGGTAATGCTGTATACACAGAATCCATATAGTTTGTCAAAACAAGAGAATCCAAAGGTGAAGGTTTCCCTTTATAACCTCTAAGCAACATATAGCAATCTTTCATAATCATGCCTGTTACGGCATAATTCAAATCGGCAAGCAATAATTGACGAAATTTCGGTGTAATTTTACCTGCATTTTGCAATTGTAGTAAATCATTTTTTATAGGATTCCAAAATGTTTTATCTAAACCCTCCGTGATTCCTTTCATCTTAATGCCATTTTTTCTATGGCAGTCAAATAGAGAATCGACATCTGCATAGCGGTTAAATTGATCGATGTATGTATTTCCTGCAGCTCCTTTTCCCGTAAACGATATCTTCCTATCGTGATATAAAATTTCAATACTGTCGCCGTTTTGAATAAGTAAATTTTTGTTAATGCCGCTTGTATATTGAATCGGCACAAAGCAAAAATTGGAAACAGGAATGTCATACGCAATGCTCATATTAGGCTTTAATATTAATTTCTCAGGATTGGTATGAGAATTAACGTCGTTGTCAATTGGGAGAAAAATGCTTACGGAAATATCTTCCGATGTGCGAAAAATCAGCGTCGCTTTTCCCCATGAAAGCTGACTTATGCAGAAAAATAACGCAATAAAAAAATAAGATAAATTGTTCATTGTGGAATAAATTTTTTATTAAACATATTGGATATACACTTTATACTTTTGATATCATTCGTGTTATTATTGAAAAGATAGGATAGATACAGACGGAGAAAAATTACGGCAACAACCCGTTTAATGTATCCAACACTTCCTGATTGCCTCTGTAACCGGTGTATTTCTTTACCAATTTGCCGGTTTTGTCATAAAAGAGGTAGCTTGGGATTGCCTCAAAACCCATTTGAGTCATTACGGCTTCCCACTGTTGAGCGTTGAGTCGGTAATGTTCGCCACCTATGCCTTTTATCTTCTCATCCCACAACGGGCTGGGTGAAGATTCGTTGGTTAAATAAAGAAACACCACTTCTTTATCTTTCATTTTGGCTTTTACTCCTCTCGATTCCTGAATGGCATTCATGCAGGGGCCGCACCAGGTTGCCCATAAATCGACATAGACAACCTTTCCCTTATATTTTGCCATAATGGTATCAAGCACTTTTTCTTTGGGTACATCGGGTGTTTGATTGATTACCAACGGGGGTTTTTCAGAAGCCATCTTTTCAATCTGTTCGTTACGAGCCAGAAGTATCTTGGCAATCTCGCTGTCTTTATAAAACAACTTAATATTTTCTATCTGCTTGGCAGAGAAAGGGCGAAGCTCATTTTCAAACTGCCGGCAATAGGCATTAGTTGTAAGAACATCATAAAATAAACCGCTATCAAACCCAACCAAAGGAGCCATTGTCTCTTTCACCTTTTGTTGCCAATCTGCAACTGTCATCTCGGCAATAGCAGGTAGATTCAACGTTTTATCGGCAAGGATGATTTTTAGTAATTCAACATATTCATAAGTTTCAAAATCTTGAATAAAATTCAACTTGAATTGTTTCAAAAAAGCGTAATAAGACATTGTTAATTGGGGTACAGGGTATTCCGCCTCGCTTTTATCGGGATATTTTGCTTTATAACACCTCCTCCATACATCTTGATACGGAAATAGATCTAGCTTGATAAAAATAAGTGTAAACAAAGATATATTCCATTTTTTAGCCTCGGGAGATAGTAATGAATCGTTGGTTGCGATCGCTAAACTTGATGTAAGATTATGTGCTAATTGAAATTGAACACTCTCTTCGGGGGTCATTGAAAGAAATTTATCACGAAAACCATCTTCATGCGGATGCATACACATCTCCCCAAAAACAGAATTCCACCGGTTTACATCAATTGCATTAAATAGCATGTTTCTATTTGAGGTTATATTTTTAGCATTACTTTCCCTATCCAAAGTGATTTTTATCTGCGATACACTATCGGATGATACTTCAAGGGGAATAGAAAGGAGGTTATTTACAATTAAATACACTGTTACAGATGTAGATTCTACGGGAATTTCAAACCGGAAACTCCCATCTTTGCCTATAGGAGTTATAACTGATTCATACCTTGATGTCAACAAATAAGGCACCATAAGCTTCACAACAACACTATCGGTGTTGAGTATTGCAGAATCCTGCACGATTTTACCTTCGATGGTAGCTTTCCCAGCTTTGATTATCGGTTCAGGAAATTCGCTATTACCTGCGTGTGCCATAACAACGACACATAATACGGTGAGTGTGAGAAAGAGATGCTTCATGCTTGTTTGATATTTATATGTTGTAAAATGCTGGAATTTAAAACTATTATTCATTGATGAAAACCTGTCAATAAGGATTATTGAAAATGCATGCTCCACTTAGTCTTTGAAAACAGTCAATAGCTTTCACAAAGATAAGCAAAATCTTTATTTTAATAAAAATCTATTTGGAAACTACGGATAATCTTTTACTGTTAATAGGTACACGGTACTGAGCAGACAGTCAAGACACAAAAAAAACCGTGCAGAATCTCTACACGGTCACTTTTGAAAATATTGTATGCGCTTATTGCACCACCACTTTGAGGGGTTGTTGTAGTTTAAGGCTAAAATCGCGCAAATAGTCGAACCAGACCTGGTCGTTGGCAAAGCCCCATTGATTCCAACCTGCACCAAAATAGTAGGTGAAAAGCCAGTCACCACAATGTATTGCCCTTATAGTGATCGTTCCATCCTCGCTTGTACACAATTTGTTACTTTTTTTAGCTCAAAGTCCTCAACAGTGAGCTATGGTGCAAACACTACCCGGAAACCACATAAGTTGGTGTCATTAGATTCAGGGGGATTGGATAAGCGAGCAGCGGAGCGGCATGAATAAGCGGGATCGGCAAGTCCGCCACCACGAACCACACGGGAAGTGCCTGTAGCTGGGCCTGGAGGGTTAGTCTGAGAGACACTTGGATAAGTATCGTACCAGTCAGCACACCACTCCCTCCCATTGCCGTGCATGTCGTACAAGCCGTAGGCATTGGGGGCAAAAGTACCTACGGGTAATATTTTACCAAGATGAGAGGTTACGTCTTTAGAGCAAGTATTGTATGGCACTGTCCAATTGTAATTGGCTTGCAGGTAAGATAAGCAATCACCGGTATTAAACGGTAAGGTAGTGCCAGCCCGGCAAGCGTACTCCCATTGTGCCTCGGTTGGCAAAGCACCACCTACTGAAGCAGCATATTCCGCAGCACCATACCAGGTTTCAGACAGCACCGGAGTATTTTCATAACCCGCTATAGGCACCCATTGTGAACCGCTATACTTCAAGAAACCGTAATAGGTTGTTACCAAAGGCTGCTTTGGATACGGCCCTAATGTATCCAGTCTATTGCTGTCAATTCTTTTGGCATTGAGGAAGGCGGCATATTGCGAATTGGTTATCTCGTACTTGCTTATGCGGAAGGTGCTGAGCGTTACGGAGTGTTGGGTCTCGTCTACATGTCTAAATAATTCTGTTACATCGCTGCCCATGGTAAACGTGCCGGCAGGGATAAGGGCGAGTTGATTTACCGGCAAAAGAACCGGTTTATGGAATATTATACTGTCCACATCTGAAGGTTTTATAGATAGTTGGTTTACCATAAAACCTGATCTCATTATATACATCAAGGTATCGGTTTGCGCTTGCAGAAAGCTTGAGCTAACCAATAATATTGCTATGGCTATGAATATTTTTTTCATAATGATTAATGTGTTATTGATCTCCATCTCCCCAATGGGAAGTAAGAATCAAGTTTGTTGATACTAAATTATTGTTTTATAAATTTGGTTGTTTCAATACCGGATCCGTTGTTTACACGGCACAGATAAATGCCTTGTGGAAACGCCGATAGATTTATTGTGTTTGTTGTGCTTATTAGCTGACACTTGTAGAGAAGCTTCCCTTCAATAGTGAGCAACTCTGCCGTAACAATTTGATTACCGGTAATTGACAGCTGAATGTTAAGTACATCCACTACAGGGTTTGGATAGAGGAGAAATATACCTTTTGCATCGTCAACAGTGGCGTTAATACCGGTTACCACATTGCTAAATATCATATAGCGCGTGGATGTCAGTATATATTCATCGACACTGCCATTGAATTTACTCACTGTCATGTTTCCTGTACCGGAAAATGTCAGTTTGCGAATGTCGCTCAGCATGTAGGCAGTTTGTGTACCATTGGTACGCTTCACATACATGGATTGTGCCAATAACCCTGTCAGCCCGAATCCTAACAAGAGAATGACGCTTAATTTTAATCGTTTGTGTCTCATTTTTGACCTCCTTTTTTGGGTAAATACTTGATTTTATTATCGCTTTATTACTAAATTCTTGCAAGTAAGATATCATGCTGTAACTTTATAAATTATAGAATTACAAAATTTATATATTTCTGATTTTCTATAGCTTAATAACTCTAACTATGAATGATTGAATATATCAAACTTCATTTTTATATCGAGTATTATTATTTAGTTATCAGCAAAATGGCAATAAAAGAACAGAGCAAAAGCATCGGAAAAGAGACCACATCCAGTGAGTCGAAAAACAAAAAGGAGCGGAAAGAATCACCTTTGTTTGTGGTTTCCAATGGTAGGAGAAAATAAGTTTAGGAGATTCCCGCACCCGAACGTCGGTTTTTCGAGCGAAGCGGGAGGAGTCTTGACTTTTTTGTATTCTTTTTATGTCAAGGCAAAAAAAATGTCAGGGTAGCAGGGGTGGAAGCCCTTTTTCTAATTAAATATTTTATTTTGCAAATTTCTTTTATATTAAGCCATTTAGGATGAGCTAAAGTTGAATTATTTATAGCAAATTAAAAATTTCATTGAAAGTAAGCATCATGGGCACGATGCTTACTTTCAATTTTGTAATTCTCAAAAACGTTTTTCCTCAACATCCATGTTAGTTGAAAACCGATATAATCTTTGTATTGTTCGTACGGAACATCCTAAGTTGCAATTTTATATTATTACTATTAATCTGTCGTCCCGATAAAGCTTATAATGCCAAAGTTATTAAACGTTTATAGAAAACTTATTTCAATTAACCAACAAGTTCTGTAGGAACGGTATTAGTGGATGTCAAAACAACAACTAAACCTTTGAATTGTTACTAATCTTGGTTATTGCTTAAAAAAGTCAAGAAATATGCAACAAATATAAATCATTTTTTGACGAAATCAAATAGGCAGAAAAAATAATTTTCTAATAACTATGCAAAAAAGCCGTACGGATAGTTCCGTACGGCTTCAACTTTATCTCCAAAAACGCAATTACTGCACTGTTACCCTAAGAGGTTGTTGCAGTTTAAGACTAAAATCGCGCAAATAATCGAACCATGCCTGGTCGTTGGTAAAACCCCATTGACTCCAACCTGCCCCAAAATAGTAGGTGAGCGGAAGGGCTTTGTTGTAAGCGGCAAAAGCCAACAGGTGTTCGCCTTGTTGTTTGCTCGACACAAATTTACTCCCGAGCACCACTCCCACGTAATCGCGCCCAGCAGGCAAGCCTGCATCCGAGGTAGCCACTTCGCCATAACCTATAAAGCCTGCGTTAGTATCGGTTTTTGTCACGCCTTTGCCATCGTGGAGGTAAAGACCGGCAGCCAGTTTCATATTAGCAGGTACTTTCCCGCTATAGGTTACCACGGCTTTGTTGAGGTTAGAGCCTGCATCGATCGAAATAGTCAGTTTTTCCTTAAGCCAGCTTTTCCCTACTTTTATTGAATCGTAACTCAGTACAAAACTTGTGCGGAGAGGTCCGTTTTCAATCACTTTCCACTTACTGTAAAAGCCATTCACCCACAATGTGGTGTCGGTGTAAGGAGCAATGCCGCCAGCACCCAGTGTATGAGCCACTTTGTAGCAATCAAGTCCCTGACCGTGATCCACATGATACGAAATTTCTTTGTGCAAATCACCATCATAGAATTTATCCACAATCAGTTCATCGGTCTTTTTCAACCACACATCCACCCCATTACTGGGGTTTTCGGGAGCCAACTTAGGACCATACATACGGAATGCAATGCGATCACTCTCCCAGGCAAAGTCGTCTTTGCGCTCGGGCACAAAACGACCTGATGTTTTGCTTGCAAATTTATCGGGAGTTCCTGCTTTAATTGTATATTCAGCTTTTCCATTGGCCTTTACATTTGCCTGAAATATCACCGACCGCCCATTAGCCAACACCTGATATGGCAATTGTGCGCCTTTTGCATCCACAATAATAAAAGTGGCTTTGGCTCCGGCATTCAGTTTTTGTTGAATTGTAGCCAACGAAACCGACACAATTTCATTCGTTCGGTCAATGGCAAGCGGATTGATAACCGTCACCTTCAAAGTGGCCGCATGACTCAAAGAGAGACACATCAGCGACAGCGCACACAGAAATAATTTCTTCATAGTGAATAGAATGAATTATTTAGGTTGTTTGCCGATATACGCCAAAATACCACCGTCCACGTAGAGAATATGTCCGTTTACAAAGTCGGAAGCGGGCGATGCCAAAAAGACAGCCGGTCCCTGAAGGTCTTCCACGGTTCCCCAACGGGCAGCCGGAGTACGACCAATAATGAATGTGTTGAACGGATGTCCGTCTTCGCGCAATGGAGCAGTCTGTGGAGTGGCAATATAGCCCGGGCCGATACCATTAACCTGAATATTGAATTCTGCCCATTCGCATGCAAGATTTTTGGTCAACATTTTCAAACCGCCTTTTGCAGCCGCGTAAGCCGACACGGTTTCGCGTCCCAACTCACTCATCATCGAGCAGATATTGATAATTTTACCTGCACCTTTTTTAATCATGCCCGGAGCAACCGCTTTCGACACAATAAAAGGCCCATTAAGGTCAATATCAATCACCTGACGAAATTCTTTGGCTGTCATATCTATGGCAGGAATTCGTTTGATAATACCGGCATTGTTGACCAGAATATCTACCGTACCCACTTCTTTGGCAATTTTTGCAATAGTGGCATTTACTTCATCTTCATTTGTCACGTCAAATACATAGCCATGCGCAACAATGCCGCATTTCTTGTACTCTTCCACGCCTTTGGCTACGAGGTCGGCGTTAATATCGTTGAACACAATTGTAGCACCGGCAGCAGCAAATGCTTTTGCCAAAGCCATTCCGATTCCATAAGATGCGCCAGTAACCAACGCAATTTTTCCGTTTAGTGCAAATTTGTCTGTCATATTTGTAGGGTATTAATTGAATTTATTGATTGAAATGTTAGCTTATCGCAATTCATCTGTTTTGAAAAAATCCTGATCGCCATAATCCACGTTTTCGCCCCCCATACCCCAAATAAAGGTGTAGTTGGAAGTAGCTGCTGCAGAGTGAATTGACCATTCAGGAGAGATTACAGCCTGATCGCCTTGCATCCAGATATGGCGGGTTTCGGTAGGTTCGCCCATAAAGTGACACACGGCTTGTCCCTGTGGTACTTCAAAGTAAAAGTAAGCCTCCATGCGGCGGCTATGAATATGTGCCGGCATGGTGTTCCATACGCTTCCGGGTTGCAACTCGGTCATTCCCATTTGCAACTGGCAGGTAGGCAATACCTGATTTACCAACATTTTATTGATATTCCGATGGTTAGAACCTTCCAATGAGCCCATTTCGGCTACAACGGCATCGGCTTTTGTTACTTTTTTATCGGGATAAGTTTTGTGTGCAGGTGCAGAGTTGAAATAAAACTTTGCCGGTTTTGCCGCATCATTACTTTCAAAATAGATATCGCGATCGCCCATGCCGAGATACAAAGCTTCTTTGTACGCTAACTCAAACACAGTGCCATTCACTGTCACCTTACCTGACCCACCTACATTGAAGATGCCCAGTTCGCGACGCGAAAGGAAAAACGGCATTTTCAGCGGATCAATTGCTTCAAGTTTCAACTTTTCGCCCACAGGATAAAGTCCGCCCACAATTAAACGATCGTACATGGTATATACCATATTCGCCTCATTTTCAACAAAAAGAAGCTCAATTAAATGTTCTTTACGCAAACGGGCGGTGTCATACTGCTTTGCATCCTGGGGATGAGCCGCATAACGAATTTCATAATTTGTCTTCATTGAATATTGATAATAAAATTGGTTTTCCAGTTCGCAAATGTAGTGATTTTTTTGCAAAAACGGGTACGCTTATTTCCTCAAAAGTAGCAGCAAAACGAATAAAAAAGCCTCCTTTCGGAAAGTGGTTAACCAATTTAACAGACAAATAATATCCTACAATATTTTTTAACTAAAAATCATATCGAAAAGTCGCCAAATCCTGCACAAATTTACTACTTTTGCGCATGTAATTATAATTGACTATTCATCATGCCCTCTATTGCCTCTTTTACCGGACAAAAAACGCGCGCCATGCTTATTGATGTGGCACGGATGCTATTTGCCAAGTGGGGAAAGGAAAACACCACGATGAATGATATTGCAAATGCATCGAATAAAGGAAGGCGGACTCTTTATACCTATTTCAGCAATAAAGACCAAATTTATCTGGCTGTTATTGAGAATGAACTCAATATTTTGAATGAGAAACTTCAGAAAGTTGCTGCGCTTGATATTCCGCCCGACCAAAAACTAACCGAATATATTTTTACACGTTTAGACGCAGTAAAAGAGTCTATTACGCGCAATGGTTCTCTAAAATCCGACTTTTTTCGCGATATTTATGAGGTGGAAAAAGCCCGTCGTCGATTCGATATAAAGGAAATTAAGTTGCTTCAGGGTATTTTTGAAGAGGGAAGAACAAAAGGCTACTTCAATTTACATGACAGCGAATTGTCTGCTCAAATCTTCCATTATGCCCTGCGTGGCATCGAAACACCTTATGTACGCGACCGTGTGAGCGAAAAAATGAAATACAACAAGCGTTTTATCATTAACGCTTTTATGCGGGGAATTTTGGTACAGAAACCCCTTCTGAATGAAGAGAATGATTTATAAAAAAATGGCCGTAAACTATTGAGTTTACGGCCATTTTTTTATAAATCAATCAATTACTTCCGTTGACGAATCACCTCATAGGCCAATACACCGGTAGCTACCGATACATTAAGCGAGGCAATTGTTCCAAGAATTGGAATTGCAATCAGCTCATCGCACAGACGCAATACTTCATCGGATATACCTACATCTTCGGAACCCATCACCAGCGCAACAGGCTCCTGAAATGAAATTTCTGTATAATTTTTCGCAGCTTTTTCGGTTGCAGCCACTATTTTTAATCCCGAACTTTTCAGAAACTTAATGGTCTCTATCAGGCTATTTTCGCGACACACCGGCATCACATTCAAAGCACCGGCTGAAGTTTTCATTGCATCGGCATTGGCAGCCGCACTTCCACGCGACGGCACCACAATGGCATTGACGCCTGCACATTCGCATGTACGTACAATAGCCCCAAAGTTACGCACATCGGTCACTCCGTCGAGCACCACAATGAATGGCGTTTTTGCTTGTTCGTAAAGTTCAGGAATAATATTTGTGATTTGCTGATATTCGATGGCAGCCATAAAAGCGATTACACCCTGATGGTTTTTTTGTGTAATGCCATTCAGTTTATCAACCGGCACACGTTGCACCGGAATATTTCGTCCTTGTAGTCCGGCAAATAATTCTTTAGCCAAATCGCTTGTCAACTCATTTCTTATCAATATTTTATCAATTTCTTTGCCGGCTTCGATTGCTTCAATCACAGCACGAAGGCCAAAAATCATATCGGCTCCACTTCCATTGTTTTCGCGACGGGGGCGAAAAGGATTAGGCGCACTGGTACGTGGGCCAAATGTGGGTCTTTTCTGAAAAGGATTACGTTCCATATAAATCTAGTGTTTAATTATTTCAAGTTTCAAAATTTCATTCATCTTTTCTGTAACCAAGCGTCTTCGTGAATCAATTTCGCCTTTCCAATTATTTATTGAGGAGAGGTCTTACACATCAATTTTCATCCCATCGAAGGCCAGGATTGTGTGTGGAAAAACTTCAAGCGCTTCTTCGAGCAGATAGTTCGGGTTGTCATATCGAGCCGAAAAATGGCCTATTATTAATTGTTTTACATTGGCAGCTTTGGCAATTTCTGCCGCCTGCCTTGCCGACGAATGGCAGGTTTCTTTTGCCCGGGCAATTTCTCTTTGCATAAAAGTAGCCTCGTGATAGAGCAAATCTACATTTTCAATCCACGGGATAATCTTCTCACTATAAGCAGTATCTGAACAATAAGCATAGCGTTTTGGAGGTGTGGGCATAGTGGTCAATCGCTCATTAAGTATCACTTCACCCTCAGGAGTCACAAAATCTTCACCTTGTTTCACTCTTGCAATATCTTTGACCGGAATATGATAAAAATCAATCATTTCGCGGATAATATGCCGTTCGCGCTCTTTCTCTGCGAATAAAAAACCCGCCGTAGGAACTCTGTGTTTCAACGGAATGGAAAAAACCTGCACCGAACGGTCTTCATAAAGCAGGCTGTGTTGTCGGGAATTAAACGGCTCAAACAATACCTGATATCCTTTATCAGCACAATAATAGTCAATTTGAGGTTGCAATAGTTTTTCCAAATCAGCATGTGCGTGAATTACCAAATCGGCAGTACGCCCTAAAAGTCCGAAAGTAGAGATGAGTCCAATCAGTCCGAAACAGTGATCACCATGCAGGTGGGAAATAAAAATATGATTCAACCGGGTTGCCTTCAGCTTCATTTGCCGCATCCGTATTTGAGCCCCTTCGCCGCAATCGATCATAAACTGCTTTTCGCGAAGGCTGAGCAACTGCGATGTCTGAAAATTTCTGATAGTGGGCAGTGCCGAATTACAACCTAAAACGGTTAATTTCATTTGTTCCATAGGCAATAGAGCAGCTGCTTTTAAGAAATAGAAAAGTGGAAAAGCAACTTATTTGCTTTTTTCGTATTTGAACACACCTTTATCGCCACGAATGGTTACACGTGCGGTATCAGAAGTTTCGACACGACCAATAATTTGTGCATCCACATTATATTTTTCGGAGATAATGATAATATCTTCAGCCCATTCCGGATCCACATAAAGTTCCATGCGGTGTCCCATATTAAACACTTTGTACATCTCCTTCCAATCAGCTTTCGATTCGGCTTGTATCATTTCGAAAAGCGGAGGTATAGGAAACAGGTGATCTTTTATGACGTGTAGATTTTCAATGAAGTTAAGCACTTTGGTTTGTGCGCCCCCTGAACAATGCACCATGCCATGAATATGCTTACGGTATTTCAATAAAATATCACGAATAATAGGTGCATACGTACGTGTTGGTGATAGCACCAGTTTGCCGGCGTCCATGCCTATATCGGCAATCACATCGGTCAATTTCTTGGTGCCGGTATAAGCCAAGCCCGTAGGCATTGTGCAGTCATAACTTTCGGGGTATTTTTCGGCCAGATAGTATGCAAACATATCATGTCGTGCCGAAGTAAGACCATTGCTGCCCATACCTCCGTTATAGCCGTCTTCGTAAGTGGCTTTTCCACTTGAAGAGAGTCCTACCACCACATCACCGGCTTTGATACGGTCGTTTGAAATTACATCCGAACGTTTCATCCGACATGCCACAGTACTATCCACAATGATGGTGCGCACCAAATCGCCCACATCAGCTGTTTCGCCACCTGTGAGATAAGCATTCACACCCAGTTTACGTAAAGCTTCCAGCAGCGCTTCGGTTCCGTTGATAATCTCTGATATTACTTCACCCGGAATCAACTGTTTATTGCGTCCGATGGTGGAAGATACCAGAATATTATCAGTAACACCAACGCAAAGCAAATCGTCAATATTCATAATCAACGCATCTTGCGCAATGCCTTTCCATACCGAAACATCGCCGGTTTCGCGCCAATAAAGGTAGGCTAACGACGATTTGGTGCCGGCTCCATCTGCATGCATTATGTTGCAGTAGTTAGGATCGCCGCCAAGTATATCGGGAATTATTTTACAAAATGCTTTTGGAAAAAGGCCCTTATCAAGGTGCCGAATGGCGTTATGCACATCTTCTTTGGAGGCGGAAACACCGCGTTGACTATATCTTTCGCTCATTTGTGGATTGATTAAAAAACGGAAGGCTTATTAATTACGACTACAAAGGTACTACATTTCCGTTGTATCACCCACTGTTTCATCAAATAATCCAATTTGGGAATACGCAAATAAAATATGATTTAAGAGGTTGATTGTCAGATAAAAAAATTGGCAATTATCACAACTGATAACTGCCAATTTTCGTCCAAGAGTGGAGTCGGCGGGAGTCGAACCCGCGTCCAAACGAGGAAGCAATACGCTTTCTACATGTTTATCTTCGCCTGAGTTTTTCGTGCACCGGCAAGACCGAAGCCACCAACCGTTACCTTATCCTCTTTATTTCGTTGGACGCACGAGGCGGCGGCCAACTATTCCCGATTTATCTGCACCTCCTGATCAAAGAGCCTCGAGACCACGGCATTTGGGAGATGTCTCGTCCCCGCCTAAGCAGGGATAAAGCTTCAATCTACTAAACTTCGATTAAGCAGCAAGAGCGTAGTTATTTTCGCCAGTTGAAATGTTGAGAATCGAGATTTACGAGCCGACATCCCAGTGCTCGACATGCTTACATACCTCTTCTACCCGCTGTCAAAACCAAGCGACCCCGGTTTTCAATACTAAAATTACAATTATAGTACAGCAAATCCTGTGCCATACTAAAATAGTCAATTATCAATTTATTTCGCGTAATTTACGGCACGAGTTTCACGAATTACCGTGATTTTAACCTGCCCCGGATACGTCATTTCGTCCTGAATTTTCTTTGCAATATCGAACGACAGTGTTTCTACAGCCTTATCGTCCACTTTGTCAGCTCCCACTATCACGCGCAACTCACGACCTGCCTGAATGGCATAAGTCTTTTGTACGCCGGGATAAGAAAGCGCCAGGTTTTCCAAATCATTCAATCGTTTGATATACGCCTCTACAATTTCGCGACGTGCTCCCGGGCGTGCTCCCGAGATAGCATCGCATATCTGCACGATAGGTGCCAAAAGCGTATTCATCTCCACCTCTTCGTGGTGAGCGCCAATTGCATTACAAATATCAGGTTTTTCTTTGAATTGCTCAGCCAATTTCATACCAAGCAGCGCGTGCGGCAATTCCGGTTCGTCATCGGGCACTTTGCCAATATCGTGAAGCAGACCGGCACGTTTTGCCTTTTTGGGGTTCAGACCCAGTTCCGAAGCCATTACCGAGCAAAGATTTGCCGTTTCGCGGGCATGTTGCAATAGGTTCTGACCATACGAGGAGCGGTATTTCATCTTCCCAATCATCCGAATCAATTCGGGATGCAGGCCATGAATCCCCATATCAATGGTAGTCCTTTTTCCGGTTTCGATAATCTCCTCTTCCACCTGTTTTTTCACCTTGGTCACCACCTCTTCGATGCGAGCTGGGTGAATACGCCCGTCGGAAACCAATTGGTGTAGTGCCAAACGGGCAATTTCGCGACGTACAGGGTCGAATGCCGAAAGCACAATCGCTTCGGGAGTATCGTCCACAATAATTTCGACACCGGTAGCAGCTTCGAGCGCACGGATGTTGCGACCTTCGCGACCAATAATACGTCCTTTTATTTCGTCTGATTCAATATTAAACACCGTAACCGAGTTTTCGATGGCTGTTTCGGTGGCAACACGCTGAATGGTTTGAATTACAATGCGTTTGGCCTCCTTATTGGCATTCATTTTGGCCTCTTCCATAATTTCGTTGACATACGACATGGCTCCTGTTTTGGCCTCATCTTTCAACGACTCTATCAGTTTATCCTTTGCCTCTTCGGCCGACAACCCGGAGATAGCCTCCAACTGTTCCAGCTCCTTGCGGTGCAAAGATTCTAACTCTTTTTTTCGTTTGTCAACCAACTCAATTTGCGACTCAAGGTTTTCTTTAATTGCATCAGCTTCGGTTGTTTTACGTTGCAAGTCACCCTGTTTTTGGTTAAGTGTCATTTCGCGCTGCTGAATACGTACTTCGGATTGTTGCATCTTTGAATTGCGTAATGCAACCTCTTTTTCATACTCCGCTTTGAGCGACACAAATTGTTCTTTGGCTTCGAGTACTTTATTTTTTTTCAATACTTCGGCTTCTGCCTCGGCATCTTTCAAAATTCTCTGGGATCTGCCATTCAACACGAATCGGGTTGTCAGCCAGGTGCCAACAGCCGAAGCAATGATGGCAAGCACGACTAATAATATTGAATTCATACGATTGTTAAGGTTTTAAGTATATAAAAAAACGCATTGACCCAACGCCAAAAAAGGCATGAGCAATGCGGGAATATTGGTCTCACAAAAAGGCTGACGAACTACGAAAGTCCTTTCAAATATTTATCCAACTCCTTATCCAACAGCTCCATTTTCTCCACCACAGGCCCTACGTTTTCCTGATGTTTTTGCTTTTCACTTTCTACTGCAAAATGATATGCAACCATCATTAACACCGATTCATAAGGCAATTGAGAATGCCGTTCGCGATAAGAGTCAATTTTCCCCTTTACGAATTTAGCAGCATCGCGGTAAAATATTTCATCCTCCTTACGAATCGTGAGGGGGAAGCGATTGCCTGCTAGATTAACAGTTATGGTAAATAGTTCGTCTTCCATTTGCTTTATTGATTCAGCAAATCAATACATTTATCAATTTCCCGCACCAATTGTGAAATCTTATGATGTGCTAACTCTCTTTCGGACTCGTTGCCGACAAAAGTCTGCGCCAGTTTAAGATTCTCATAATCAGAACGAAGTTCAAGTATAACCTTGTGCGCTTGCATCAAATCCTCCTCTTTCCGTTGCAGTTCAGCAGAAAGATGATGGTTTTTTTCTTTCTCTTCAGTATGCAATTGCAACAGCTTATGTAGCTTATTTTCAAAGCCATCAATCAAAGTTTGATGTCGGTTGGTCATCTTGATAAAAAAATCGTTGTCAAAGGTATATCGAATTTATGAAGGGACAAAATTTTTGCATCTTTTTTTAACCATAGATTGAAGTTTAATTTGCGTATCTTCAAGATTAGCTTTAAGTTTGCAGGATGGATCATCCACTTTACCTGTTTAACCCCGATCACGACCTGGCGCTGGCCAATAATGACAAAAACTTTAATCCTCCTTTATCGGCGCGCACGTTTGCCAAAGATTTGGCCTGTTTGCCTATGTGGTATGCCTCTTCGGGAAGTGTGATTGCGGTCATGTCTCTCAATGAGGAATGGGTAGAAAAAATGCAGCGACAGTTTCCGCCACTTAGAGATATTGCAATAAAGATACAATCTGATTTTTCTACCATTACCTCAATAAACCCCTGGGGTTGGAACAGTGCCGTTTGTAAGCGATTGGCAGTACAGGGATTCGGGTCAGCGTTACTGCCTGAAACATCTCGACTGTCCGAAATACGAAGATTGTCACATCGCCGGACAGCCATCAGTGCTCTGCAGTTTTTGCGGGAAGAAACCTCTTTAGTCGGCTTATTACCCCTTCCGGCTCACGAATTGTTTTCCGAAAAAGAGGTAGCCGCATTCGCTAATTGCTATCCCAAAGTGGTGTTTAAAGCGCCATGGTCGGGCAGTGGCAAGGGGCTATGCTGGTCGATAGACACCATGACCGAAAGTCGACTTGGTTGGTGTCGCAATATTATTGAAAAACAAGGGAGTGTAGTTGGCGAAGTAATTTACGACAAAGTGCAGGATTTTGCCATTGAGTTTTCCTGCCAGAATGGCAAAGTCAATTTTGCCGGATATTCGTGGTTTGATACCGAACGCGGCATTTACCGAAACAATACGTTGATAAGCGACGAAGCTATATTAAGTCGGCTTACTGACAAATGGATTACTCCTCAACACCTGCTCACGATTCAACACCAATTACTTTTGTTCATTGAGCACGAAATTGCTCCTTTCTATACAGGTTTATTGGGCGTGGATATGTTTGTATTTCAACAAAATGGAGAATTTCTCTTACACCCATGTGTGGAAATCAACCTCCGCATGACAATGGGATGCGTGGCTCGGATTTTCCACGACCGGTTTGTGCATCCTTCGGCTACCGGACGCTTCTATATTGACCATTATCCATCTGCCGGAAACTTATGGCAGGATCATCTTCAACGCCAAGCCACACTTCCGCTTGAGGTAATTGACGGGCGCATCACACAAGGCTATCTCTCCCTCTCGCCTGTCACCCCTCTGTCGCACTATCGGGCACGGGTGGAAATTGGATAAGGAAACGCAATAATTCTCGCGTAGAAAATCTATATCTTTGCAGCTCAAACCGACTCTAATGCTTGAAATACTTTATCAGGACGAATGGCTGATTGCAATCAACAAACCTTGCGGATTGTTGGTGCATCGCACCTCAATTGCCCAAGAAAATGAGCGGTTTGCGCTACAATTACTGCGCGATCAGACGGGTCGGAAGCTTTTTCCGGTGCACCGCATAGATCGACCTACCTCTGGGGTACTTCTCTTCGCCTTTTCGGCGGAGATAGCCCGAAACCTTCACAATCAACTGACCAACAGAGAGTCGCACAAACGCTATACGGCATTAGTCAGAGGTTGGCTGGAAGAGAAAACAACCAGTGACAGACAGGTAAAAAACGACCGCGGGAATTTGCAAGACGCGCAAACCCTGTTTATTCCCCAAAAGCAGTTTGAACTGCCGATTGCTACTGACCGTTATCCGACCGCGCGCTTCTCTATTGTAGATGCGTATCCTTACACCGGTCGCTGGCATCAAATTCGTCAGCATCTGGCTCAGTTGCGCCATTATATTATCAACGACAGGGTACATGGCGATGGCAAACAGAATCGCCTCTTTTCGGAGAAATTAGGGATACAGGAGATGTTTCTTCATGCACACTCGTTACGCATTCAGCATCCGGTGATGATGAAAGAGTTGTTGATAGAAGCTGATTTTCCAATGCATTGGCATAATTTTATCCACAACTGATTTTTGGTAAATCCCTCAATTTGCCGTAAATTTGAACCGAAAAAAACTCACGCAAATACCCCTCAATTCAAATGAAACACTTACTCTTGTTTTGCCTTATTTTATGTGGCTTATCTCTCAATGAGGTATCGGCACAAAATCAACAACCAACCAATACGACTTTGTCGGAAAGAACTTTGAAAATTGACCTGAAGCAAATAAAGGGAAACTTCAGCACCATGTTTAAAGAATGTATCGGCGCGGGACGGGCAAACGAAGGGCTCAGAGCAGACTGGCAGCAACAATTAGCCTTAGTAAAAAAAGAGTGTGATTTTAAATATATCCGTATGCATGGCCTGTTGACCGACGATATGGGTGTGTACAAAGAAGATAAGAACGGGAATCCGGAATATAACTACCAATATGTAGATGTATTGTTCGATTATCTGTTAAGTATCGGTATGAAACCGTTTGTGGAACTTGGATTTATGCCGACAGCGCTGGCCAGTAGCAATAAGACCATTTTCTGGTGGAAGGGCAATGTGACTCCACCAAAGGATTACACTAAATGGGAGGGTTTAATCCGCAATCTGACTCAGCATTTTACCGAACGCTATGGTGCAGATGAAGTAAAAACCTGGTTTTTTGAAGTTTGGAACGAGCCAAACCTTTCGCCGGGTTTCTGGAGCGGCACACAGGAGGAATATTTCAAACTCTACAAATATAGTGTACAGGCAATTAAAAGCGTCAACAGCGCTTATCAGGTAGGCGGTCCTGCCACGGCCGGAGCTGCCTGGGTACCCGAAATGATTGCATTCTGCAGCAAAAATTCGCTCCCGTTAGACTTTATCAGCACCCACACTTATGGCGTAAAACAGGGATACTTGGACGAATTTGGAACCACCGGCACCATCTTGTCGAAAGATAAATGGAGCGTAAGCGGCGACATTATTAATTCGCGTAAACAAATAGCGAACTCCGCGATGCCGACTTTACCGCTTCATTATACCGAATGGAGCTCTTCGTACACCCCTTCCGACCCTATCCACGACAGTTACCATCAGGCGGCATACATCCTCGAAAAGATAAAACAGGTAGGAAATGCTCCAAACTCGATGTCGTACTGGGTATTTACAGATATTTTTGAGGAGGCAGGGCCAAGGTTTACCCCTTTACACGGAGGATTCGGGTTGTTGAATTACCAGGGTATTAAGAAACCGGCTTTCTACTCTTTTGCATACTTGAATAAGCTTGGTAAAATCGAACTGCAGAATGCCGACAGCTCATCATGGGCATGCAAAAGCGCAAAAGGAGATGTGCAGGTGCTTCTGTGGGACTTCACCAATACACACCCTGGTGATTCGGTCAATAACCAGAAATACTACGTCCGCGACTTACCGTCAAAGGCAAAAGGTGAGGCAAAAATAGAAATAGCAGGATTATCCGCCGGCAACTACAAACTTGAGATTTACAAAGTGGGCTATAAAGTGAACGATCCCTACTCCACCTATCTGTCAATAGGCAAACCCGCACAACTTACAAAGCAACAGGTAGCAATTATCAAGAAACAAAATGACGGTTCTCCTATTTCCACAGAAAATGTCAAGGTGAATTCGTCGGGAATATTCAGTAGAGAATTTGCCATTCGTGAGAATGATGTGTTTCTTTTTAATCTTATCAAACAATAAATTTGTTTTTACTGCAAAGGATTGAAAGAATGCTCACAAGATAATAAGTATAAAAAAACGGGAACCGGTTGATAACAACCGGTTCCCGTTCCTTTTTCAAATGAACATCTATTTATTTTGCAATAAATCGGAAGTGCGAACCAAAACGTTCAAAAGCAGCTTGCTCCAACTCAGCCTGATGGTCGGGATGAGCCACTGAGATAAGCAATTTTGCGCGTTCCTGTAGAGTTTTGCCATACAAATTCACCGCACCAAATTCGGTTACAAACCAATGCATGTGGTTACGTGTGGTTACTACACCTGCGCCCGGAGCAAGTACAGGAGCAATTTTACTTACACCTTTGTTTGTCACAGAAGGCATTGCAATAATTGCCTTTCCACCTTTAGAACGAGAAGCACCGTACACGAAGTCGATTTGACCACCTACGCCAGAGTAAAACTTAGTTCCCAAAGAGTCGGCACAAACCTGACCGGTAATGTCAACCTGCAACGCAGAGTTAATAGCAGTTGTTTTGGGGTTTTTAGCAATCAGGAACGGGTCATTGGTGTAACCCACGTCCATCATCAACACCTGAGGGTTGTTATCAATAAAATCATATACTTTTTGAGAACCCATGAGGAAGGTAGAAACCATTTTACCTTTATCGATTCCTTTGTTTGCACCATTGATAACGCCGCTTTCTACCAAAGGAAGCACCCCATCGGCAAACATTTCGGTATGAATACCAAGGTCTTTGTGGTTGCCCAACTGAGCCAACACTGCATTAGGGATAGCACCAATACCCATTTGCAAACAAGCACCATCTTCAATCAGTTCGGCACAATGAATGCCGATAGCTGTTTCGATGTCAGTAGGTTCACTAAAATGAGCAGGTTCGAGTGGTGTATTATCTTCCACAAAAATATCTATCATGCTGATTGGAATCATTGCTTGTCCAAAAGCACGAGGTACATTTTTATTGATTACGGCAATCACATGATCGGCAGTTTCGACAGCAGCCAAAGTAGCATCTACAGAAGTACCGAGTGACACATATCCATGTTCGTCGGGAGGACAAACCTGAATCATGGCAACATTACATTTGAGGTAACCATCGCGATAAAGGCGTTGCGTTTCACTCAAAAAAACAGGGATGTAATCGGCATATCCGGCTTGCACTTGTTTCCGCACATTTCCGCCTACGAAAAAAGCATCGTGTTGGAAAATTCCTTCATATCGTGCTTCGGTGTAAGGTGCAGGACCTTCGGTGTGAAGATGATGAATGTGTACATCTTTCAACTCGCCAGCATCGCCACGGGCGCACATAGCTTGAATTAAACATTGAGGAGCGCTTGCTACGCTACTAAAATGCACGTGATCGCCCGACTTGATGACCTTGACAGCCTCAGCAGGAGATACCGCTTTGTAACTTTTTGTTGTCATGTTTGATTTATCTTATTGTTTGGAAAATTATCAACACACTGGCATTCAACTAATTATACAATTATTTATTCTCTAAATTTTGCAATGCAAAGTTATTGATTTTTCACCATATTACAATTGATAAATGGCACATTTACCACATTTTTACCTTCAATACTTAATTTTTATTCACCGGCAAACAATTTGAGTGTGGCAATCTCTTCAGCCCACAATGTATCGTCGGGTGTTTCGAGGATGATAGGAATATTATCGAACCGTTTATCGGCCATAAAACGCTTAAAGAAATCGATACCGATAAAACCTTTCCCTACACTTTCATGTCTGTCAACACGAGTGGCAAGTTCTTTTTTTGAGTCATTGAGGTGAATGGCCTTCAGGTAATTGAATCCCACTATGTCGCCAAACTCTTTCCATGTATTCTCGTATTCCACAGGGTCTTTCAGGTTATACCCTGCAGTGAAGGCATGACACGTATCGATGCAAACCCCTACCCTCGTTTTATCATCCACTTTTGCAATAATATCGGCCAGATGCTGAAAGTTGAAACCCACGTTACTACCTTGTCCGGCAGTATTTTCGATAACGGCAACCACGCCTTTGGTCTTCGACAATGCAATGTTGATAGATTCGGCAATTAGCGACAAACAATCGGTCAACGAAATTTTGTTGAGATGCGAACCCGGATGAAAATTGAGCAACGATAGCCCTAACTGTTCGCAGCGTTGCATCTCATCCAAGAAAGCATCGCGCGACTTTTGCAACGCATCCGCATCAGGATTTCCGAGATTTATCAGATAGCTGTCGTGAGGCAATATCTGACCGGATGCATAGCCATTCTGGCTGCAATTTTCTTTGAACTTGCGAATACTCGACTCTGTGAGTGGTGCTGCCTCCCATTGACGTTGATTTTTGGTAAATAAAGCAAATGCAGTAGCTTTGATAGCTGCCGCATTGAGGGGTGCATTTTCCACTCCACCACCTGCACTTACATGTGCTCCTATATATTTCATGTGTTTGGTTTTATTTTTTTACACGAAGGATACATCGAACTCGTCCCGACTTTCGGGACTCGTTTCATAATGAATTAATTATATGATATTTTGATGCGCAACAAACGCTTAATTTCTATTCCTATATAGATGTGCTGTGAGCAAAATCATGAAGGCACAAAAATAGTACATTGAAGCAGCGATTGCAAATCAATTAAGCATCATTGTGTATGGCCACGATAAAATCGCACACATTTTATCATCAGTGACGAATAGCAAAGATGCTATTTTTCACCCCTCTAAGTTACATTTTGCCAAAAAAAACAGAGAAAAGAGATGATTTACTGACTAAAAGTAAGCAATTTAAAAATATTTCACTTCTTTCTTCCATCTATATTGCTATTTTTTTATATCTTTGCGAACTATAATTTTTTCACCATGGACAAAATTGACAACTTAGATAGAAAAATACTGGAAATCATTACACAGAATGCGCGCACACCGTTCAAGGATGTTGCCGAAGAGTGTGATGTGTCGCGTGCAGCCATTCATCAACGGGTGCAACGACTAATTGATATGAAAGTGATAACTGGCTCCGGCTACTATGTCGATCCGCGATCGCTTGGTTACAGTATGTGTACCTATATTGGTATTACCCTCGAAAAAGGCTCAATGTATAAAGAAGTAGTCCCAAAATTAGAGTTAATTCCCGAAATTGTGGAATGTACCTATACGCTCGGCCCATATTCGTTGTTGATAAAAATGTATGCCAAAAGCCCCGAACATCTTTTGGAATTGCTTAACGGCAGAATTCAAGAGATTGACGGCATTGTAGCCACCGAAACATTGACGGTGCTCGATCAACGCATCTTACGACAAATACCGATATTGAACGAGAAATAAACCGCTCGTAACTTGAACAAAAATCGCCCGAGCGGAGCATTCATGCTACTGAGCGGGCGATTTTTATTTCGCAATATTTAGCTATCGATTAAAATATCAACATCTCTGCCATCAATGCGTCTTCATACTCCCATTTATCCCCTTTTTTCTGCATCACCACGTAATAGCTGGTGGCAGGAGCCGAAGCAACCGATACATAGAACAAGGCTCTGGTTTTGGCGAGGTTGAAACCTACACGCGAAAGATATACCAATTCCCTAAATCGGGCTGATGGAACTTCGCGCAAGCCAATCTCTTTCTTTCGTTGTTGCTCCGAAAGAATTGAAATACCGGACACCATTATCCTGTCTTTGATTAAATATTCGAATGAATTTTTGCGCAAATAGTCACCGGTAAGCGTTTTCGCATCTTCACCCAACATCTTGAATAACTCTTTATTATCTCCTTTTTTGGCCACCAATGTATGTGAAGAAATAACTTTTGCATCTAACACATGCGTGAAATATTCCGGGAATCGGAGCTTTTTATCCGACTTCGATGTGCTAAAAAAATAGGCAAAGAGCTGATACTCCTCCTCCGATATTTCCTTGACAGATTTTGCCGGTTGCAACAAAGCGGCAGTTGGCACAAAAGATTTAACCACCTCATCGAACATATCAATATATAGCCGGGTGGCGTCCATAGGCGAGTCATAATGAATGACATAATAACCAACCGTGGCCGGTATAACTACATATTTCTTTGCCACGTTTATTGCCTTATCCTCCGTACCTAACAAGGGCGACCGTTTGCTTTTCATATCCAGTTGCCATGCAGGTTTGCCGGCAACAGTAAGAGGTTTGACCAATCCATAATCCTCATAAAGCGGTCTGAAATCGGGATTTTGCAAATCGAACAGATAACGTTCCGGTGTTTTGGTTTCATCTGCAAACCAATCGACTGTCATCGATGTATACTCCATGTATTTTGTGCCCGGGGTCGACAGCATTAGTTGATAATGATTCTCCGTTTTCAACAAATCCGTTTCTGTCACCTTCCAATCACGTGGCATTTTCATCGAAAAATAGTTGTTCTGCTGCTGCAAGGGAATGAGTGAACTTATGGCTTGTGCTACGGTGATACCATTTAACTCCTCCTGAAAATAGGGGCCAGATTCTTCGTGCCAAATAGCAGCCGGTGTTCCTTTGGTAAGGTCGGCAAAAATATCGTTATTGAATTGATATTCACCTAAATAAGATAATGTCTGAATGAAGATTTTTCGGGAATCAAAGAAGCTTTCGGCATCAGGCAATATATCTGATAATTCATTATATGAAATTCTTGATGAGGTTGTTGCATGCATATTTCTCAAGCCAAAGCAACCTGAGTAGTAAGTATGTAAGGGATTGAGGAGGGTGAAAGGTGCCACAATCACAAGATCAATAGCACCCGAACCGCCAAACGTATTGGTATCCTTCAACGGGTAGTAAAGTTCCTTCGACTTAAACCGATACTCAATCGGTTCTATAAACTTTGTTTCGGGTGTTACATCCACGTAATCGATTACAAACCAAGTAATTCCACGCGATACATAATCAGCTACCACCTTCTCAACAGCTGCATATTCCTCTTTCAATGGTAAATTTTTCTTCTTGAAAAAATTGTTGACCCACTCTCTAAATCCAATCGCACTGGTGATTTTGACAACTGTAATATCGTGTGCTCCCATCTTTTGGTTAAAACGCATCTCCACATTCTCATAACTGGAAGTGCCACTTTTGCTTTGTGTCACAAATTTAAGTTCGTGACATTGAATAAGAGCAGCAATTGATTCAAAGGCTTTTTCGGAAGCAAGTTTTACCGTGGGTTCCGACGGAAAAGGAATAAAACGGAGAATTCCCGTCGATTTATCGGCTTTCAAGTCGGTACCCAGTATAAGCACCTCGTCAATATAATTATGCAAAATAATTGCTTTTTGTCCCTCTTCACTCACTTTGGCATCGGAAGCAGACACGTACCCCATATCGGCATAGGTATGCGTAACACACAAAGCCATAAGTATTGTAAAAAATACGCGGAAAAAATAGTTGTGCGCACACATTGAATTGTTCATAGAACTTTGTTTACGTGGCAAATAGCATATTAATTGAAAGCACATCGGCATTCCTTATTTGCCAATGTTGGCAAGATTGGGATTGGCAATAAATTTGTTGGCAATTGTAAAAGATTTATTGGCTTCTATCCCGGCATCTTTCAACGAATACGTGAAACTAACCACTTCGGGCATTGCTTTACAAAAGTCCATTTTAAGTCGCACAACGGTAAGAATATTGTCTTTTAGTTCAAATTTGAAGTCGCTGCTTTGCGTGCAACCACTGCCAACTACCTGAATGGTGACTTGCATTTTGTCGTAATTGAGACTGATTCCTACAAGTGTTGCCGGCTCTGCGGCCTTTGCAAAAGATACCGTGAAAAATAAAACTGCTACCAATGCAAAAATGTGTTTGAAATGTGTGATTGTTTTCATGCGTTTATTTTTTTATTTTTACCACACAGACATAAGCGCTCGACATATTAAAATATGCGCGTTTATACACTGTGTAAAAAACAAGTTGATAATGTGTATTTGGTTGTAAAATGGAATAATCGTTGCCCACAATTCCGGCTAAATGAAACCAGGGACCGCTCTTTGACATGCCATCCACATTTAAAATTGTGTTTTTGTCAGCTTTCCCATCCACCCAGCCCGCAGTGCAAATCTTTTGAGGAGTAAAAGTGTGTGAGAAAAAGTCATCGTTTGCAGTCTTACCATCGGGCAAAATATAATCTTTAGCATCCATAGCCTGATATTTTTTAAAATCGACATTTAAGAGTTCCATCGACTTTTGCAATTCGTCCAATTCATTTTGGGTATCTTTTTGTTTTCGTTGGTCAATCCATCGCTGATAATTCACAATTTCGAGATTGATGGCGGTAATAGTCGCTGCCAGACAAAGTTTTTTCTGTTCCAGTTGCTGAGAGCTGTCGCCTGTGGCTGCGGGTTGCTGAGCAAACATACCTATGCTCATTGCAAAAAGACAAGAAAGTGAAATTAGCTTCTTCATAATTGATAAATGAGGTTTAATATTAACTGCGATTTGAAAGTTTTTGTTTTCTGCCAATCAAAAAATAGAGCAAAGCCCCTACAAAAGAGGCGAATAACACCACAAAAGCCCAGATAAGCTTGTTGTGACCGATAAATTAGTGCCGGAGAATATCCGCTAAGGCAATGATGGAAGGAATCTCCAGCAAATGCAGGATAAGAACAATTTCAGGTAAACCAAGCATATTTGTTGAGTTTGAGATAAAACGAATCAATGTTCAAACATTCTGTCGATGCCTACAATTCGCACAAGGAACTTTTTCTCGGCATTGAACACAAACAAGCTATTATTGGAATATTTGAGCGTTCCCGCAAAGTTTTCAGTGACACAAGCCAAGTGATTATCTTTGACCGCGAATATTGCTTTGTCGGTGGATAAATAGATGTTTTTACTCAAGGGATCAACGGTTATAGAGATGATTTGCTGATCTTTATCAGGCAATGTCGCAAGAGTAGTTAATGCCTTTGTATTTGTATTGACCGAAAACAATACGCTTTCGGATGCAAACAACAGGTTGTCACCATTTTCGGCCACCGCATTAATAACAGTCGGGCTTACAAGCAACTCAATATATCGTCCTCCTTTGGCAAGCACATAAAGCGGGTGTTGCGTAACATACATATTTTGGTCAAAAAGATACATCACATTTTCGCCGGCAGCTATCTTCATATTTTCATACGGTAATTCATATATTTTCAATGCGTTACCTACTGAATCAATGTAACAAAGCTGATTATTCTGCACCACCATCAGCGTGCTGTCCGAAGTATATTCAAACGCACTAACCGGTTTTACAAATTGCTTTCCCACAGGCTGAATACCACCCCAACCCAAAATGTAGAATTGATTTTCGGAAGCAAGCAACAGATGATGGTCGGATGTAACTTGAACTGATTTTGTAAAGGTAACATTGAAATTCACGCTATCCACCATTGCTTTGCTGAGTAATAATTCAAATCGAAGAGAGTCTTTTTTCTGTGCCGATTGTCCAAAGAGATTCAGATTCAAGAGGGCAAACACTACAACCAAGAGTATTTTTGTTGATTTTATTGGCTTCATAACATTGAATATTAATAGTTTACCACAATTGAACCAATTTCCAGCCAATCGGAGCGCCGTCTTTTACTAATTGTATCTTGTCATATACCGATTTTGTATATTCCGCCATTTCTTTGGGTTTTTCAGAGATGAATGCAATGCCGGGTGAAACTCCTTTGTTGACAAGCATTATTTCGCCGGCCTCTCTTGTACCTTTGTAAATTTGTCCTCCGATTATATCGCCATATCCTTTATTAATAAAGTCTTCAGCCGACCGACCATATGCATTGCGGATAATGGTATGCCACGAAGCGTATGGTTTGTTATCATATATATCTTTAAACATTTTGAAATCTTCAGCCCATAAATTGACGGCTAAAATCCCTATATAACCGGCCAATCCGGGGGCATTGCCGGCAACCGCCAGCCCAATATCCCGTCCAACTTCTATATAAGGATGGTCCTCAATTTTTTTACCGATTTTTCCATCTGAAATGGTGTTCCATGATGCGTTGGCATCGTAGCGGTTTGCACCATGTAGTTTAATAAAACGGAGCCTTTCGCGCTCTTCAAACGTCAGCGGAGAACCACCCATTATGGGCACAGTTGTACTTACTTCTCCCCGTCCTCTGCCACCTGCCGGAGTGGTGGGTGCTGTCGGAAGCGGACGTGCGGGTGGAGGAGTAACTGTGGTTGGCTTTGGTTTGGGTGCAACATACGTTGAATGTGCATATTGTTTATCCCGCTTCAAAGCTTCGATTGCCGATTGATAGTTTTTTTTGATATTCTCGTCAAACGGACTGTACCACAATGCTTTCCGAAATTGGGCAACTGCCGCTTTATAGTTTCCATTACGGAAAAATTCGGTTCCTTTGCTATTGATAGTTGCGGCTCTTTCATATCTGACTGCGTTGTAAGACGACGAATTGGAGTTGGAGTTTGAATTTCCGCTATTGCCGTTGTATCGATCAATTTTTCGCCCCGTCAGCGTTTCCAATTGTCCGATAGCACTCTGAGCCTGCACCTTTGCAGGAATACCTCCCAACCCGAAGGAAGCAAAAAGAGTGAGAATAATTATCAATTTACCTGATTTCATAGGATAATGATTTGTTTTTTTATGTCGTATGGAACTGGTTTTTTGTTGAGCTTAATATGCA
>Ga0302286_10000255_pt1 | contig 44196 bp, 40 predicted proteins | sample III_Fen_E2_3_FD_198765 | JGI IMG/M metagenome (GOLD analysis project Ga0302286, IMG submission 198765) | Peat permafrost microbial communities from Stordalen Mire near Abisko, Sweden - III_Fen_E2_3 | ecosystem: Environmental > Terrestrial > Soil > Wetlands > Permafrost | place: Sweden: Abisko...
AGTTGGCTCGATACGACAATCGCGGCGAGTGCGAAATCGCCGAGTCACTCATCGACCCTGATTGGTAATGGGAACTCGGCTTTCAGCAAACAGTAAATCCGAGGGTATTTGCGCCCTCGGCGACAAGATTACCCGGTATTGTGCAGTCCGGCGGCGATGCCGTTCATGGTTGCGCCAATCGCATAGTCCAGAGATGGATCGCTGATCCCCGCCCGCTTGCGGCGCAGCAGATCCACTTGCACCAGGCTCAGGGGATCAACATATGGGTTGCGGAGGCGTACCGAGCGGGAGAGAACGGGATTATTCTCCAGCAATTCCTGCTGGCCCGTCACGCCCAGGATGAGCCTGCGCGTGCGCTCGAATTCGTCGCGCAGCATCCCGAAAACGCGGTCGCGCATGGCGGAGTCGGCGACCAGATCTGCATAGCGGCGGGCGATCGCGAAGTCAGCTTTGGCCATCGCAATCTCCACGCTGCGAATCAGGGTCGCGAAGAATGGGAAACCGCTGATCATTTCGCGGAGCAGTTGCATGCGGTGGTCGCCGCGGCCAGCGAACCGTTCCAGGGCGTGACCGACTCCAAACCATGCCGGGACGGCGTGACGGCTTTGCATCCAGCCAAACACCCAGGGAATCGCCCGCAGATCTTCAAGACTGCGATTCTCAGTGCGGCGGGCGGGGCGGGAGCCGATGCGGGCGTGCTCCAGTTCGTTAACGGGCGTGGCCTGCTCGAAGTACTCCCGGACCTCGGAATTTTCGGCAATGTGCTTTCGGTAGAACGCAAACGCGGATCCCGACATCGATTCCATCGCTTCGTCCCACCGCTGTCTCGATTCGGGCGAGGCCTGCGCCGGCCGTAACACCGCTTCGAGGCAGGCCGCAATCATCGTTTCGAGATTCCATTCCGCGAGCACCGGGTCGGCATACTTCCAGTTCAGGACTTCGCCCTGTTCGGTGATGCGGATTTCGCCCGAGAAATCTCCGGCGGGCTGGGCGAGAATGGCAGCGTGGGTAGGGCCTCCACCGCGCCCTACGGTGCCTCCGCGCCCATGAAACAGGCGTAGCTTCACGCTGCACTCGCGCGCCACCTGGTGCAGGTTCCGCTGCGCTTTGTGTAACTCCCAGGTGCTGGTGAGCATGCCACCGTCTTTGTTAGAGTCGGAGTAACCCAGCATGACTTCGTGCGTGCGTCCCCAGGAGTCGAGCAGCGGCCGGAACTCGGGACCGCTCCAGACGCGGCGCATGATTTCCGGCGAAGAGCGCAGGGCGCCGATCGATTCGAACAGAGGCACCGGCATTAACCCGGGATCTCCGTTGCTGGCCGCGACGGAGACACCGCCAAGCGCCGCAAGCCGGACCACCGCGAAGATATCGTGTTCGGATTGCGTGTTGCTAATAATGAAGTTGCGGATTGCTATTGGGGAGTGTGTCTTCTTTAGCTGGGCAATCGCCCGGAAGGTTGCGAGAAGTTCGACCGTGGGCGCGGAGAGCTCGGGCGGGAACTGAGTTGCTCTTGCCTGCGCCTTTTCCCCAGCTGCCAGGTCAACGAGCGCTTGGGACTGGACGCGGGTGTGCTGGCGAATATCAAGTGCATGCAGGTGGAATCCGAAAATCTGCAGCTTCCGCAAGAGGGGTGAGACGAGCTCCGCCAAACGCTGGCCTTGATTCGCGCAGAGGCTGTCGCGGATGATCCCGAGATCTTCTTCAAATTGCTGCGGCGAATTGTAGGCGTATTCATGTCTCGACGATTTGCGGGTGAAGCGTAAACGGGCGATCAAAAACTCGAGGAAGTGGCGATAGAGTTCGGCTGCGGTAATCTGTTTCCAGCGGGAATATTTTTCGCCGAGTCGTTTTTCGTATTCGCAAACGCGGTGGGCGAGGGCGTCGGATACGCCGATGCGGCGGGTTGACATGCTCAACTGCCCGATCAGCCGCGTGGTTTCAGCAATGTAGTGGTCGACGATGACAAGGCGTGCCATGCCGACCGCATCGCGCGTGGAAGCAGCGGTGACGAAGGGATTGCCATCGCGATCGCCACCGATCCAGGAGCCAAACGTGAGCAGATCGGGAAGTCCGGCGTTGGTGCCGTACACATCGCGCAGCGACTCCTCGAGTTCCGAGTAAAGCCGGGGAAGGGTTTCGAATAGCACCATGGGAAAGTAGTCGAGCCCCATGTGGATCTCATCCCGGACGGTGGGCTTGTTGAGCCGGACTTCATCGGTCTGCCAGAGAGCGGTGATCTCGCCCAGGATCAGCGACTCATATTCCCGGGCCTCTGCATCGGCCAGAGGCAACCGGTCGAGCCGCTCCAGGCATCCGGCAATCCGGCGGCGCTTCAGGCGAATCGTATGCCGCGTGATCTCGGTCGGGTGCGCGGTGAAGACGGGCGTCACTTTGATCGTGCGCAAGGATTCGAGGATTGCGTCAGCGGGTACTCCCGCAGCGTGCAAGCGCACCAGCGTGCCGCGAAACGAGCCGTCGACGTGGGATTTGTCGGCCCGGATCCGGGCGGCGCGCCGTCGCCGTTTACGGTGGTTTGTCTCCGCAAGGTTGGCGAGCTCGAAGTAAATCGCGAAGGCTTTGGTGACGCGGTAGGCATGCTCGACGGACAGAGCGCCGACGATCTCCCGCGCCTGCGCCATCAGGTCTGAGTCGAGTTTTTCAGCGGACACGGTCGCGGACCGCTCGCGGTGCTCGATCATCAAGCGCCGCAGCTGTTCGACGACATTGAAGAACGCCTCCCCTTCCTGCTCCACCAGGACGCGGCCCAGCAAGATACCAAGCGAGCGCACATCGCGGCGCAGAGGGGCTTCCTTGGCAGGATCAGCGGTCGCGGCCGTCAGTTCGGCGAGCCGGTCGGACGGAGCACCCTCGCTCCACAGGGGATTGTCAACCATGGACTATTCTAGCGGTTGGAATCCGGCCCTTCAAAAAACGGCATCCGCCGACAGACCGCGAGTTTGCAGGATGTTCCACGTGGAACATTTGACTATTACTTATAGTTAATATCAATAACTGCAAGCGATTGCAGGGCAATGGGTTGCGGGACTGCTGTCATCACGAACAAAAATCGCAGATGTTACAAATGCGAGAATCGAATCAGTGGAGAAATTTACTGAAGAGAGCGGTACGCAGCGCCCACTCATTCGCAAAGTACGCGCAAGAGTGGGATTCCACGGTCCTGTCTCGCTTGGGACGCTCGTTAATGTTGTGACATCGCGCCGGGCCGAGGCACGGCGGACACCACGACATGATCGGGGCCATCCGCCGGCCGAGCTGGTTTGCCCAGTAGTTATTCCGGTTTCGGTGCGGTGGGCGGAGGAGCAGGCTGGTCGCCCATGCCGTGGTGGTGCATCTTGTCGTGAGGCATCATGCCCATTCCGGGACCCATGGCGTCCATGTGCTTCGACATCTGTTCCATGTGGCCAACCATCACGCTCCACAGATCCACGTTGGCTTGCCAGCGCGCCTTCTCCGTGGGTTCACTGATCTTGGCCAGGTTGGCTTGCAGTTGCTCGAGAGATGCTTTCATCTTAGCCACGTCGGCCTTCATGGCCTCCATGTGATGCTGGTGCATCTCCATCATCTTGTGGTGCTCGGCACCCATCTGGTCATGAGGGGCGGGCGCGCCTGCGGGGGGAGGTGGTGGGGGCGGTGCGCTCTGTGCCGACGCCATCGAGGCCAGAGTCAATATCACGGCGAGTAGAAGGCTCTTGCGATTCATAAGGATTATCCTTTCCGACAATCGATCCAAGTATAGGCCTCGTGCCGCACGTTTCGCGGTTTTCGAAATGTGGGAAGGGGTAGCACGTAAGAACGCCGTCCTGACCGATCCACTCCATGCCAGATAGTTAACCGGGAGAAAAAGCAGGTCCTGCGCTCCGCTCAGGATGACAGGCTGGTGAGAGCCAGAAGGTGGCAGTTATGAAATTGCATGAGAACCGATGCCTGCATTCCCTGCTACTTCGGGCGCTGCGGCCCTGGCGGGCCGCCTGGACGGGTCGGAGACCCGTCCCTACATGGGCTACTTGAGATAGTCAAACAGGCTGAGTTGCGAGATGCGGCCGAGGGCTGCGAGGGTGGCGTTGGTGGAGTTCTGAGCGTTGACCAGGCGGCTGGCGGCCGCTTCGATGTCGGCCCCGGCCAGGCTGTTTTCCTGCCGGCTTAGTTGCAGCTTGGCGGTGCCCAGGTAGTTGGATTGCGACTGGCCCTGGTTCATAGCATTGCCGTAGAAGACGCGCTGTCCGGAGAGATGGTCGAGAGAGTCGCGCACCGATGTGATCGCAGCACTGAATCCCGTGTTCGATTGCATGGCCTGGATCAGGTCGGTCATGGACTGGAACATGTCGTGTCCCGGGGCGATAAAGAGTTGCGATCCAGGCTGGTTCGCGGCAATCCGGTAACCGTCGCCGATCTGCACCGTGTTGATGGCATTGTTGCCGTCATAGCGGACACCCGACGCGACGGTGTTATCTTTTACGAAAGGCGGAGTCGCCGTTACCGTCCCTGAAAATAGGTATCTTCCCTGAAACGAGGTATTCGACAGCGATAGTAACTGGTCCTGGATGCCTTGTAACTCCCCCGTAATGGCCGCGCGGTCCTGGTCGGAGAGCGTGCCATTGGCGCCTTCCACGCCCAGGGTTACAGCGCGCTGCAGTGCCAGCACCACCGAGTTGATGGTGGAATCGGCAGTCTGGAATTGTCCCTGGAGGGAATCGAGACTGGAAAGGTAGCGGGCGTTGAAGGTTGACTGATCGCGGTTCTGGATCAGGACGGCCGCGGCTGCGGGATCGTCCGAGGGCTGGCTCACTCGACGTCCCGAGGAGAGCTGGAGCAGGGCGGTCTCCTGGTCCTGGCGCGTCTGGTTCAGTGCGGCCAGGATGTCTGGAAATGGGTTCGGATTGACGCGCATGGAATCAGTACCTCCCCAGGTTGACGGCGGCGTCGAGCAGGCTATTGACGGTAGTGACGACCCGCGCAGCGGCTTGGTACGCGGTCTGGTAGCGCACGATGTTGGCCGCTTCTTCGTCCAGCGAAACGCCGGAGATGGATGCTCGCTGATCCTCGAGTTGCTGGAGGATCAGGCTGGAGGCGGTGAGGTCGGCGGAGGCGTTGGCCGTATCGCTGCCTACCTGGAACACCAGGCGGGAGTAAAAATCCAAAGGCTTTTGCCCGGCAACCACGGCCTGGTCGTGGACCGCGGAAAGCACGATGAGGTTTCCGTTGCTGCCCGGAGTGCCGTCGGAACTGGCGGCGAGCAATGCTGGATCGGCGATGGCGACGCTAAGGGCGGAGGCAGCGCCCACTCCGCCCGCCGGCGGAGAAACGAACAAGTCCCCACCCGCATTGCCGTTGAGGTCGAACCCGGCGCGGTGAGCGGTATTTAGGGCGGTAGCCAGGCCCGCGGCGAGCTGGTCGAGATTACTCTGAAGGCCCGGGATGGTGGTATCGCGGACAGCGATCAGTCCGCCGAGCTTGCCGCCGGAGAGGGAACTGGTGATGTCCTTGCCTTCGGCGAGGATATGTTCCGTTCCATCGGTGCTGACGAAGGTCTTGAGCGGAAAGCTGGTGGCTTCGGAAACCAGCGGGGTCCCGTTGGAAGTGGTGAGTGCGATCCCATGCTCGGTCTGGATGACGGAAACGTCAACCAGGCCGGAGAGCTGGCGCATGAGGGTGGTGCGCTTGTCGATGAATGCGCTGGCGTCCTCCTTCAAGTTCTCGAGGTTCGTGATCTGGCCATTGACGGTGGGGATCTGCGCGGTGAGGGTGTTGATGTCGTCGACCGTCTGGGTGACGTTGAGATCGAGATTGGCGCGTTGGGTGAGCAGATTTTGCGAACTGGTATTGAAGACCGTGGCCAGATTGCCGGCGGCGGTCAACACTCCCTGCCGCAACGACAGGCTGGAGGGGTCGGTGGAGAGCTGCTGGAGGCTGTCGAAAAACTGGGTGACCGCGCTGCCGATGCCGGAATCGGTGCCGCTGAACGTGACCTGAATCTGTTGCAGCGCTCCGAGGGTTGAGTCGAGCTTTCCCTGCTGTTGCGATTGCTGATCTAGACGGAGTTCGAGGAGGGGATCGCGCAGGCTTTGAATTTTTTCGAGGACCACTCCCATGCCGAAGCTCAAGCTGCCGACCGTCACGGGGTCGCCGGGAACGAACACGGGCCGCTGCCGGGAGAATCCTGGGGTATTGGCATTCGCGACGTTATTGGCGGATGTTTCGAGCGCTTGCTGGTTGGCGAACAAGGCGCTCAAGGCGGTGGAAAGCGAACCGTAGAGTCCTGACATAGCTAATCTCCGACCTGCGCCCGAACCTCGGTTCGGAGCGAACCCGGTTCAGGTGTGTAGGTCAACGCGCAACTCTCAACCACGCGGGCCAGTACCGCGAGGCTGCGTTCCAAGTGCCGCAGCAGGGACCAGTGCACGCGGGTAAGGTGCCGAATCCGCGTTCCCAGGGCGTCCCACTCCTGTTCGAGTTCCGCGGAGTGCGCTATTGCGGCGGAATGCTCAGAAGCCGCGTGGCTGGTTGGCAGGGGGTGCTGGGCGGACTGGAGCCGCAACTGATCCTCGAGCTCGCTCCACTGGCGGCAGAGTTCCGCCTGATGGGCGGCGCCGCGGGCGATTGCCTCCGCATCGTTGCGGACCAGCGCCGACTGGCTTACCTCAAGACTCTCGGCCAGACGGTGGAGGAGCGCGAGCCGCTGTTGGATGAGGTCGCTGAGTTGGGGCAGGGGCATATTCATATCAGGCCAAGTCGTCAATTTCGTGTATAGGGGGATCCGGATTTTCTTCTTCAGTCACTTTTTCAGGCGCAGCCGGGCGGCGGCACTGGGGAGGGGCCTCATGCTGATTGCCGCGCTTTTCAAACACGCGCAACAGCGCCGGGTCGAGACGGTTGGTCAGGAGCGGATCCACGTCTCACCTCGTTTAGCGGGTCCCGGCAGCTGCGCCGAAGTCGGCGGAAATGGCATCCGCGATCTGAGTGTCGCTGACCGCATACTCACCTTTGCCAACCGCCTGGCGCAATGCATCGACTTTCTGTTCCCGAACTTCCGGTTGCGCCAGGACCGCGGCTTCGAGCGTCTGCACTCGCGCCTTATCGAACGAGAACCGTGCCTGGTCAGGTCGGGCCGCGCCGCTTTCCTGGGTGGCGGAGCCCGGCGTTTTCCGGGTTTGGTCCGTCTTAGCCTGCTCCGGACCTTCCGATCCGTGTGCTCTTAGTTCAACTCTCATCGCCCTCACCGATCCTTTCTGCTTCCTACTATCGGCAGATTCTTAGCCGACCTTAATGGGGCAGTAACCCGCGCACATCCTGGGGCTGAGGGTTTGATCGGCGATGTGCAAGAAAACTTTAGAGGCTGCCTCCTAGCTTTGGTTCAACCGGCACTGGGTACTTTGGTTTGTTTCCACTGGTGAAGAATGAGCTGCGCAATGCCGATTCCGCCGCGGGCCGCGATGGCCGAAGCTAGCGCCTGCGTGCCCATGAGGCCATAGGTGCTGCTCCCGGCCGCGCCGTCCTCATCGGAAGTTCCGGAAAAGGTGTTCTGTAACGAGTCGAGCAAGGATCCGAGCAGGATGCCCTCGAAGTCGCGGGCCGCTTTTTCGGCCTTGCCCACGGGGGGGGTGAGAGGTGGGCAGTTGCGCGACCGGTGCTGCCATCGAGATATCCACTAGATCACCTCCAGATCGGCATCGAGCGCTCCGGCAGCCTTGATGGCCTGCAGAATCGAGATCACATCGCGGGCGGTGGCGCCCATGGTTTGCAGGCCATTGACTAACTGTTCGACGCTCGCTCCTTCGCCGACCTCGACGCGGCGGGCGGAAAGCTCCTTGGTCTGTACGTCCGGCTGGCCGACGACTGCAGTTTTCCCTTGCGAGAGCGGTTCGGGCTGGGAAACGCTGAATTCGGTGGAGACCTGCACCAAGAATCCACCATGCAGAATCGACACGGCGCCCAGGCGCACATCTTTTCCCATGACAACGGTTCCGGTACGTTCGTTGACTACAACCCGAGCGCGGCGGTGGACGGCCACGGTGAGGTTCTCAATTTTCGCCATGATGGTGGTGAGGTTGGCGAGACCGGTGGAGGCGGAGTCCACCTCGACGCGTCCGCCATCGCGCGCGGTGGCGACGGCGTGGCCGAATTCGCGGTTGATGGCATCGGAAATGTCGCCAGCGGTACTGAAGTCGGCTTCGCGAAGAAGGAGCGAGAGCGGCACGAGGCGATCGAAGGGGAACGGCAGACTGCGTTCGACTCGTCCGCCGGCAGGGATGCGGCCCACGGTGGGGTGGTTCAACTGTTTGGAGTTGCCGCTACCTCCGGCGGAGAATCCGCCGACTGCGAGGGGACCCTGAGCGGCAGCGTAGACCTGGCCATCGGCGCCGTAGAGCGGGGTCAGAAGGAGCATGCCACCCTCCAGGCTCTTGGCGTCGCCGATGGAGGAAACGGTAATGTCCACCTGCGCGCCGGGCCGCGCGAAGGCGGGAAGATTCGCCGTGACAAATACCGCAGCCACATTGTTGACGCGGACCGAGCCGGCAGGAATCTGCGCGCCCATGCGCTGCAGAATACTGGCCAGGGTCTGGGTGGTGAACACGGTTTGCCGCCGGTCTCCCGTGCCCGCCAGCCCGACAATCATGCCGTATCCGATCAGCGGATTTTCACGGACGCCTTCCACCATGGTGAGATCGCGGATCTTGATCTGCACGGGCGCGGGGTCGGTGGCTGCGGCCAGGGGAACGAACAAGAGGAGAAACGCGGTGGTGAGAGCGGCTTTCATGAAGCTCCTAGAAATTCAGAATCCGCAGAATCAGGCGGAGCAGGGGGTGAGGGGCACGCGTACCGTCACTGATCACACCCTTGCCCTTGATTTCCAGTTCGAGATTGGCGATTGCGTTCGAGAGCACGGAATTGTCGGGACCGACGTCTCCGGGGCGGACCACGCCGCGCACGACAATGTTCTGGCGCTCGTTGTTCATCACGATGGAGCGCTCGGCCTCGACCACCAGATTGCCGCTGGGGAGCACTGTCACGACTCGACCCGCCAGGCTGGTGCGCAGTTTCGAAGTTGAAGTTGCCTGGGCTTTCCCGGCCAGCGTTTCGGCCGAGTGCAAGCCGAGCAGGCTGGCGGCTCCGCCGACTTTGAGCTTTCCGGGGAGCGAATCCACTCCCGAGCTGGCTTTGAAACTGCGATCGGTGCTGACCGCGCCGGTGTTCGAGGCGCTCACGTCCTGCACCACCAGGATGGTGACGAGATCGCCCGCCGAGTGCGCTTTATAGTCGGTGGTGAGCGAAGCCAGCCGTCCCGTATCCACCCAGCAACTGCCGGGCGTGCGGGAGGGGGAAGGCGCTTCCGCAAACTGTACGCGGGCTACATACTTCGCGAGGTTCTCCTCGCGCGACGCTGCCTTGGAGGCCAGCAGCGGACAGGTATTCAGCAAAAGCAAAGACAGCAGAAATAGTCTCACCGAATGCTCCTTTCTCGCTGGGGCAAGACCTCGAGCCAACCCGGGCCCAAAATGCGCGCCCGGAAGATGGCGCCGTCCTGATTGCGCACGCGGATGATGTCGCCCTCGGCACCATGCTCCAGGCAGGTCACGGCGGCCGCCAGATGCAAGCGGTCCCCAAGAAAGACCACCCTCGCCCGGTCCCCGGTGCGCACGACAGTAGGTGGCCGCGCCTGCTTCGAAGGTGGCTTCGAGATCAGCAGCGCATGGAACGCGGATCGTTCCACGCGCACATCCACCAGAAAGGGGACGCATTGTCCGGAAGCGCACTCCAGCCGGAATTGCGCACGCGCGCGATCCGCCTCCCAGCGAACAGCCGCAACCCGCAGCGTCCGCCCGGCCGCCGCGAACAGGGCCGCGGGGAGTTCGATATCGTCGAGCCGCGGCAGTTCGTCTTCGCGGACACCCTGCTGGCGGAGTTCGTCGGTTACCGCCCGATGGATTTCTTCCCGGGTGACGGGCGTCTGGGGCGTGCGTGCTTCTTGTCCCCAGAGAAGAGTGCCGGAGAGGACTCCGAGAGCGAGCATGACATGGGCGATCAATGCGGCACCTCTAGTGGCCAAGGTTGTTCACCAGTTGGAACATTTCGTCGGCGGCGCGCACCACCCGCGAATTGGCCTCGTAGGACCGCTGCGCCACGATCATCTGGATGAATTCATCCACTACACTCACGTTCGACTGTTCGAGATATCCCTGCTCGATTTGTCCCAGGCCCTCGCTGCCGCCGGGCGTCCCCAACACGGGATCGCCCGAGGCGGTGGTGGCGAGGAATAGATTCTTGCCCACGCTGTTGAGGCCTCCGGGATTAGCGAAGAGCGCAAGCTGGATATTGCCCACCTGCTGCGCCGCCGTCTGCCCGGGTTGGGTAACCGACACGGTTCCGTCGGAGCCGATGGTGATGGAAGTCGCCCCCTGCGGGATGGTGATGGAGGGTTCAATGGCGTTCCCGTCGGCAGTGACCACATTGCCCTGCGCGTCCATGTGAAATGCGCCGCCGCGGGTGAAGGCCGTCTCTCCGCTGGGCAACGTGACCTGGAAGAATCCCTGGCCTTCGACGGTGAGGTCGAGCGGGTTGCCGGTGGAGCTCAAATCGCCCTGCAACTGGATGATCTCCGAGGCCGAAGCGCGGGAGCCCAGTCCGATCTGGAGTCCGGCGGCGACGGTGGTCTGCTGGGTTGCTGCCGCCCCCGGCATCACCATGTTCTGGTAGAGCAGATCCTGAAACTGCAGACGCCGGCGCCGGAACCCGGCCGTACTGGCATTGGCCAGGTTATTGGCGACGGTGTCGAGGTTGAGTTGTTGCGCCTGCATTCCGCTGGCGGCGGTGTAAAGAGACCGGAACATCATTCCTCCTATATGCGCGGCAGATCGCCGGTGGCAATGCGGTTGAACTCGCTGTAAAACAGAGACAGAGCGCGCTGCATCATTTCAGCCTGGCGTTGAACCCCGATTAACGCGACCGTTGCTCCCACAGCATTCACGTTGGAAGACTCGATTGCACCCTGCAGGACCGACGTATGGCGCGCCGGGCGCTCGCTGCCTGCGGGCGCGGCCAGCAGAATCTGGCCTTCGGAGGTCAGCGGCGTGCCAGGAGAGAACTCGGTAAGCCGGACCCGGCCGGCGACCGCGCCCTTTACGGACAGCGTTCCATCCGCGCTGATGGACACGGCTCCGGCGGGAACCCGGATCGCGCCTGTCTCCCCCAGAACGAGGTCACCGTTTCCAGTGACCAGTTGTCCGCTGGGAGAAACCCTGAAGTTTCCATTGCGCGTGTAGCGCGTGCCGCGGGAGGTCTGGATGGTGAAAAATCCGTCCCCCTGGATGCCCAGATCGAGCGGGTTGCCCGTGCTCTCCAGGTTGCCGGCGCTCAGGTCCAGATGCGTCCCTTCGAGCACGCCATAGTTGTAGGTGGTCTGATTGAGCAGGCTGGCGGTCGCGGGACGTGCCAGCGCGATCAGCGACTGAAAGGCGGTCTGCTGCCCGCGAAATCCGGCGGTGTTCAGGTTGGCGAGATTGTGCGCGGCCACTTCGAGAGCCTGGCTCTGGGCCCGAAGTCCGGCGCAAGCTGCATAGAATCCGCTGTCCATGTGGGCTCCTTCTGCCAGGAACGGAGAAGCACGCCAGGGGCCACGCAGGGGAGAGCGCGGCTTGCGCAAATATCGTGTCCTGAGCCGTTTACGAGGCTGGCACGACAAGGTGAAGATGAGAGGAGTCTTAGTTTTCGCGATCCAGGCAGACTCTGCCGGGTGTTACGCGGACACCCGGCAAAGTTTGTCCCTGGGCAGAGGTGCCCCAGAAAAGTATCAGCTGTGGAGATCGAGGCGAACGATGACGGGCATGCTTTCAAATAGCATGGTAGTTTCCAGGCATCCGCCATCGGCCAGGGAGTGGAAGCTGTATTCTCCGCCGGTAATGACGGTGGGCACACTCAGCATGCAGGTGCCGTCCATGCCGGAAAGCTTATTTTTGAAGTTGCCCGCGACCATATTGCAGATTTCTCCCAGCGCATCCCAGACATGATCTTCCGAGCGGACGGTCTCCGCGCCCAGCATGTGTTTGGCTACCGCGGTGGCAGTGCGGGTACTGCAGCACACGGTCAGCACGCCACAGGCGGAGCCAGCCAGGCCCACCATGCCGGTGATGTCGCCGCCAGTCCGGTGTTCCGACCCAGAGGCCGGCTCCAACCGGCAACCCAGCATGATCTCGAACACCTCCTGCAAGGCCAGTTCAAGGATGGGCAGCCAGTTTTCTTCTTGGGCGCGCGCCGCAATGGAGGTATCTGTTTTCATGACTTCTTTTCCAACGCCTTTTCCAGCACCGGCAAGACGTGTTCCTTTACCTGATCGGGAGTGAACGGCTTGCGGATATAGCCGCGGGCCCCAGCGGAAAGCGCCTGCACCACGTGGGACTCGCTGCCTTCGGTGGTAATCATTACGATGGGGACGCCCTTTGCACTCTCCACGGTGCCGATCTGGCGGACGAATTCCAGGCCGTCCATCACCGGCATGTTGATATCGCACAGGATCAGGTCGACGGGGTTGTCCCGTAGCACGCCCAGCGCCTCGGCGCCGTTTCCGGCTTCCACGATTTTCTCCAAATCGAGCCCCGCCTGGCGCAAGGAGCGTTCGATGATCTTGCGCATCACGGAGGAGTCATCCACTATGAGCGCCCGGATTTTGTTCATGGTTCCGCCACTCTGCGGTTCGCGGTCGGGCCGTGAAGCCGCGTGCCGCCGGGTTTTCCGGCCGACGAACGTCCCATCGGCAAGTTGGGGGTAGCGCTTTAGAGAGGCGGATGTGGAGCGCATTAGAGAATTCTAGGGATTGGGAATGTGGAGGGTGAAATACGGGCGGCCGATAGATGGTTCTGCGGGTCTACCTTTTCGTTCGGGGAATCCGCTATGCTTATGAATAGCTATGACCTTGCTCGATGCGCAGAAGTATGACTTTGCCAAGCAGCGGCGCCGCCGGATCATGATCGCGGTAGGCATCGTGGTGGTGCTGGTCCTGCTGGTGATTGGGTGGACCAACCGGTACTGGCGGGAGAAGAGGATTGGCGGGCAGTTTTTTGCCGCGTTACAAAAGAAGGATTACGAAACGGCATACGGGATCTATTTCGCCGATCCGGACTGGAAGGGGCATCAGCAAAATCATTCGCAGTATCCGTATGGCGACTTCTATCGGGACTGGGGACCGGGCGGGGACTGGGGCGTGGTCCAGAACTACGAAGTTTACGGCGCCAGCAACTGTCCGGGGTCGGGGCGCGGGGTGGTGGTGGATGTGATCGTCAACCACCGGCAAGAACACGCGCAGGTGTGGGTGGAGAGCGGGACGCACGCTATCAGTTTGCCGCCTTGTACGCTGGAGTTTCGGTGAGGGGCGGGGGGCTCGAGCAGCCGTTTGGAATAGCTGGGGTTGCAGACAGACGAAAGTGATCGTGGTCATTGACAAAGCCCAGCTGAACTCTATTCACTGGCAGTCTCGGCTGAGATATAGGAAGGCGAGTACAGCCTGTGCGATCCCCGCGTTTTTCCGATCTAGCTGCATTCGCCCTGGTCTTCTGTTGCGTCTACTCCTTTGCGTCTGCGCCGGGAAGCACGAAGCCCATCCTGGATTTGGATTTAGCCAGCGAACTCTGTGATTTACGCGCACAGCAGCCGTACAACGATCCGCCAGCCGGTGTGGACTTTTTGTCGGAGAACGAACTGATTGTCTACACCGTGTGCCACACGGAGGGCGCGCTCGCGGAGCGCGGCGATCTCCCGCAGACCTACCCGAATCATCTCAAGGCGGTGGTTATTGATCTTTCGGCGGGGACAATTCAGCGGCGTTTCGATTGGCCGACCCGCGGGCGCGGGTCGCTGCTGCGCGTCACTCACAGCGGACAACTGCTGCTGAAGCTCGACAACGTGATCCAGATTCTGAAACCGGACAAGACGCCCATTGCCAGCCTCAAGATCCCCAAGGTCAGCCCATCCGACGTCGTGTGGGCTGCAATGTCTCCGGCTGTCGATGCACTGGCCGTCACGCTGAGTTCCGGCGCTCCGGACAACAAGACCGTCAACGGCGTTGCTATTCTCGACTCGCGCAACTTGCAACCCCTTGCCCGCTGGCATGAAAGCGGGGACTGGGAGAACTTGTCTGCCTCCACGAAGTCCGTCGTTCACGCCGTCAATGACGGCAGTGGTTTGGAATTCCAGGGGCTGGAAACCATTGAGCAGAATGCCCCTCGGTGGACTTCGGCGTGGTCGGGCTCCAAAATCCCCTCGCACCCGCTGTTCGTAGCTGATTCCACTCTTGTGTTCCCGGCAGGCGATTCCGTTTATTTGTTCGATGAAAGAGACAAGAAGCTTCTACGGGGCGGATGTTCCCATTTCCCGGACTCAGCGGCTTTCCGTTTTGCCGCCCTTTCTCCGCCACGTGCCGGCAGAATTGCGGTTTCACGATCTGGAGAAACTCTGGGAACCGTTTGCCTGCAAGCTTTCAACGGAACGACTCGAACGGGGGGGATCGCGCAGGTCGAAGTCTATTCAGTCAATCCCCTCCGCGTCATTGATTCGATTCCCCTGGAGAACACCACACTATCGGAGCCGGATCTCGCTCTCTCGCCGCGGGGGGCGCAGTTGGCGTATATCGACAGACTCCATCTGAAGGTTTTTTCTGTCAAGGCTCCTTCTGGCGGAAAGGAGGACGTCGCCCGTAGGGATCGGATCAATGAAACCGCCGGTGCCGGACCGCCACCAAAATGGGGCCATTCACCTCAGCCGGATTCCACGGCCATTTTCCACACTACTGCGCGGCTGGTGACAGTGGATGTAGTCGCCACGAATAGCAAAGGCGAATTTGTTCCTGACCTGAAAGTCGAGGATTTCACAGTACGCGAGGACGGCAAGAACCAAACAATTTCATCGTTCAGCGCTCACATTCGAGACGGACAGAGTTCGACGCCTCTCGCATCTTCCTCGCAGGCGCAGTTGCCGAACAATCAGTACACAAATATCGCGACGCGGGAACCCGGACAAACGGTCACAATGATTCTCTTCGACCTGCTGAACACGGCGAGTCCGGACCAAGTTCGCGCCCGCAAACATATGGTGCAATTCCTGCAGAACCTCCCGCCTGGGCAGAAGGTGGCGTTGTTCGCCCTCAGCAACAGGCTGAGCCTGATTCAGGGATTTAGCGGGGATTCGAATACGCTGACAGCTGCAGCGAATGCGATTTTGTCGAACCGTGTGCAGCCAATGCTTGCGGCTTCGGAGGCTCAACTGCAACAGGCGCAAGTGAGAGCAGACCTGGAAAAGAGCCGAGGTGACCAAACCGCACAAAAGATCGCCGACGCGATGGCAAGCGAGGCGCGTGCGATTCGTGGCATGAGTGCCTGCACGATGCTGGATGCAATGAAGGCCCTGGCGCGTACGGCTTCCGGCTATCCGGGGAGAAAGACTCTCATCTGGCTTTCGGCTGATTTTCCACTTCCGCTCTACGCGGATGATCCTAAAACTGCGAGTCCTTGCCAGCCGAAAATCCGTGAGGCCATGAACCAGTTGAGCGCCGCAGAGATTGCCGTTTACCCAGTCGACGTGCAGGGATTGGCCACCGCTGGAATCGCCATCAGTACCCCGAACTCTGTCGAGGGTTCTCTGCAGCAGGAGACCACGACAGCGTCTCAGCGACAGACGTTCACACGGATGAATTTGCAGGCGACCATGGATGATCTGGCGCGGGAGACTGGAGGCCACGCTTTTTACGGCACTAACGATCTGCAAGATACCATGGTACGGGCTCTGCAGCATGGCAGGAACAGCTACACCTTGACATACGTTCCCAGCAATGCTGATTGGAGCGGCAAGTACCGCAAGATCGATGTGAAACTCTCCCGAACGGGGGCCACACTAAGCTACCGGCGCGGATACTACGCACTGGCGGAGAAGCAACTCTCAGGCAATCAGGCAACGCAACTCCTGGCCGAAGCCATGATTCCTGCGGTACCGGAATCCACGATGCTTCCCCTACGAGTGCGCGTTCTCCCTCCCGACCAGCAACGCAAGACAGTCGCCATCGATTACCAGCTCGATGCTCACGATCTGAGCTTTGCCGAGAACCCCGAGAATCTTCAGTGTGCCACTATCGACCTGCTAGCAACCGCGTGGGGCAGCCAATATAAGGACGCCGGGCATCTCTCCAACACTCTGGACATGGCCCTGCATGCGGAAACTTATCAGGAGGTCCTGCAGAACGGCATCACCGCGCACGATGACCTCGAACTCAAACCGGGAACCTACACGCTGCGCATCGGAGTGATCGATCGGGCAACACAGAAAATCGGAACTGTAGACGTCCCGCTCATCATCCCGGAACATTGAAACCCGAACCGGTCACACGGTGTCAACGGCTGGTAACGTCGACTTTACTAAGCGAATGACATCGTTACAACCCGGATGTGCGCCGAGTGCCATCAGTTTGCCGCCTTGCACGCCGGAGTTTCGGTGAGGGGCGGCCGAGCGTTCGATCGGACGAAGAGATAAGGCGAGCGACCGCTTGAAATGGCCGCTTTGCCCGCGTGCCTGCAACCGTTGTCCAAAACTACCAACTGCGCGGTTTAGAGAAGCTTCACCTCCTGCACGCTCCGGTTCACCACAAAGATCCGCATATTGTTGGACTCGGGATCGGCGGGAAAGAGGAAGAAGCCGACTTTCCTGGGGTTGTATGCCTCGGTGGTCCCGGCGATGATTTCGCCGTCCTGAAAAACCACTTCCAGCTTCCTTCCGTGGGCGCTCTTTCCCAGGTCATAAGCATCCTGATGCTCACGGTGGCCGGTGAAGTCCTTCACAAAGAAGATGGCTTTCACCCCCTCCAACTTCACATCGGTGCCCAGGTGGTGGGGAGAACTTTCCTCGGGAAAGAGGCGGAATACCTCTCGAAGGGGAGAGAAGTTGAACACAAATCCCTTGAGGCGTTGCCCGTCCTGGCAGCCCACAACGACCTTACTCGCCTTGTTCAGTTGCGTAGGCGGCGTAACCATTTCGATAGCGTACTCCTTTTGATGACAGAAGAAGAACCGCTATCTCAACAGCTTCCTTATTGAGGGTGAAGTCGGCGCTTGCAGGCTAGCTGCAGCCGATGTGCACGATCAAGCGCGGCTCAGTGCCCCGGTGCGGAACCTTTTTGCGGCCAAGATCGCGAGCACGATGAAGATCGTCAGCACGATCAGCTGTGCGACCAGGAAGGGCGGCTCCTTCTGCGTGGGGGCCATCGCCTTCAGGGCTGGTATTTTCAGGAACGACTGCACGACCGCGACGAAAGGCGGCGTTATCTCGCTGGTCGTGCTGACGGTTGCGATCCTCGCGCGCTACGTGTTCAATCTCGCCGGCGGCGCGTCCTTTCAGAAAAGAGGTTGATGTTTGCGCGGTGCGTTGGGCGCCGCTCAGGCCCGGTAGACCCCACAAAAACAATGTCGAGCATTCTACTTCTGAGATGGGAGTGTGGGGAACACCCAGGGGCACCGGGGCTAAAGCCCACATTTTCAAGAATTCCAACGCGGCCCTGAAGGGCCGCTCTTCCACGGTGGCGCGCCAACATTTGGAAAGGTTGCTCGACCGGAAAGATTGCTATGCAGCGGTCGGCGGGCGACGAGTTGAGACGGAGAATCTTTCCGGAGCGTGCGGTCTACTGCGGTTGGTAGAATGTCTGCCCATATGCCGATTGCTGAGCAGGTTTCTTCTACGGGGCTGGATCTTGAGTGGGTTCGATCACAGTTTCCTTCGCTGGCGCAGAGTGTGGATGGGCGTCCGGCAGTGTTTCTCGACGGGCCGGGCGGGACACAGGTTCCGCAGCGGGTGATTGACGCCATCTCGGAGTATCTCGCCGTCAACAACGCCAATACCGGTGGGGCTTATCAGACCAGCCGTAATACCGATCGGATGATTGCCGAGGCGCGGGCGGCGATGGGCGACTTCCTGAATTGCGATGCGGACGAAGTCGTGATCGGGCCGAACATGACCACGCTCACCTACGCGATGTCGCGGGCGATTGGGCGCGAGCTCGAGCCGGGGGACGAGATCGTGCTCACGCTGCTCGATCATGACGCGAATTTTTCTCCGTGGAAGGCGCTTTCAGAAAAGGGCGTCACCATTCGGACGGCGGCCTTCAATCCGGCGGACTGCACGCTCGACATGCACGACCTGGCGCGGAAGATCAACAGCCACACACGGCTGGTGGCGGTGGGATACGCGTCGAATGCGGTGGGGACCATTAATAATGTGGCGGAAGTGGTGCGGCTGGCGCGGCAGGCGGGAGCGCTCAGCTACATTGACGCGGTGCACTATGCGCCGCATGGGACGATTGATGTCCGGGCGCTAGACTGCGACTTTCTGGTGTGCTCGACGTACAAGTTCTTTGGGCCGCACATGGGCGTGTTGTACGGAAAGCGCGAGCATTTGAAAAGGCTGAAGCCTTACAAGGTACGTCCGAATACCGACAACATTCCGAATTGCTGGGAATGGGGGACGCTGAACCATGAGTGCATCGCGGGGATCAAGGCTTGCGTGGGTTATTGGGAAGAGCTGGGGCGGCGAGCAAAGCCGGGGGCGTCTTCGCGGCGGGCGGCCATTGTGGCGGCGCATGAGGCGATCCATCCGCATGAGCGAGCGATGATGGAGAAGATGATCGCGGGGCTGATGGCAATTCCGGGGCTGAAACTGTATGGGATCAGCGATCCGCAGCGGTTCGAGAGCCGGTGCGCGACGATTGTGGTGCGTGTTGAAGGCTTCACGCCACTGGAACTGGCGACGAAGTTGGGCGAGCGCGGGTTCTTTGCATGGGACGGGAATTACTACGCGCTCAACGTGACCGAGCAGCTGGATGTGGAGCGGTTGGGAGGATTCTTGCGGATCGGGATAGTGCATTACAACACGATGGAGGAAGTGGAGAGCTTGCTGGGGGCGATGCGGGAGATTGTGGGCTAGGCAGGAAAGCCGGCGGGGACGCCGGCGCTACCGTCTAGAGCGTTTCCTGCGAGTCTGCTTCGGCTGAACTTGCCTGGCGTGACGGCGTTTTGTTGTTGGTCGCTTCTCGCGGAGTTCTTCTACCTTTGTTCCCCTTCCTACTAAGACACCCTTTGCCAGGCCGATGAAGAGGCCATGCTCTACCACGCCGGGGAGATCGTTGAGGGCGCGGGCCAGGGCGGGCGGATCGGAGATCTTTCCGAAGCTGCAATCGAGGATGTGATGGCCTTCGTCGGTAATGAAAGGCGTGCCGTCGGGCTTGGTGCGCAGTTTGGTGGTCGCGCCCAGCGCAGCGATCTTCTTTTCGAGGACGACTCTTGCGAAGGGGATGATTTCGACCGGCAACGGAAATTTGCCCAGGGTACGGACGATTTTGCTGGAGTCGGCGATGACCACCATCTTCTTCGAGGCCGAGGCGATGATTTTTTCGCGGAGCATGGCTCCGCCGCCGCCTTTGATCAGGCGCAATTGTGGGTCGATCTCGTCGGCGCCATCGATGGTGATGTCAATGACTGGATGTTCGTCGAGCGTGGTGAGCGGAATGCCTAGGCTGCGCGCTAAGGAGGCCGTGGCGTCAGAGGTGGGGATGCCGGTGATCTTCAGACCGGATTTCACGCGCTCACCGATGGCCACTACAGCGAAGTAGGCGGTCGATCCGGTGCCGAGTCCGACGATATCGCCGTCTCGTACCAGTTTGGCGGCGGCCCGACCGGCGAGTTCTTTCTCTTGCTCATTTGCCATGGTTGGTCATCCTTGAGCAACCTTGATCCAGACAAGATATCCGGCGAGCACGAGACCGAACAGAGCTAACAGGATCGACACAATATCGATGAGTAAGCCGGCGGGCTCGAAGGTGCCGGTGTCGATCTGGACGCGCGTTTTGCGATAGCGAAAGAGTCCGGCAGCGATGAGCAGCACACCGGCGATGATCGAGAACATTCCGAGCCATGCGGTCAGACCGGGGGTGGGCGCGGGCTTGCCCTGAAGTTGCAGGAATTCCTGGAGCGCAATGGAGAAGCGGCCGACGGCGAATCCGAAGACGATGGTGGCGACGCCGGTGCGCACCCAGGCCAAGTATGTCCGTTCATTGGCGAGGTGATCGCGGGCGCGGTTGGAGTTGTCGGGCATGCCGGGTGAAGCGCCGCTATTATTCCACAGCAGGTGTCAGGTGTCAGGTCGCAGGTCTCGGAAAAAACCTGTGCGCCGCCAGTAAATCCTGGTACCTGGCATCTAGCTTCCAATCATCTTGCCCAGAATTTCCTTGAGTAGCTTGGCGGCGACCATGGCGGTGATCTGGGTGTGGTCTTGCGCGGGATTGAACTCTACGATGTCAGCGCCCGCGATTCTTCCGGTGATGGCGTGGATATGGGCGATGGCTTCTCGGACGGTCATGCCGCCGGGTTCACGGTGCGAGATGCCGGGAACGTGGGCGGGATCGAGGACATCCATGTCGAAGGAGATGTAGATGGGACCGTCGACTTTCATGCGATCGAGGGCGGGAAGGTGGCGCATTTCGATCACTTCGACGCCGAATTTCTTCGCCTGCTCGCGCTGATGGCCGTTCATGGTGCGGATGCCAATCTGGATGAGCCGCTTGGCGGCGCCTTCTTCCATGATGCGAGCGAAGGGGCAGGCGTGGGAATGGCGGTTACCTTCGAGTTCGTCGTAGAGATCGGGGTGAGCGTCGAAGTGAAGGATAGTGAGGCCGGGGACTCGTTTGCCGAAGGCGCGAACGATGGCCAGAGTGATGGAGTGGTCGCCGCCGAGACAGACGGGACGGAGGCCCTTGTCGAGGAGCTCTCCGACTTTGTTCTCGATTGCGGCGAAGGGCTCCTGGAAGGTGAATTTCAGATCGCCTGCATCGCAGTAGGCGCCTTCGGCCCCGAGGTCCACGCCGGTTTCGGTCCAGGAGTTCGACGAGTCAGAGCGCAGGGCGACACGAATGATGGGTGGTGCGCCAGCGGCACCGCGAAGCCACGAGGAGTTGGCATCGAATGGGATGCCAAGGAGGACCGGGGTGCCGGGTTTGGGAGCGGCCGGGATGGGCATGGGATTGCTCGCTTTCTGCAGTCAACGGGCTTCCTGTCACGAAGAAGCAAACCGCTGGGGGTAAAGCCCGGGTGTTACGAATCGCTAACGCGGCCCTAAAAGGCCGCTCTTCCACGGTGATGCACACACTCTCGAGAGAGCCTTCCTTAAGTATTTCTACCAAACTGCTGGGTACTGCTGCAGTGACCGCAGACACATGACTTGGCCCGGAATCGGGGCTGAATCGGTCACAGAGTCTCGATCATCCGTTATCCTATAGAAGACCTTCTATGGCGATTTCAACCCAGAATACTGCCCGGGGCGGCGCGGCCTCGAAAATCACGGAAAACAATGAGCGGGAGCGGGTATTTGGTCTTTTCCGCCAGTGGGGATATCTGCAGGCGGAACTGAATCCGTTGGGGTTGCTGCCTCCGCAGCCGCATCCGGATTTGCAAATTGACAGCGAGTTTGCGCAGGAAGCACGGCGGATTTATTGCGGGAGCGTGGGCGCGGAATTCATGCACATTGCCGACCCGGAGCGGCGGCGGTGGATCCAGGAGCGGCTGGAGGGCAAACCGGGAGCGGTCGACCAGGAGCGGGCGCTCGATCTGCTGATGCGGGCCGACTTGTTTGAGCAGACGCTGCAATCGCGCTATCTCGGCAACAAACGGTTCTCACTCGAAGGGAATACTTCTTTGCTGCCGCTGGTGGATGAAGTTTTGGATGTGGCGGGGGAATGTGGGGCGGTGGAGCTTGTCATGGGGATGAGCCATCGCGGGCGGCTGAACGTGATCATTCATATTGCAAGGCGGCCGCCGGAGCAGGTGTTTGCCGAGTTTGAGGATGTCGATCCCCGCAGCGTGCTGGGGTCGGGCGATGTGAAGTATCACGTCGGAGCGACGGGCGAGTACGAGACCAGGAGCGGGAAGAAGATCCATATACACCTGGCTTCGAACCCGAGCCACCTGGAGGCGGTTGATCCGGTCACGGTCGGCAGGACGCGCGCCAAGCAGGATCGAGCGGGCGAAGGGGGCAAGGCAAAGTATCTGCCGTTACTGGTGCATGGTGATGCGGCGTTTGCCGGGCAGGGAATTACGGCTGAAGTTTTGAACTACGCCGATCTGGCGGGGTACACGGTCGGCGGGACGATTCACGTCATTGTGAATAATCTGATCGGATTCACGACCAATGCGCGAGACGAACACTCGTCGCGCTTCTCGGCGCAACTGGCGCGGCGGCAGGCGATTCCGATTTTCCACGTCAATGGCGAAGATGTGGACGGGGTCCTGCGCATCGCGCGAATTGCCGCGGAGTATCGCTACAAGTTTGGCAACGATGTGGTGGTCGATTTGATCGGGTACCGGCGTCACGGGCACAGCGAGGTGGACGATCCTACCGTGACGCAGCCGCTGATGTACAAGGCGATTAAGGAGCATCGGCCGCTGTGGGAAATCTACGCGGAGAAGCTCGGAAGCGCCGGCGTGCAGGAGCGGGTGCAGGTTATCAAGAGCGAGTTCGAAGCAGCCCAGAAGGGCGCGTTGAAATTCACCAAGAAGCCGCTGCTGCGCGAATTGCCGAAATATTGGGACGAGTATTTCGGTGGGCGCTACAAGCCGGAATATGAGGTGCCAACTGGGATCTCGCGCGAGGAGTTGCTGGAACTCACCGAGCGCCTCACTACCTATCCGCCAGGATTCCACATTCATCCGAAAGTGAAGAAGCTGCTGGAGCAGCGCGCCGAGATGGGCACGGGGAAAAAGCCGCTCGACTATGGCATGGCCGAGGCCCTCGCCTTTGCCGGACTGGTGAAGCAGGGCATCCCGGTGCGCATGAGCGGGCAGGACTCGCGGCGCGGCACTTTCAACCAGCGTCACTCGGTGCTGATTGATGTCGAGAACGAAACGGAGTATGTGCCGCTGCAACACGTTACTGAAGGGCAGGCGGAGTGTGAAATTTACAACTCGACGCTCTCGGAAGCTGGCGTGATGGGATTTGAGTACGGATTTAGCCGCGACTTTCCAGAAGCGCTCGTTCTGTGGGAGGCGCAGTTCGGCGACTTCGCCAACGTGGCGCAGGCGGTGATTGACCAGTTTGTGGTTGCCGGAGAAGACAAGTGGGGGCTGCTGTCGGGACTGGTGCTGCTTTTGCCCCACGGATACGAAGGGCAGGGGCCGGAACACTCCAGCGCTCGGATCGAACGCTTTCTGCAACTGGCGGCGCGCGACAATTTTCAGATCTGTCAGCCGTCGAACGCGGGGCAGTATTTCCATCTGCTGCGGCGGCAGGGGCTACGGAAATGGCGCAAACCGCTGGTCGTGTTCACGCCGAAGAGCATGTTGCGGCATCCGGACGCGTTGTCGCCGGTGGAAGACTTGACGCATCAGAAATTCCTGCCGGTGATTCCAGATACGGAAACGAAAGACACCAAGCGCATTCTGATCTGCACGGGGAAAATCGGGCACGAACTCCGCGTCGAGCGCGCAAAACGGAAGGACTTCGATACGGCGATTGTGTTTATGGAACAGATGTATCCGTTTCCGGAGGCGGAACTGGCGGAGGAGTTGCAACGCCACGGCTCGGCGCGCGACATCGTGTGGGTACAGGAAGAACCGGCCAACATGGGCCCCCTGTTTTATATGCTGCCGCGGCTGCGGCACATCGCTCCGGACCGGCCGGTACTGTCGGTGAAACGGTCGGCGAGTCCGAGCCCGTCGACGGGATCAGCAAAAGCGCACGAGGTGGAGCAGAAGACGCTGCTGGCGCTGGCGTTCACCACGCAGGGGTGAGTCGAGTGCAGAAGGCAGGGTGTGCGGCAAGAACGGCGAGTTTTGATTCTTGATGGTTGGTTGAAGTGGTACGTGCACCGTTTCGTCGAGCAAAGCAATGCGAAAGGCCCAGGAGATCCTGGGCCTTTTCTGTTGGGCGAAGGTTTTTCTCTACGGCCAGCGCTTGGCGGTGTCTTCCCAGCCGACGGCGCGGGCGGGCGTGGCGGCTGCCTGAGTGACGGCAGGCGAGGGAATGCGAATCGGCTGCTGCGGGACGGCAGCGGCCAGGGCCGGCTTGGCACTCTCGGCGGACATCTCTTTCTCTTCGGAGAGCAGCGGCGCGGCGATGCGCAAGGCCTCAACCTCTTTCTCCAATCTCGTTAGCTCCAGCTCTTTCTGCCTCAGCACTTCGTAAACATTCTTCATCATAGGCACCTGGTGTATTGGCATACGGGCGATTAAGCGCAATGTATGGTTCCAGTGCCGATTTGTCAAGAAGAAGAGGTGCCAAGGCAGGTGACAGGGCACAGGCGACCGGTCTCAGGATTGAGGCGGCATTGTGTCGGAAAGCTACCGGCTGTTCGCGGGCAGGGTGCCCACGCTACTTTCTTCAACTAGCGAAACACAACCACCGCTACCACGATCGACAGAATCAGAACCGCGACGGCCAGAAGATTGACGTGGTTGGCCAGCCAGGATTCGTCCACCGGCTTCTGCGACGTGAGAAAGGCGGGGACATCCTGCTCAGGTATCAACTCCGGGCTGCCGGTGGGGTGGGATTGTTTGCTCTCGCAGTCGACGCACAGGCTTCTTCCTGCAGAGACCGGGAATCCGCAGGAAGAGCATTTCTGCACTCGTAACATCGCCTCCGGGACGGGAGCGGGAGTGAACGCGGGTTCGGCAGGAGGCTCTTCGATCGTAAAAGACGGCGGCGCGGTCACAGAAATCCCTTGGTCAATCGGCGCTTCCAGTTCTGGTTGAGACGGGACGGGCCCGGGGGAAGAAGACGCGGCAAGGCGCGCTTCTACGGGCGACGACTCGGCAGCCGGAGCCGTGGTTGCCGCTGGTTCCGCTGGTTGGACCTCCTCTGCCCTCGGAGGAACCACCACGGAGACTCCGCGCCTTTCTGACAGGTCGAGGGCGGTGCGGGTCAAATCGGCCATGCGCTCGAGGGCGATCAGATCACGTTCCTCGAAGGCGTAGGCGTGGTCGGAGAACAGCTCGAACAGGCCGCGAACCTCACCGGTGCGCGCGAGCAGTGGCAGGACGACGATGGAGGCGATGCCCAACTCACGGCAAGCGGCCAGGTTCACACGAGCATCGTTCTCGGCGTTGTCACACCGCAAGATTTGCTTACGGGAAACGCTTTCGCCGGTCAATCCGGAGAGGACTTGCAGGCGCGCGCCGACGGCGGGGGCAGAGGAACCGGCGCTGGCTCGGCAAATCATCTCCTCATCTTTAAGCAAAGCGAGAGCGGCGCCAGTGGCGCCGGTGATGTAGCGGGCCCGTTCCACGAGCAACTGGAGAGCGGCCTCGAGGTCATGGGCTGGCAGGGCGGGTTCCCCGTTTGCCGGCGGCACGGCCGTAAGGGCTGAGGCCGCAGGAGCACTTCCCGAAGTTGGCTGGGGCTCGCTTGCCGCCGGGGATGGAACATCCGGGCGCGCAGATCCGAAGATGGGGTAACGGGTCATTGATCGCAGATCGCAACTACGCCATCGCTACCACCGTCCAACCGTCGAAGGGCGTTTTGCAGGACTTTCACCGAGTCTCGCTGTCCGCCCTGTTGCTGTCAAGCACGAGGGGGCAAGATGGGGTGAAAGGGACCCACGCCGCGATACACCACGTGGTTGGCAAGAAAAAGCCGAGAGCGTGCCCGAGGTCGGGATAAAAAGTATGCGGAGACGCTACCGCGCCTGCTCGTCCTTATGGCGGAGCCAGTCCAGAAACATCTGTTCGAAGGGCTTGTCGTAGGCCATGAGCAGGTGACGGACGCTGCGTCCGCTGACGAAGTGGCAGACCTCCTCGGCGAGATTCTTGGCGTGATCGCCGGCGCGCTCCAGAGACTGGGTCATGAAGACCACCTGGAGGCTGGCCTGGCGTGCCACATTCTCCGGATTCTCGATATGGCGGAGGAAGATCAGGTTGCGCAGTCGGTCCATCTCGGCATCGGCGCGCAGGACGTCGATGGCTTTCTTGACATCGTGGTGAGAAAAGGAGTGGGCGACGTCGGACAACATTTTTTCCAAGACGGTGGCCATCTGAGTAAGGTCGCGGGCGTCCTGGGAATCGAGCCGGCTGCCAACGGACTGCGCGCTGTTGGCGAAGCTTAACAGCAAGTCGCCGATGCGCTCCAGCCCGATCATGGCTTTCATGCAGGCGAGCAGTTGGCGGGTCTCAGTTTCGGGGACCTGGGTGATGGCCGCAGTCACGCCGGAGTCAATTTCCCGGTCGAGCTCGTCGAGCTCTTTCTCGCAATGACGGATGTTGCTCAAGCGCGCCATGGAACCGGTGGCGATGCCTTCGGCGGCAATCGCAGCCGCCTCCCGCGCCAGTTCGCAAGCCTCAACCGTTCGTCGGACCAGCTGAGCACAGGAAGAATCAGGAACCGGGACTTTCATGCTGGCAGTGCTCATAAGACAGACCTCGATCGGCGCCGGAGTCTGATTGCTGACTTGGTCCGATTTTCCCTTCACAAGCTCGCGAGAAAGCTTCCAGCTTGATTCTATGTTGATCGATCTCCCAGCGGATTAAAAGGATGTAAATTCTTGCCGCGAAGAGCAGATCGGAGCCGGTGGGCGGGTTGGGGGTGACGAGGATTCCGCAGCTTGTCTCGACTTCAGCAAACTGCAGATCCCTCGCGTTGCTCGGGATGACAAAACATAAACGCGAGCAAGCCGGCTAGGGCTGGGAAGACAGGGGCAGGGTGAACAGGAAGCTGGAGCCGTGGTTAAGCTCGCTTTCGGCGCGGATGGCGCCACCGTGGGCTAGAACGATGTGTTTGGCGATAGCCAGGCCCAACCCGGTGCCTCCGGACTCGCGGGAGCGGGCTTTGTCCACCCGATAGAAGCGCTCGAAAAGCCTGGGCAGATGCTCGGATGAGATCCCGGGGCCGAAGTCGCGGACGTAGAACTCGACGGCGCCGGACGCCTCGCGCGCTCCGAGCACAACCCTTTTTCCGGTCGCTGCGTACTTCAATGCGTTTTCGATGAGGTTGGAAAAGACCTGGTGGATCGCCTCCCGATCGGCATCCACGTCGGCGGAAGCAGCGGTGCTTTCCTTTACCAGATCTACTCCATGCGATCGTGCCATTTCGCGGAAACTCTCCAGGGCATCCCCCAGGAGTTCCTCGGGACCGACCCGCTGAGTGTCGAAACGCTGCTCGCCGGATTCCACCCGGGCGAGCGTGAGCAGGTCCTCGGTGAGGCGTGACATGCGCGTGGCATTCTTGCGGATGATCTCGAGGAACTCGCGGACGTGATTGTTCTCCGGTGCGCCGTCGAGAATAGTTTCGGTGTAGCCCTGGATGGAGGTCAGGGGCGTGCGGAGTTCGTGCGAGACGTTGGCGATGAAATCGCGCCGGGTTTTTTCCATACGCTCGGTCTCGGTGAGATCGCGCAACACAGCCACTGCTCCGCCCCCAGGCATGGGAGCCGCGGTGACGTCAAAGGTCCGGCCGGGGACGATGGTGATAGAACGGGCCGAGGTCACGGCGTGTTTCTGGGTAGCTCCCTGAATGGCGGACAGAAAGTCGGGGTCGCGAACGCTGTCAATGACGGGCGCGTTCAGACGGTGCGGAGATGGGAGAAGACGGTCCATGCCGCGATTTGCCCATTGGACGCGGCCGTCGGCGCCGACCGCGATCACGGCATCCTGCATGCTATTCAGCAAAGTTTCGAGTTCGCGTTGACCGGTCTGCACGCGCGCGAAGCTTTCTTCCAGACGGCGAGCAGTCTTGTCGAGAGCGGCCGCTACCTGCCCGATTTCGTCGCCGGAAGGGGAGGCGATCCTGGCGGTAAGGTCTCCGCCCGCAACACTCTCGGCAAAAGCCACAATCCTGCGCAGGCGCCGGGTGACGTATTGGGAAGCCGCGGCTGCCACAATCACGGCAAACAGGAACGCGGTCAGCGATCCCCAACGCAGCGCTCGCACAACCGTGTTGCGGGTGGTCTCGATCTCCGAGAGCGGATAGGCGAATCGTACCGCGCCTCCGGAGACCGGAGCGGCCACATACAGGAAAGGAATGCCAATCGTGTGGCTGGTGCGCTGGTCTACTCCGAGTTCACCGCCCAGGGCGGCAACGAATTCCTTGCGCTGGGCGTGGTTTTCCATGGCCGCGGGTTCGGCCTGCGAATCGGCCAGCACGCGGCCCGTTGGGTCAATGATGGTGGCTCGGGCGCCCGCTGCCTGCCCTTCCTGGGCTGCGATATCGGCCAGAGAATGCTGCCGGTCGTTCTCCACGCGATGGGCGAACATCAGGGTTTTCTGCTTGAGATTGCGCTCGATCTGATCGCGCAGGGTGCGCTCCCATGCGGAACGGACGGCCACCTCGACCGTGATGGCAGTGGCGCCGATCACGAGCAGGAAGACCAACATCAACTTGAAGAATATCCGCCTTCTCAACGCCCAACCTCGAAGCGATAGCCGGCCCCACGGACCGTCATAAGGTAGCGGGGGTTTTCTGGATCAGGCTCGATCTTCTCGCGGATGCGCCGGACATAAACATCCACCGATCGAGGAGTGACGTAGGCCGTATCGCGCCAGACAGAGTCGAGTAACTGGTCGCGCGTAAAGACCCGTCCGGTGTGACGCATGAAGTAATCGAGCAGGCGGAACTCGGTGGCGGTGGTGGGAACGATCTTGCCCCGGACGGTAAGCGTCATGGCGTTGGGATCAATCAGGATTTCATCGACCTTGGTCGGCAGGGGCGGGAGTGGCCGCTCGAAGCGGCGCATCACTGCCTTCACCCTCGCGACCAGCTCCCGGGGGCTGAAAGGCTTGGGAATGTAGTCGTCGGCACCCAACTCCAATCCCAGCACGCGATCGGCTTCGCTGCTCTTGGCCGTCAGGAAAATCACGGGCACGGCCGCGAGTGAGGCTGATTGCCGGATTTGCCGGCAGAGTTCCAGGCCGTCCTTGCCGGGCACCATGATGTCCAGCAGGAACAGGGCGGGCCGCTGCCGCTCCGCATCCGCGACCACCACGCTTCCGGTGGAGTACAGGCGCACGTTAAAGCCCGCGCCCTCCAGATGATGACGCACCAGGCGCGAGATATCGGGGTCGTCTTCCACGGCAAAGATGGTTGGCTTCACGGCAACCATTGTAGCTGGGTGGAGTACGGATTCGAAACGGAGAGGAAGGGGGTTGGGCTAGCTTCGGGAGGTAACCGGTCGGCAAGACTGGCGTAACGCTTGAACGTGCGAAAGTCGTAAGCGGAGGGTCGTATTCTTCCGATGAGCTAAGCAACTCCACGAGCGCGGATTCTGCTCGCGCGCGGCGGTTTGCTTATGCTGGAACGGGTTGTTTCGCTTGCACTTTCTCTTGCCCTGCTCGCTTGGCCGGCGGCCGCCGCGGATCCCGTGTCAGGGGCAGGGAAGCCGCTAGATACCCAGGCGGAGATGACCATCCGAAAGACCGTGCAGGAAGTACGGGTTGGATTCCATCTTTCTTCCCAAAATGGGCGGCCTGTGCCAGATCTGCAAAGAGATCAGCTCTCCGTCTATCAGGACGGGCGGCTGGTGGCAGGCATCACCGGCCTTTACAGGGATGAAAACCTGCCGCTGCGGCTGCTGTTCATGATCGATGCCAGCGATTCCATGACCAAGGGGTTTGCTTCGGAGCGGGACGCCGCGGGCGAGTTTCTGCGAAGGGTCGTGCGGCCTGGCGTGGATGAAAGCGCGGTGGTGGTGTTCTCGACCCGGACCGAGATGGAATCGAGTGGGGATGCGTCCTCTCCGGAGACGTTACGACGGATCGGAATGCTGCATTCCGCGGGGCTGACCGCGCTGTTCGACTCGATCTCCAAGGTTGCCGAGTTGCTTCCGGCGCGTGATCGTGAGCGCGCTGCCACCCGGCGCGTGCTGGTGCTGCTCAGCGATGGAGACGACACTTACAGTCTTCGTTCTCTCAATGACGCGATCGCGGCTGCGCAAAAATCGGATCTGGTCATCTATGCCGTCGCGGCGCACGATCTCAGAGATGCTCATTGGGGCGACTCGAATCTGGCAAGGCTGACGGAAGCCACCGGCGGCCGCGTGTTTTTCCTGAAGAAATATGAGCAGTCGGAGCGGGTGTTTGCGGAAATCGAGCAGGAAATTCGCGCGCAGTATACGGTGACGTTCCGTCCGGTGGGGGATGCGTGCGGTTTTCACAATGTGCGCGTGGAGCCTTCGAACCGCGCGGTGCGCGCTCGGTCTCGGGCGGGTTTTTACGGGGACTGCATGTAAACGGAGTCGGAGTTCGTAGCTCGGAGTCCGCCCGCCGCCATCACCGCTAAAGGCAGAGCTTTACGGACTGCAGCTACGAACTACGGCGCCTAGCCTCATTCCTGCCTCGGCTGAGAAATCCATCGATACAAATTCCTTCGCCAAGAATTTCGGATAAGCCGCGGCGGCAATCATGGCGGCGTTATCAGTGGAGAGCGCGCGCGAGGGGAAGAACAGCGGCAGACCCTCCATTTCCGCCTTCCGCGCGAAGCTCTGGCGCAGTTCCTGGTTGGCGGCCACACCGCCACTTACAAACAGAGTTCGCACGTCATGCTCGCGGGCGGCCGCGAGCGTCCTGGCGACGAGATCGTCGACTATGGAGCGCTGGAACGAAGCCACAAGATCTAGGGTCTGGCGGTCACAGAGGTGGAGATAGTCTTCGATCTTCGGCTCGTCGATCCCTGCCAATGCCTTGCGGCGAGCTTCAATTGCAGGTGACAGGTTCTGCACCTTCACGTGCCGTAACACCGCTGTTTTAATTCCGCTGTAAGAGAAATCGAAGCGGGGATGCTCGGGGTCGGCGTCGGTTTTCTCACGATCGCGCCGGTCGCGGTGCTTGAGCTGCGGCGTCTGAAACTTGACGCCAGCAGGATCGCCGTGGGGAGCGAGTCGGTCGATAATCGGGCCTCCTGGATAGCCGAGGCCCAGTAACTTGGCGACCTTGTCGAAGGCTTCTCCGGCAGCGTCGTCGCGGGTGTGGCCAATGTTCTGGTAAGTCCAGCTAGTACCTTCGCGGCGGGCGAGATAAAGATGCGTGTGTCCGCCGGAGACGACCAGGGCCAGCACGGGAAACTCGAGATCTCCGTTGCCGCTCTGGCGCTCGAGCAGGACGGCATGGATGTGGCCTTCGAGGTGGTTAACGGCAATCAGCGGCTTCTCCAGCGCAAAGGCCAGCGCCTTGGCGAAGCTGATGCCGACCAGCAGCGCTCCAGTGAGGCCGGGGCCCTGAGTGACGGCGATGGCATCAACGGACTCGTAGGTGTGTTTCGCTTCCGCGAGGGCCTGCCGCACAACGGGGACGATGGCTCGAAGGTGCTCGCGAGAGGCCAGTTCCGGAACCACGCCGCCGTAGGGCTGGTGTGTTGTAATCTGCGACGCAACCACGTTCGAGAGGACCTCGCGACCCGATCGGACCACGGCGGCTCCGGTTTCGTCGCAGGAGCTTTCAATGCCGAGGATGGTGGCGTCAGGCATAATGAGTTTCGAGTCGCGAGCGGCGAGTCGCGAGTTTCTGGTTGCTGGTTTCTAGTTTAGACGATGCAGAGTTCGGTGCTGATGTCTTCTGCCAAACAACACGCGATTGAGATTGTCCGCACGCTGCGGGAGCGGGGGCATCAGGCATACCTAGTGGGTGGATGTGTGCGCGATCTGCTGCTGGGGCACGAGCCCGCCGACTATGACGTTGCTACGGATGCGACTCCGCAGCAGGTGATGCGGATTTTCCCGCAGACGTTTGCGGTGGGAGCGCAGTTTGGGGTGGTGCTGGTGCCGTTGCCAAAGACGGAAGCCGGAACGTCGGCAGTGGGCCCGGACGAAAAGGTTCCGACGGTCGAAGTGGCAACATTCCGCTCCGATATCGGCTACTCCGACGGGCGGCATCCGGATGAGGTGCGGTATAGCAGGGATCCGCGGGAAGACGTGTTGCGGCGCGATTTTACGATCAACGGGTTGCTGCTGGATCCGGTTACCGACGAAGTGCTCGATTTTGTCGGCGGGCGCGAGGACTTGAAGGCTGGGGTTGTTCGCACCATCGGGGAGCCGGAGCATCGGTTTTCCGAAGACAAGCTGCGGATGTTGCGGGCAGTGCGGTTTGCGGCACGCTTCGAATACAAGATCGATCCGGCAACGCTCGTGGCGATGCAGTGGCTGGCTCCGCAGATTCATCAGGTATCCCGCGAGCGGGTGCGGGATGAGCTGACCAAGATGCTCACCGAGGGACGGGCCAAGCGGGCTTTCGAATTTCTTGACGAAAGCGGGCTACTGAAGGAAGTGTTGCCGGAAATTTCAGCGATGAAGGGCGTGGAGCAGCCGCCGGAATTTCATCCTGAGGGTGATGTCTTTGTGCACACTCTCTTGTTGCTGGACAAATTGCCGGCAGGAGCCTCGAAGACGCTGGCGTGGGGTGCACTGTTGCACGATGTGGGGAAGCCGCCGACGTTCCGGATCGCGCCCGACCGGATTCGCTTTGACGGTCATGTTGAGGTGGGCGTGAAGATGGCGGCGGAGATTTGTGGGAGGCTGCGATTTTCGAACGACGAGACAGAGCAGATCCTGGCTCTCGTGGACAATCACATGCGGTTTGCTGATGTGCAGCGGATGAAGGAGTCGACGCTGAAGAAGTTTCTGCGGCTACCGGAATTCGAAGAGCACCTGGAATTGCATCGGATGGATTGCCTTTCGAGCAACGGGGTCGTGGAGTCGTATGAGTTTGCACGTGAGAAGTTGCGGACGCTGCCGGCGGAAGCGATCCGGCCGGAGCCGCTCATCACGGGGCTGGATCTGATTGAGGCTGGGTATGAGCCGGGGGCCCGATTCAAGGAGATTCTCGCGGCGGTGGAAGATGCGCAGCTGGAGGGGCGAGTGGCATCGCGCGAGGCAGCGATGGAGTTGGTGGGGCGGGAATTTCCGCGGTAGCCACGTGCCTGTTGTGCGGGTAGGGGTCCTTCGACTGCGCGAACGATCCGCGAAGCGAATCGTTCGCTCCGCTCAGGAGGACAAGGATCCAGGAATCCGTGATGACTACTGCATCGCATCGCTGCTACATCAGAAGAGCGCAACTCACTCTTTGTCGCGGTCTTGTGAAGTGGTTTGTGCGGAATCGGCTGATCCGGGAGTCGGTTTCTGCGGATCGATTTCCGGAAGTCCGGCTTGCTTCAGCTTGGTGTTCAGGTCCGTCACATCTTTCGACTTGAGTTGATCCCACGTGTTGAGTTGCTCGCTCAAAGCCTTTTCGACTTCGGCGAACATGGCGGATTGTTGGGTCGTCGGGGCGGCGTCGGCGCTGTCGAGAGCGCCTAACACTGCGCCGAGACCGGTGTTGAGGCGGGAGAGGCTTCGTCCCTCGGGCGTGCTCAGAAAGCGGGTGCCGTATCCGCCTTCGTCACCTTCTAGTCCCGCGGCTTTCGTTTCGAGATCCTGAATCGACTTCGTAATCTCGGGACTCGGGTTTTTTGCAAGCAGAGCTTTCAGCTGCGAACGCAGGCTGCGGAGTTGTTGCACGGCTTCGTAGTCGCGGTGGAGGGCATCGGCGATCTTACGGTCGAGTTCGAACTGACGGCGCAGGTCTTCGGGCGAGGTCTTGACGCGCGGGTCCATGCGGATTTCGAGCGTCTGGGGGGAGATCCCACCGTCAACCCTCATGACTAAACTGTATTTGCCGGGCAGCACTGCAGCTCCGATTGGATGACGAGGAGTGTCGTGGTAGATCGCAGAGATCGGGTATTCGTGCTCGAGCACGTCGGGCTCAGGATAGTGCAAGTCCCAAATAAAACGGTGCATGCCAGCAGCCCCAGAAAGCTCACGGGCGGGGCGAACCCAATAAGTGGGAACGTTAAGCTCCTTGTCGTTGACTGGTCCATGTTTATCAGTGTTAAAAAAAGTGCGAACAGTTTTGCCCGAAGAGTCCGCAATCGAGAGCATGACGTGGGCAGCGGGGGACTTCAGCCAGTAATCGAGCATTGCGCCGTCGGGCGGATTTTGTCCGGCAGGTTCTTCCGGCGGCAGAGGCGTATCGGTGTTGTTGTTGCGGCGGACGCGATAGGTCAGCTGTGGAGTGAAGATATAAGAACGCGTCCCTGCAACCTGCGCGCTTAACTGCCGTAACGGCGTGATGTTGTCGAGGATCCAAAACGACCGGCCGTGCGTGCCGACGACAATATCGTCGTTGTGAATCACTAGATCGCGGATCGAACTTGGCGGCAGGTTGAGTTCCAACGACTGCCAGTGGTCGCCATCATCGAAGGAAACATAGACGGAGCGCTCGGTTCCGGCGAAGAGCAGTCCTTTGCGTTCGGGATCTTCACGGACGGTGTTGACGGGCTCGTTGTCCGGTAAGCCGGTGACAATCTTCTGCCAGGTCTTGCCGCCATCGTGCGTGCGGTAGATGTATGGCTTCAGGTCGTCCACGCGGAAGCGATTCACAGCAGCGTAGGCAGTTGGGGTATTGAAGTGTGACGCGTCCATCTGGGCGACTTTGCTCCAGGGAGTCAGGTCGGGCGGCGTGACGTTCTGCCAGTGCTTGCCGCTGTCACGGGTGACGTGGATGAGGCCATCGTCGGTGCCAGCCCAGATCAGGTTGACGTCTTTCGGAGAGGGTGCGATGGAATAGATCACGCCGCGGTGTTTCCCCTTGGCGGGATCGGCTTCCACGAACGGCCCGAGGCTTGGTGGTACACAGGGGTCTTCGCGCGTCAGGTCGGGACTGATCTCCTGCCAACTGTTGCCGCCGTCGTGGGTGGCGAACAGGACATTCGAGCCCAAGTAGAGGATGTGTGGATCGGCGGGAGAAAAAATCAGCGGCGCGGTGCGGTTGAAACGATAGTTTCCTTTGCGCAGAACGACCGGCGATACGTCGCGCGTCTGGCCGGTGTTGCGATCGAACACGGTGGCTTTTCCCCCGTAGATCAGGTTGGGATGGAGCGGGTCGGGCGCGACGTAGCCGTACTCCTCGACGCCGACGTTGGTCCAGTCGCGGAAGGTGATTTCGCCGAAGTCGCTGCGACTGGCGGTGCCGATGGAGCCGCTCTCCTGCTGGCCTCCGTAGACCCAGTAGGGAAACTGGTTGTCGGTGATGACGTGGTAGAACTGCGCGGTCGGCTGGTTGTACCAGGAACTCCAGGTCTGGCCGCCGTTCACGGTGATGGTTGCGCCCTGGTCAACCGCCATGGCAATGATGTCCGGGTTGTCGGGATTGATCCAGATGGTGTGATAGTCGTCGCCGCCGGGAGCTCCTTTGATGGCAGCGAAATTCTTGCCCGCGTCGGTGGACTTGTAAGTGGACGTGTTGGCTACGTAGATCACGTCTTTGTTTCTGGGATCGACGCGCACGCAACCGAAGTCGTCGCCGCGGCCCCAGACGCGCTCTTCGTCGTTCATCTGCTGCCAGCTTTCGCCGGCGTCGTCGGAGCGATAGATTCCGTTGCCTTTCTTCGCGTTCACCCAGGCGTACATGCGATGAGGGTCGCTGGGCGAGACGGTGGGGCCGATTCGTCCGATGCCTTCGGCTTCGCCGGGGAGGCCCTTGGTGAGTTGGTGCCAGGTATTGCCACCGTCGGTGGATTTGTAGAGACCGCTGCCCGCGCCATTGAAGGCGCCACCGGTAGTCCACGGGGGACGGCGCGAGGCCCACATACTGGCGAAGATCACTTGCGAGTTTCGCGGATCGAACATGAGGTCCTGGGCGCCGATGTTTTCGTCTTTATAGAGAACCTTTTCAAAGGTCTGCCCGCCGTCGAGTGAGCGGAAGACACCGCGTTCAGCGTTCGGGCCGTAGGGATGTCCAACGGCGGCGACGAAGAGCCGGTTGGGATCCTTGGGGTCAACGATGATGGAGCCGATCTGCTGAGCGTCGCGGAGGCCGAGATGCTGCCAGGTGCGGCCAGAGTCGGTGGATTTGTAGATGCCGTCTCCCACGGACAGATCGGGACGGCGGAGACCTTCGCCGCTGCCGACGTAAATAATGTCGGGGTTCGACGGAGCGAGGGCGAGCGCGCCAATTGAACCGGTGGGCTGGTCATCAAAAATCGGGTTCCAGGTGCGGCCGGCGTCGGTTGTTTTCCAGACTCCGCCGTTGTTGGGAGCCATATAGAAAACGTTGGGCTGGCTCGGAATTCCGGAGATGGCTACCGTTCGCCCGGCGCGGAAAGGGCCGATCATGCGCCAGTGAAGTTCCTGATACAGGGAGGGATCGAATTGCTGGGCGGACAGAAACGCGTCAGCCAGGGAGAAAATTCCGAACATCAGGGCAAACGTCAACCACAGGTATCGCATTTTCACGGGGGTGACCTCGAAAGCAGCTAAGGATAAACCAGCGGGGGCGCGAATCGCCAAGTTCACGCCGGGGTTGGAGGCAGGCTCGGTTTCTATCTGGACGCTTCGCGCTGCCGGCGCAACGCATGGAGGATGCGCGATCCGCTGATGCCGAAACATCCGACGGCGGCAAAAGCGGCTAGTTCCATGGTGCGGGAGGACACTCGCAAATAGTCCGCGGAAAGCGCGAACAGGGCGCAGAGCAGGCCAAGGGTGTTGAGCCAGAGGGGAGAATGAATTTGCGGCAGCTCGCGGCGGAAGCGGACCTGGAGTAGCAGTGCCGCCAATCCGATAGCGGCAACCACGACCAGGGCGATGGGGCTAAAGAAAGCGCTACGGTTGGTATAGATGACCACCAGCGCGAGAGCCAGAAGGAGCAGGCCGGAGGCAATGATTGTCCAGCGGCGTGCTGCATGAGACCCGGAAGTTGCCACTCAGCCGCCTCTCCCCGGAGGCGTGCCCACATTGTATCCCGATGGCCTTTGAAATGAGGCCTATGCAATGCCCGGGAGCCATTCGGCGGAGCGGCTCTCACCATTCGAAATCGCGTAAAGAACGAGTTCCACGCGCGTCGAAACCCCGAGCTTGTCAAAGATGCGCAGCATGTATTTCTTGATGGTGTGTTCGCTGAGGCCGAGCTCGACAGCCACTTCCCGGTTGCTGAGGCCGTCAGCCACGAGCGCCACGACCTGTTCTTCGCGCGCCGTGAGAAGCGGCTTGCCTTTGACGTTCACGACGCGCAGGGCGGGAACCTGGGACAAGGCGTCGAGCAGGAAGTGCATTTGCTGGCTGTTGATCCACACTTGCCCGCGGGCCACGCTGCTGATGCACCGGCAAAGCGAACGAAGGGGAGAGTCACTGAAGAGAAACAGGCCTTTGGCTCCGGCCCGGAAAGCACCCACGACCAGGTCGCGATCACAGTTGTCGACCAGCAGCACTGGGGCAACCTTGGGGTGGGAAAGATGAAGCCAGCGCAGAAGGCTAAGGTCGCGGAGATGATTTCCCGCGATCAAAACGACATCGGCGGGGTTTGCCTGCATGGAATGTTTTAGGGCTGAAGTCTCGGGCGCAACGGAAGACACACGGAAGTTCCGCCGGTTGCTTAAGGCACTCGTGAGAAGTTGGGACTGAATGGGAGCGGAATCGGCGACCAGGATGCGAACCACATCCTTTGGGGCTAACCGCGATCCGCTTGCGCCTCTTGAGGAACCCGTGGCGGGCAGGAAGTCAATATTGCCCGATGAAGCGGGTTCAAGGCGAGTATCGCTGGTCCGGCATCGCGCGATCCATCGAAGAGGTATACCACGAGATTCTGGGATGGAAACGGGGCGCGGACTCGATGCCGGGCGGGAGAGAGGCCGCCATTTCGGAACCTGGCGAGCCCCTTCCGGTAGCGCGGGTGCGCAACTGGGCCCGACACTACCTTTCGCTTTGATTCGAGTTGGTGCCGGCGGGCAGCCGAGGCTTCCTTCCAGCAAGCCGGGAAATTCGACGAACTGCTAGTTCAGCTGGAATTCCACCGTAATCGTGGTTTCGACATCCACGGCTACACCGGCGGAGCGATAGGGTTCAAATCTCCAGAATTGCACGGCATCCAGCGCCGACCGCGCCAACAGGTCTGGCCCAGACACCGGCCGCAAGTGTTTGACGGTGCCGTCCGGCGCGACGATGACATCCAGAATCACGATTCCTTGCGTGCCCGCCACCCGGGCGGCTTCCGGATAAACCGGATCCACCTTGTGGAGGATGCGCTGCTCCATGGTCTCCGAGGAAACTCTCAGGGGAGAACCTGGCGGGGTCTCAAGGACGGCTGATCCCTGCGCCTCCAGTTCATGCCAGGCCCGTTGCCACTCCCACCATCCGAAGACTCCGAGCATCAGAATCGCGAGCAGCAGCGCATAAAATCGCCGGCGATGAACACGTATTCTGCGTTCGCTCCGCTCAGGGTCCGGAGGGGCAACCGCCTGAACCGGATCGGCGCTCGGAGCAGGTGTTGCCAGGTTGCAGCTCACGATCGGTGCCGGGGCGTTCCGATAGGCCCAGTACCGGATCATGCTGCATTGTTCGGCAGACAGCCCCACAAACTGGAGTCCACAACGAAGTTGGTCATGATAACGAACGAGCGCGCGCGCGCGGACCGGCAAGCCAACATTCGGCAGGCGTAATTCCACCCCAATCGGCTGGCCCGTCGTCAGTTCTCCAGCCACGACCGCGCCGACGCCGCCTTCGCTGAGATCCGTGCATCGTCCGGGCAGACTGTCGGGAATCCCGGAGCGCAGGATAATGACGTCCAGCGGCACGTTGATCGGGTGCCGGGGGAAAACGCGCTGTGGCGATGCTTGCGGCGCCGTCGCCAATGATGGAGCTGCACTCATCCGACTGCCTCCGCAGAGTCGAGCAAATCTTTGTCTCGCGGCTGAAACCAAACCATCAAGCGGCGCTTATGTGAAGATTGTGGGGAGAGTATAACGGAAATGCCGGAATAGTTTTCCTCAACTTCATGATTTGCATCGGACCGGAGGACCGCGTATTTGTTCTGACTGGCGCCGGAGTAAGCGCCGAGAGCGGAATCCCAACGTTTCGCGGTGTAGGAGGATTGTGGCGCAATTACCGGATTCAGGAAGTCGCATCGCCCGATGCGTGGGCTCGTGATCCGGCGCTGGTTTGGGAATTTTATTCGATGCGACGGCGGGTGGCAGCGGCCGCCAGGCCGAACCCGGCACATGCGGCGCTCGCGGACCTGGAAAAGAAAATTGGCGACCGGTTGTTCATGTGCACGCAGAACGTGGACAACCTTCACGAGCAGGCGGGCTCACGCCAGGTTGCGCACATGCACGGGGAGTTGTTCGTGAGCCGCTGCGACCGCTGCCCGCGTCAGCCGTTTGCGGATACGTCGACCTACGAACCGCCCGCTGTGGTGCCGCAATGCGAGTGCGGCGGCAGGATTCGCCCGCATATTTGCTGGTTTGGCGAAGTGCCATTCGACCTGGATCGGATTTTTGCAGCGCTGGTTCGGTGCACGGTCTTCACTGCGATTGGAACGTCGGGTGGAGTGGAACCAGCGGCAAGCTTTGTGGGGCAGGTTTGTGGCCGGGCCCGGACGTACTACGTTGGACCGGAGTCACCCGCCAACCACCTCGTCTTCGATGAGTGCTTTCAGGGCGAGGCGGGAAGCGTCCTGCCGATGCTGTTTACGGTCGAATAGGGTCCAGTTATTCGAGATCGCGCCAGTTCGATCCAACGCCCATCTCCACGAGCAGTGGAACCTGGAGAGCGTGCACGTTCTCCATATATTCGCGAACCAGCGATTTCATGGAATCGACCTCGTTTTCCGGAACCTCGAACACAAGTTCATCATGCACTTGCAGGGTCATGCGCGACTTCAGCCCGAGTTTGAGGACCTCGTCGTCGATGCGAATCATCGCCAGCTTGATCAGGTCTGCGGCCGTGCCTTGGAGTGGAGTATTAACGGCGGTGCGCTCGGCGAATCCGCGGAGGTTTGCGTTCTTGCTGTTGATGTCGGGGATGGGGCGAACGCGGCCGAACAGCGTTTTGACGTACTGGTCACGACGGGCTTGTTCGAGCGTGGCATCGATGAATGCGCGTACGCCCGCATATTTCTCGAAGTACGCGTCGATGAATCTTCTGGCGTCGCCCGGCTCAATCCCCAATTGCTGCGAGAGTCCAAATGGCGAAAGGCCGTAGACGATTCCGAAATTCACGACCTTGGCAGCGCGGCGATGCTCGGGCGTCACCATGAGCGGCGGGACTCCAAAGACCTGCGAGGCGGTCAGAGTGTGGATGTCATCTCCGCGCCGGTAGGCTTCCACCAGCAGCTTGTCTTTGGAGAAGTGCGCCAGCAGGCGGAGTTCGATCTGCGAGTAGTCGGCGGCCAGCAGCACGTTTCCCGGCTCGGCAATGAACGCGGCGCGGATTTCGCGGCCGAGTTCGGTGCGGATCGGAATGTTTTGCAGATTAGGATTAGTCGACGAGAGTCTCCCGGTTGCCGTGCCCGTCTGTCCGAAGGTGGTGTGCAGGCGCCCGCTTCGGTTGCGGATCAGTATCGGAAGAGCGTCCACGTAGGTGGACTTCAACTTCGTGAGCTGGCGGTAATCCAAAACCAGTCGTGGAACATCGTGATCGGCGGCGAGGTTTTCCAGTACATCCACCGCGGTCGAAATCTTTTTTCCCTTGCCGTATTTGAATGGAATCGGGAGCGCGAGTTTGTTGAACAGCACATCGCCCAGTTGCTTGGGAGAGTTGATGTTGAACTCCATCCCGCAGCGCTGGTAGATGTCTTGCGCCTTGGCATCGATGGCACGTTCCAATTGCTGCGACATTTGGGCGAGCGCGGCCGTATCAATTTTGACCCCAGCGTCCTCCATTCGGGCGAGCACCGGCACCAGCGGGGCATCGATCTCTTCGTATACGGAAGCCAGGTTCTGTTCTTCCACCTCTTTACGCAGGGAGGTGGCGAGGCGGCCGGTCATGTCGGCTGCTTCGGCGAGGCTTCCACTCATCTGAATACTGAATCGCCGCAACGTGATTTCGGACAGCGAATGGGATGAATACGTGGGATCCAGCAAGTAGGAGTACAGCATCGGGTCGTAGTGGACCCCGGCGAGCACGAGTCCTTGCTCGGAGAAATGGTGCAGCGCGGATTTCCAATCATGGATGCTCTTGGGCACCGCTGAATCTTGGAGCAATCCCTTCGCGCGAGCGGCAAGCGGTTTGTCTTCGAGGGAGAGGTTGGCCGCGGAGCCGGCAGCAACTGAAAGGGCGATCCTGTTTGGCTTTGCAATCGGTACATCTTCGGCCGCTGGCTGCAGGAGAAAGCTCCCTTGCGTCGGCTGCGGATCGGCATCTTCCGCTTCCTCTTCCGTCGTTTCGGTGTCGGCTGTCGGGATCGCAATCGAAAGAGGCGTGTCGCCGCTGCGCTCAGCGAGAAATTCGTCCAGTTCGCCGGCGGTCCGGATCTCCCGGTAGTCACCCTGGCTCGTTTGCACGACCGGCAGGAGTTCCTTGACGAGGGAAGTGAACTCGAGTTCAGTGAACAGCGCGCGCAGAGCCTCGGCGTCCGGTGCCCCGAGTTTCATTGACGTTACGTCGAGATCGACCGCGACATTTGTATCAATGGTCGCGAGCTGCTTGCTCAACATGATCGTCTCGCGGTTGTTCTGCAACGATTCACGATAGGTCTTCTTCTCCACCTCGGCGGCGTGATCCAGCGCCTGTTCCACGCTGCCGAAACGCTGAATGAGTTCAACCGATCCCTTGTCGCCGATCCCGGGGGCGCCGGGAATATTGTCAATCGCGTCACCGCGGAGGGCCATCACATCCACGACCTGCGACGGCGGGACGCCCAAAATCTCCTCGACCTTGGCGGCGTCGCAGATCAAGTTGTCCTTGGGCGGATTCAGCACCTGCACCTTGTCGTTCACCAGTTGCAGCATGTCCTTGTCGCTCGACACGACAAACACGGAATACGCTTCTGCTGCGGCCTTGCGCGCCAGCGTTCCGATCAGATCGTCGGCTTCGTAACCCTCAAGCTGGAGGATGGGAATCCGGTAGCCTTCCAGCGCGCGCCGGATGTAAGGAATTTGTTGGGTGAGATCGGGCGGCATCTCCGCGCGGTTAGCCTTGTAGCCAGCGTATTCCACTTCCTTGAACGTTTGTGTCTTGATGTCGAACTTGCGGATGGTGGTGATGGCCTCGGCCTGCTGGTCACGGAATGTGCGGGCGCCGACGTCAAAGACCGCCGCCAGGTACTCGGGCGAAAAATCGTCACGCAGCTTGCGCAGCATGTTGACGAACACGTAGGTTGCTGCGGTCGGCACGCCTGTCTTCGTAGACATGGGACGCTGTCGCGCCATTGCATGATAGGCGCGGAAGATGAAGGACATGGTGTCGATCAGGAAGATGCGGCCTTTGGCGGCGTTACCGGGAAACTTCGCGCCGGACGGGACGGGACTGGCCTGCTCCTTTGGCTCAACGGGCGCTTTCGACGCGACTGGTTTTTTCGGCGGCAAGGGGCAAGTTTAGCAGTTCAGCGGCTGGTGGTGAGCGCGGGCGATGACGAATTGGCAGGCGTGCCAAACACCGGGCAGCCGCGTATGATATGGAGTTTTCGGCCCTCGACCCGCTGAGTGCTGAATGCTGAGTGCCGAATGCTTCCGTTTAGACTGGTGTACAGCGACGATTACTACCTGCCCATTGGCGGCCACGTTTTTCCTGCCGAAAAGTACAAGCGCATTCATGACCGGCTGATCGAAACGGGAATTGCAGCGGCTGGTGACTTTGTGTCGCCGCGCCCTGCCACCGACCAGGATGTGCTTCTGGTCCACACTCCGCAGTATGTCGAGAAGCTCAAGACCGGCACCTTGAGCGCCCGCGAAGAATTGCAGATGGAGGTTCCATTTTCGCCGGAACTGGTGCGCGCATTCTGGATGGCGGCGGGCGGCTCGATGCTGGCGGCGGACTACGCGCTGAACGATGGTGTGGCGATCAGCATCGGGGGTGGATTCCACCATGCGTTTCCCGACCACGGGGAAGGTTTTTGCATGATTCACGATGTGGCGATTGCCATCCGGCGCATGCAGCGGGACGACAAGATCCGCACCGCCATGACCGTTGATTGCGATGTGCACCAGGGGAATGGGACGGCCGCGATTTTCGCCGGGGTGCGGATTCCGAGCGATCCGCTGCCATCGGCAACGTCCTCGGTGCTCAATCCGGTCCGTCCGGCCAAGATTCGCAGCGCCCACGCCGGCGATGTCTTCACCATCTCGCTCCACCAGGAGAACAACTACCCGGCCTTCAAGCCGCCCTCGTCGATCGACGTGGACCTGCCCGACGAAACTGGCGACGACGAATACCTCGCCTGGCTGGACAACGCTCTCAGCTCTGGCTTGAGGCAGTTCGAGCCGGAGTTGCTGTGTTATGTGGCCGGCGCGGATCCTTATCGCGAAGATCAACTCGGCGGTTTATCGCTCACCATTGACGGATTGAAGAAGCGCGATGAACTTGTCTTTCGTATCGCTGAGGCGCGTGGCATCCCTGTAATGGTCACTCTCGCCGGAGGATATGCCCGCAAGGTGGAGGATACGGTCACGATTCACTGCAACATGGTGGCGGCGGCGAAAGAAGTGTTTGCCAGGAAGGGCTGACAAGTCCGGAAGATATACTCGCAGCTATGGATGTTACCCCTTCGCAACTCGCACACCGTGAGATTTATAACATTCTGCTCAGTGCCGTGGCGCCTCGGCCGATCGCGTGGGTCTCGAGTATCAGCGCTTCTGGACAACCCAATCTGGCGCCCTTTTCGTTTTTCAATGCCGTGTGCGCTGAGCCTGCGCTGTTGGCGTTTGCGCCGTCGATGCGCTCGCCGAAGAAATCGGGAGCGGAGGCAGGAGATCCCGCTGGAAAGCCCAAGGACACTCTGCGGAACATTCGCGAGACCAGAGAGTTCGTGATCAGTGTGGTCACCAGCGAACTGGCCGAGGCCATGAACGTGACCAGTGGCGACTATGAGGCGACCATCGATGAATTCGGAATGGCGAAACTCTCCTCGGCGCCTTCAAAGCTGGTGCGCCCGCGTCGTGTTGCGGAGTCTCCTGTCAGCTTTGAATGCAAGCTGCATCAGATTCTCGACTTCAATCCCGGCCCCGAGGGCGGCAGCCTGGTGATTGGAGAAATCGTCTCGATTTACGTCGACGACCGGCATCTGAAAGAAGGCCGCCTGGACCGGAACTCGCTGGATCTGATCGGGCGCATGGGCGGCATCCAGTACACGCGAACCACGCAGCGCTTCGAATTGGCGCGTCCGAAAGTTGGGTGACGGGGGATGATTACTCGGAGCCACCGAAGGTGGCATCGGTGACGAGCGGGAC
>Ga0302286_10000256_pt1 | contig 44165 bp, 51 predicted proteins | sample III_Fen_E2_3_FD_198765 | JGI IMG/M metagenome (GOLD analysis project Ga0302286, IMG submission 198765) | Peat permafrost microbial communities from Stordalen Mire near Abisko, Sweden - III_Fen_E2_3 | ecosystem: Environmental > Terrestrial > Soil > Wetlands > Permafrost | place: Sweden: Abisko...
CCCAACAATCGAAGGTGTCCGGGCCAGCCGCTCCCGAAACCCAAGGCTTTCCAATCAGCCCCAAACAAAATTCAACATCTTCCGCTTTCATATATTATACGGAAGGGAAGCGGGGAGTTGTGTAAAGCTCTGTCGGGAATTTGTAGTTTAGAAAATCGGCGGGGGTTGCGCGGCCCGTAACCTGTGCTTCTGAAATCTGAATCTCTTGCAAAAATAGCCGTAACGGCGGGTCCATCAAAGGCGTGTTCGGGTCCGTTGATAGGTAGGGGCGAAAATATATTTCAACGGGGGCCGGGAACACGCTGGCGCTTTCGCAAAAATCGGAAACGCGGTTGTTGGCGTTGTCCATTGTTAATGTTAGTTCTTGCAAACCTCCGTCATCCGTGGCCGGAAGCGTGAAGTTGAACGCGCATGCTCTGAATTTAATGAGCGGCCCGGCAGGATCAAGCCTAAGCTCTTTGTGGAAAAACCCTTGCACGAGATAAAGCGGTTCGCTCATGCTCTCGTGCCGTAGTTCGAGCGTGTAAATTTGAACCACCGACGCGGGGGCGATTGCGTAGGCTTCCACAAGGGCTGGGTGAAGGGTTTCGTTCATTATGATTTAGGGCAGCGTGAAGAAACGAGTTGGGAAATATGACTCATTTCACGCGCAATTTGCGCGTTCGAACTATTGCCCGATTCGATGATCTTTTCAAGGCGCAAGGAGTGGTCTTTTGATTCCTTTATTACCTGCTCCATCAAATCATTATTGCGCGTTGCCAGGGCGATTCGTTCGGCATGGTCGGCAGCTTCGCGAGCGTCTCTGGCAAGTTGGGCGGTTTCCTCGCGGTGGGCCGTCCATCGGGCAAGTAATATAAAAAGGGCCATCCCGATTAAACCAATTCCCCACTTTTCAACGAGCTTTTCCCAAAACGATGCATCTTGTGTGCTAACCGCCAAGAAGCCAGAAAACGGAACCATGAATAATCCTAAATCTTTCATGATTATTGTTCCACGATGAAAGGGTTGATGCCTAGGAATAGGTTACGTTCCGATTTTCGGCGGCGCGTGAGTCCCGCAAGCTCTTTTCCTTTCGCCTTGTTCCATCTGAGAAATTCGTCCGCCGCTCCGGCATAGTCCTTGTCATTCAGTTTCTTTTGGAGCGTGGAACCGAGAAACCCGCCCGTGTTGAAATCGAAAGACACGAGCGCCGCAAATTGGTTATCTGAAAGCAGGACGGTAGCGCCAGCTTCGACGCGCTTTGCAAAGTTTTGCAAATCATACTGAAGAAGATTTTCGGCTTCAGCGACGGTAATCGTTCGGCCTTCGAAAACCGTGCCGTCATTGTGGACAAGTCCGGTGTGCCCGTAACCAATCGTCCAAATACCAACTTCGTCTTCGTAGGCGTCCAAACGTAGCCCTTCGAACGCTTTGACAAGCGCAACGCCCGCCTGATTAACAGAACGCCCGCCATAGGCCGGGGGAGCGGTCTTTTGGCGGGCTTCAAAATCGGCAATGGCGGCTTGGGTTTTTGGCCCGAAGTCGCCATCTAAAGCGCCGTATTTAGTTCCGGGGCCGAACTCACAACCGAGAGTTGAAAGCCCCACTTGCATAAGGTAAGTTTTAGTATCGTAGCTCATAGCCTAGCCGGTTGTGGTCCGGTGGGGCCAGAGTGCAACATTTAACCAGCAAAGGCAATGCTTTGTTCTTGCATTTTCGCGCGAGCCGTGGCGGCGTCCTGCCTTCCTTGCGCGGCGGCTGTATTTAGGCCGGTTGCGATATTTTGACCAATGGTGGCCGCGTAGGTTTTCCCGTAGGTTGTCAAAACATTGCTAGTCATGCTTGCAAGCCCGGACGCAAGATTTTTCCATTGTTCACCGTCATTCGGCGACCATATATTAACAATCTTTGAAACATCATCGCTTGTAACAATTGGTTGCTCCCAAAAAGCACCCGCAACGCCGTCAAGATAGTTCGCCTTTCCATCTTTGTCGTTGGGGCTAACGGCGGCAGACAGTAGCGCGGAACCAAGCGACGTTGCGGCCCTTTCCACAATTACGGCAACGGTTTCGCCGATTTGCGTTTGATGCGTTTGAATCCACGCGCACCCGGAAAGACTGAACACGGCGCAAAGTGCCAGCACGGACAAGATGTTATTTGCCGTCCCGGTTTCGGTGGTGGGTTTCGGGTCATGCGCCCAAATGAGCGAAACGCCCGCGCCTAGTGCCGCGACCGTTGCGGGGATGTCCGGCAGCGTTCCGGTTTTGAGGTAGTTAATTCCCGCCGTTGCGAGAGTTGCAAGAATCGTGAGGATTCCCAATAGCGTAGTTTTCCAATTTTTCATAATGGTTGTTGTTTGTTGGTTTCTTGGTTGTTTATGCGGGGATTTGAATATCGCGCTTGATTTGCTTCGCCAATGTTACGCGAAGGCGTTGCGTGATAGTTTTGTTAAAAGGGGTGTTAAATGTTACCTGATACCAAGTATAGCCGTTTACATTTTTGAAATAAATTTGTTTGATACGAGTTGCACTCGTTCCGGTTCCTGCATTTTTCGTAAATTGCACCGTGTTTGTCCAATCGGTTGCGGGGCTGGCGTCGGTAGAAACTACCGAATCAAAAGCGAACAGTTGGGTTACGGACGGCCCCGGATATACGACAGGTGTCGTTTCGTCCAGAATCGCCATTACATTGGCTTCCCCAATCGCGTAAACTAACGTGCTATCCCGTGGCAAAATCCAAGTCCCACCCGTGGTTTGGCGCACGGCTTTTACGGTGACACCGGGATCACCGCCGATCTGAACCGAATCAACGGCGGGGCCAGTTACGGCGGACGTAACACGCGCCACAGACGCCGATTGCATGCTCGCGATTGTGGCAAGCCCCAATGAATCGTAATAGCTACCCGGCGTGGTTAGTCTTGCGGTTCCTACGGTTCCCATGGCTCCGGGATTTGCCGAATTGGTAATCGTGAACGTGTTCGCATTGGGAACGGTGGCGACCGTAAAAACCCCGTTATATCCGGCAAGGCTGGCGTTTTCAATTGTGACGGAATTTCCAACTGATAGGCCGTGCGTCGGCGTCGTGTTGACGGTGAAGGTTGTTGACGTTGAAGACGCCGAAGAAATGGCCGCACGCTTCGTTGCCACTCCACGCAAATCTAGTTTGTCACCTGCTAAGAAATGCGTGCTGGCGGAAAAAGTGACATCAACATACGTGCCGTTTCCCACAATTGAGGCGAGTGTGTATTTTTGAGGAATGCCGACTGATTCCGCCCCCAAATCATAAACCTGAGAACGTCCCGTGCAAGTTTCGGTAATTGCGTATTCAATCTGCAATTGATCGTCTGCGCCGATGTCAACCGTAGTCGGAAGCTTTACGCGGGAAGTATTGCCGAAAATGATCGAACCGAGCGTGTATGCAGTTCCCGGAGAAACGAAGTTGACGCGCCAGTTGCGGACCCACGTTCCCGCTATGTCGTTGAATACATCCGAAATTGACGTAATCGTTGAGGAACCTTGTTTAAAACCGTTTGTGGACATTGCCGTTGAATTGACCAAATAACGGCGCAGGCTCCCGCCCGTGATTGTTAACGCCGAACCAGAGACCACTATGGACGTGTCAGAAGCCCTAGAAACTACGTGGCAGCGATGCCCCGTATTCGATCCGGCGTTATACCAATAAAGTTCGTTTCCGATTTGATCGGGGGAGCTTGGAAACGTCCCGGTTCCGGTTGCCCGCGTAATCACGTTTGCCGATTGATTCCAAGTCCCATTCAGGTCTTCGAACGATTCGGAGTTTGACGGCATTGCATAGACGGTGCCCAAACCGGTCCCAAGGGCCGCGTATGCAGTCATACCCTGTGTGATTAAGTTTGGAATGTTTTCAAACGAGGTTTTGAGATTTCCGTTTTTATCACGAACTAACAGGGAAGTGATTTTTCCAGAGACTGCGCAATTAATATTTATGTTCATGGCACGATAAGTTCAAACGAGGGTTTGTTGAAAAGGGACGTTCCGTTTTCCGAGATATTACCAACATCTTTCAAGACTTCAAGCATTTGCATTTCCGGCTTGCTAAATGCAGACGCGCCTTGTTCTGGTATGCTGCCGACATCTTCCAAAACATCCAGCATTTCCAAATTTGGTTTGTTGAATGCGGCTCCTGCGTTATCCGCAACTGGACCCGTGTCAATCAGCGTGTCCCGCATTTCAAAAACAGGTTTTCCAAATGCCGAACCTGTGGCATCCGTTGTAGGAACGTCAACAGTAACGTCAATGAGTTGCATGCCGGGTTTGGCGAATAGGGATTGCCCCGAGTCCTTTCCGAAAGCAGCGCGGGCAATCCTGACATTACCCATTCCAATATTCAACAACCCGAACTCGATTTTAAGCCCGCAAATATAGAGGCCGACGGTTTTACCTTCTGCCGGATTGCAAACGAAAAACTTTCCGGCTCCGTCAAATATGTTTGTGTTTTCGTTTACCAAAACCGTGGGGCTGTAATATATCGGAAATGGCCGATCTTCCGAAGGCGTTACGGTCTGGTCAACAATTCTGTCAAGTTGTGCGGAAACTTTGAACGTGTCGTGAAATGTATATTCCTCATCATATTTACCGCCCACAAATCGAACTCGAACAGGATCAAATAAACCATCAACGGGAAGGGCTAGCCAAAAAGGAAGAGAACCTTCCTTCAAAGTCGTGTAGAAAAAATCCTGAAACGTCCGCAATTGTTCAAGGGTTAGCGTCCATTCGGCGTTATAGCTGGCAACGGTGGTCTCTGCCCCTAAAGTTTGGCGCGTATGCCCTGACTCCATCTCTACGCGGTTCACGCGGCGCTTTGCGGACACCGTGAAGGCGTCGTTGAGGTTGGGAAGATTCCCCGGCCACGAAGGGATGCCATCAAGCGGTAAAGACTCAACGCCTTCGGAGGTAATTAGCGTTTCCCCATCGCCCTGATTATTTAAACCGAAATAAATATACTGAGTATCGCTGTTCGGCGGATAGATGCGCAAAGCCGTTTGCGAGCCTTCATCGGGCCGCACGGTCAACCGCGCGTTGCGATGCGATAACGTCAAGTTTTGACTGTCCGTAGGATCAACCTCAATCCGGGACCATTGAGGAACGGGGAGTGTTCGATTTGTGGGAGCAATCGAAACCGTCAATTTTTCAACCTTCGCCGATACCGTAAACCACAACGCTTGATTGTGGGAAACGTCATATTGCCCACCTACAAAACGAACCGGCTGAATCGAATATGCGCCATCGTCCGGGAGCGCCAGCCCGAAAACTAAAACGCCTCCCGCCAGTGTTTCCGAATGCCATTCTTCGAAAACGGAAAGTTCGTCTTGCGAAAGTTTCCAAGAAACATTATACGTTTCGCATCCGGTGGCAAACCTTCCGTATTGTTCAGTAATACCATTGTCAATATCGGTTCGAATCGTTGGCGTTTCAAAACCGCCAGAGAAATCAATTGACGGCAGCGGAAAATTTAATGGATAGTCAATCATTATTGGCGTCCTCTGGATAAGTTGTAAACGCTTTCGATGGCGTGAGAGGTTCGCGTTCCGCCTTTTGAGATGTCCGACGCGATACCTTCGCGAACCTTGCCGACGATCAATTCCACAAGTTGCTTGTTACCATCTTGGCGGCGCGTTTGGGTGACTTCGGCCCCCGTGTTGTTGATTACGTTGACTTCCGTGTGGTTTCCTGTCCCCGCGCTGGCCCCGCCCGACCTGTCCCACGTTGCTTGCGCGCTGGTGACGATTGCCGGGCCTTTAACCAACTCCGGGCCAGCCTCGCCCACAAGTCCAGTTTTACCGGCAGGAATCAAGCCGCCGATTGCGTAAGCCCCTGAATATTCCTGTGAACTGATTTTGGCGATTTGCGCCGCTGTAGCAGCCGCCGCGATTGCCGCATAAACGGCACCGACAATTGGCCCGCCCATGCTGTTTCCAGACGTGTATGCGTTCAGGACGGCTTGCGGCCCCTTAACGGCGGCTTCGGCCATAGCAAGACCCTTCGTTACGGCAAAAGCTCTTTCTCCGTAAGCCCCTGAAATAGTTTGCATATTTTCAAGCAGGCCCGTTAGTGACGTGGTTGCGTCCGAAACAAGTTTTGTGCGGGCTTTTGCCATTCGAGACGCATACTCAGTCTCGCTTTGCTCTAACATTTTATTTTTTTCGTCTTCTGTCAGTTGAGTAGCCGACAAAATGATTGCTTTTCGGCGGTCATACGACTCTTGAATCAAGTTCTCCTCCTGCTCATATAAACCGAACATGTTCCCCGATAGTTCTTTCTGCTTTTCTAAGCGAGCGAGTCCCTCTTCCTCAATTTTCTTTGTAAGGGCAACTTCCAAAGTTGTTTGATATTCGCTTCCCTCATCCGTGTATTTTTCGATAAGCGCGAGACGCTTCTCGTAGGACTCTTGCACAAGCCCCTCTTGGTTCTCAAGTTGGCGTTTCAGAGTTTCCCATTGGCTGTCTTCGGGGTCTTTCTCCGGCTTTTTCTTCTTGATTTTCGTTGTTTGATCGGTGCCATCCCCAGCAACTCTAAATTGCCCAAGGCGCTCTTTTGATTTTTTTTCAGCATCGTTCAGACTATCGAAATACGAATCAGCCGCCGCGCGTTTTGCGTCTTCCGATAGTTCCTTTGACTTTGCAATGGTAGCTTCGTAATCGGCCAAAATTTTATCATACTCGCTTTGTGCTCCGGCTTCGGCATTTGCGTTTTTTTCCGAAAGTTGGGCTTGGGCAGCTTTGATTTTGTCGAAGTCGCCATTTGCGAGTTTTACTTGTAACCCGTAAGTGGCCGCATTTTCCATTTTCTCAAATGCTTGTGCAACCCAAGCGGCAGCGGCCCCCACCTCCATCTTAATGTTTGTGGGAAGTTCTTTGAGACTGGTTTTAAATTTGGACAACCAGCCTTCGCCGTCCCGATCCATTTTTGAAGTCGCATTTTCGAACTCCGTCGCCATGTCGATCATTGACGTTTTGGCCGTGTGTCCTAAGTCAATCCATCCGACCGCCCACGAATCAAGATTTGCCTGAAGTTCTCCGCTCTTGAGCTTTGAATTTAAATCGGCAATTGCACCCATCGCAACCTTCACGCCGTCGCTTACAACGTCGCCCAATCCGTTGGAACCGATATTATTAAGTAATTTATCCCACTCATCCCCGAAATTTGAGAACAGACCCCCTAGGGTGTTCATTTGTTTTTCCATGGCTCCGGCGAAATTCTTTTCGCCCAATTTCATGAAATAGTTTTCAATATCGGAGGTAGTATTTTTTACCGTTTCGGAAACCCCGCGAAAACTAAAGGTAATTGTGTCGCCGTTATTCTTGGCTTTAACCGCAAATTTTTTCAGCGGTTCAAACTCACCGGACGTTGCCTTTGCCACCGCTTCCACCATTTCTTGCAAAGTGGAACCAAGTGCCGATGCAGTATTGCCGTATGATTTCAAAGCCCTCTCTGAAGGGGTTAAACCATAGTTTGCCAGCTTAATGAAAGCCTGCGTGACTTCAATCAAACTTGACGGTGTTGATGTTGCATAATCTTGCAACGCCTCAAAAGCCTCCGCTGCATTTGCCGTGCTGCCGGTTGCCGTTTCCAGCATGGCTTTTAACTTTTGGAACTCTGCCGTTTTGGAAACAATCGCCTTAAGCGCCACCACGGCGGCAGTTACAGCCGCGCAACCCGTAGCGAACGTGTAGAGCGATTTTAGGCTATTTCCAACGCTGCCGCCAAACCCTTCAACGGCCTTTGCGGTATTTGTGCCCGTCTGCTCCAAAAGCTTCAACCGCTTTTCCGCCGTCTCTACGGAGTCGTAGAGAATCTTAATCTGCAATGATGTTATGTCTTCGGTCATGGTAGCGGGCTATTTATTATGCGATGATGTATAAAAGAAAGGTTGCGAATAAGTTTAGCTTCCGTCTCGGTTACGTCTTTTTTGCAGACTGTTGACCATGACTGTATTTCCTGCCAAGTCAACCGCTCGCCCGTTTGCAAGTCGTTCGCATACCATGCCCACAAATAGGCCAGCCCTTCCGGGAACTCCGGCGCGATAAGTTCCGGCTGATTGTAGCCGGAATTTTTTCGTGCGGTTCGAATGCTTTTTTGAACCTGTTCAAAGTGTTCCCTTTTGCTGATCTTTGAATCTTTGGAGGCCGGGCGATTTAGCCCAAAGACGAATTCGGCATAGGCGTCAAGTCGCTTGGCGGCATCTTGAAAAAAAAAGCCCGGCGACTTGCAAACTCGTCAATCTTGTCGGCAATTTGCGGAGCCTCGCGAAGAAACTCTTTGACTTTTTCAGGATTGAAAGGTTCATCGAACGACCACCCCGCCACCAGCGCGGCCCGCATTTCAAGCGTAGCATCAACCACGGCGGCGAAGCGTTCTTCTTCGGGAAGCTCAACAATTTCGGAAAGGCGGCGCGTTTGTTTGTTTTTTTCAGCGCGGAACGTGTCGGAGTCGATACCGCGAACGCGCAACCAATGTGCCGTCAATTCGCCTGTTGCCGTGTAAAGCGGCAGGGTGTGTCCTTCGTTGGCCTTTTCCCGCGTAGCAAACGCACCCATGCCGGGCTTGGGAAGTTCAGCGGGTGCGTTTGCTTTTTTTGGAGTTTTTTGACGAGTCATTTTGTGTTCCTTGGTTGTTGATGGTTATTGCTTAACGGTTGCCGCCATTACGCAATTGCGGGGATTCGGCTAATCACGATGTTCGACCCCGTAGCCTGATCCAAAATCGCTTGGAAGGGCATTGAAAGGGTGATCGAACCTTGCCCGGAAACGTCCGGCTGTCCTCCCGTGAATTTGAAGCGGGGGATTGACACAATATAGGAATTGCCCGCGCCGTCCGGCAGTTCAATCGAGAGCGAAGAATCCTCTTCGTTGATGAACTTTTTCACAAACGAAGCGTCCTCAAAATATACCGTTGCGGACCCGGTGAGATTGGAGCGCCCCACGGACGGCTTCAACGTAAGCTTGGAACCGACCACGTTGCGGGCTTCCAAACCGTTCTCAAGACTGATTGAGAATTCCGTGACTGTTCCGACAACGGAGCTACCGCTTTTCAGTTCGCCCGTGAACGCATCCAATGGGGTCGTGGCGAGCGCGGTGCCGAACGTAGAGCCTTCCGGCGCGGTATTGGCCGGTGTGACGCCTTCGCGACCCAACACACCGAATACGGCGGTAACAATGGCCGTGGGGTTGACGGAAAGTGCCAGCGTGTTGAATTCGATGCCCTTGAACAGATGGAACGGGCAGCCTTCGCCGGTCGGGTCAATGTCCGTGTATTGGCGCAAAACCGAAAACGAGCGGCGGGTTGTCCCGGCCTTCAAAACGGTTTCAGTTGTGGCAACGGTTCGCGGCGTTCCAGCGGCTTCGATCACAAGAACAACGGCACCTTCGTCCGGGTCCGTGACTGTGATTTTACCGGCAGCGACGGACGCAACGCGGAAAGTTCCGTTGTTCGCGGCATTGGTGAAGCTGGACGTTTTCACAATATCGCCAACTTGGAAGCCCGCCGTTACGAAGCCGTTGCCGGAGTCGCTGAAACTGGAATCGGAAGACGCGGCGGAAATCGTCGAAGCTGTTTTCGTGGCCTTCGGCGTCCACGTCCCCATTGTCACGCCTTCGAGAAAATCGTCGAAGGAAGCAAAGGAAAGTTCGGTTGAAATGTCACCGGCAACCGAAATTGCGCCAAGGCGAAAATCGGAGATTTGACGATCTTTGCGAAGTTCCTCAGATTGGAGAGAACCCCGTTGAACCCCTAGCGTCATTCCGGTGTGCCGAATGACTTTGAATGGGGGCGTTGCGGGCGTTTCCCCATAAACGGTTTCGGGAGTGTAAAAAGCGGCGTGGCGGGCGGCGTCGGACATATATGTATGTTTCTAGTTAAGGTTTGGATTGTTTCCTATTAAATATTATTTTACAAGACCCAAGCGCGCAATTTCGGCATCGCACTCATCTTTTGTCAGCGAGCAAAACAACGGGTCCATCGTGCGGGTGATGCCTTCCAATTCGGAAAGCAGAGTAATCTTTTTGGTATCGGCTTTGTAAACTAACCGCCAGCACTTGGTTGAAGGGGATTGATTGAACGTGGGAGTTTTGATTTCGAGTGGCATAATGATTAGAAGTTGGTTGATACCGTCCATCCGTTGCTCAGAAGAGTTAGTAATTCTCCGGGTGGTGAAACAATAGTTTCTACTGAAGCTGGCGCGGGAAAGGATGGAAGACCCGATGCATTCGGATAGGCATAAGAAAAAAAGGCATTGGACTCTCCGGGGACTGGAGCAAAGCTATACCCGTAGCCACCAAACACGTAAGAAAGAGCAGTGCCGATAGCGCTAGCAGCATCCGCCCCTGACATTCCGGGAATCAATAGCGCGGCTGTTCCCGGATAAAACGAAGCAAAGGTTGAAGGGTCAGTTGTCACGCAACCTTGCAAGTTATCGGAATTAAAGAAATTTACTCCTAAGCTGGAGTAGTTGCTTTGACTCATGTTGGCGGGGACTTCGGGAGCGCCCGCATTGACCACAGTAGACACAACAGGATCGGTCAGAATCGGATTGATCCAGTAGGTATTACCACCTAAATCAATCCCGGAATATGTAACCGTCAGAACATTGTCCGCGCGTTCAACGGCAAACGCACTTTCATACGTGCTCTGATTCTGTGCATTGCTAATTACTTGGGCGGCATTTGCGGCAATTTCGGTCCCGGTGTTACCACCTTGAGTCACCAATCCGCTATTCCAAAAATTCGTGATTCCGTATGAGCCTAAGTCCACCGCCGCATTTTGGTAATTGCTTCCAGTCCCGTATTCATCCTCCCCGCCCACTTCGTCCGGGAAGGTGTAAGTGACTATCCTCGGCACCATGGGAACAATAGGAATGCCCCCAGCTTCATCTGGGAAAGTAAACTTTGTAATTGTCTGCTGAGGGATAATTGCCATATCTCCACCACTTAGGTTTAGCGAAGGACTATTATATGTAGCGAACCAAAGCGCGGCCTGCAAAACTCGAAGGCAAGAATCGTAATCCAACTTGTTTCCACTCAGGTTGATACTGCAATTTCCACTACTTGGAAGTTGCTGATTTATTGCCGCAATCTGCTGTACCGCTCCTACCCCTAAAGCGGTCAAATGGGTCAAACCTAGATTGCTCGCATCGACCGAATAGGCACCTAGCGAACCTGTCAGTTTTTTAAATGTCGGCACGACAACTTGCGCCGGAGAGAATAAATCCGTTGCAACTCGTGCGTTTCTGAAAATCTCTGACGCCTTAGTTGTCATAAACTGCATAGCCTAGTTGACCACCCACAAACAACACCGTTAATTTTTCCCCGGATAGATCACCGTCAAAATCTTCAGCAACGCCTTCAATTTTATTGGTGCCGTTATACAACAACCGAACGGGATTTATTCCGCCCGTTTTTTGCGCGTCGGCAAACACCATCGGAGTTTGCGCAGGCGTTACCGGCAATGTTACGGAAACCATGCCGCCGCTTGTGTCAACTGAATAAGATTTACCGACTTCGGCAACGAAGTTTGAATTTTTAGGAACGTATGCCACGCTGGCGGACTCACCTTGCGCACCAGTCTCCCCAGTATCGCCTTTCGGGCCAGTTGCTCCGGCATCCCCCTTCAATCCAGCTTGCCCTTGAATTCCCTGTGCTCCAGCTTCGCCACGGTCACCTTGATCCCCCTTCGGCCCAACTTCGCCTCGAATTCCTTGTGGCCCCCGAACATTTCCTAAATTTGAAATCGTCATGATATTAAGTGGTTAAAATCAATTCCCCGTTGTTGTTTATTTCTAGTTTCGGAGGGACGTTTGGATAATTGTAAAGGAAAAATAAATCGTCACCACTCAGGGCAAAACTTGCGCCTTCTAAGGGTTCCCCGTATGTAACCAACAAATTACCCCCGGCGTCAACATCAAAACTTGTCCCCGTCAAGTCCAAAACATAACCGCGAGTTATCCGACTTTCCCATGAAATTGTTAATGTATAACGATAGAATGCGTCCGCCTTTCGGCCCGATCCGTTTCTACCACAAGATTTGATAGTCACGCTTACGTTGTCGCGAATCAAACGATTGCCCGCTCGAAATGCTTTTCTCAAGGCTTCAACGTCCGCCTCAATTCCTTGCTTACCTTGCCCCAAACCGATGTTAATATCAATCTGCGCTATACCGTCAAACGAATCTTGCCCGGCGCTTCCGAGCGTGGCAACTTCGGGGACGTTCGGCAAACAATTAAACACAAACCATTTCGCCCGGCCTTCGGGATTGAACAGTTGATTTTCGAAAGCTGTATTATTTACGGCGGCGGGAAGCGCGGCAAGAAATGCGGTTCGCAAGGCTTCCTCTATTTTTGCTTGGCTCATATGTTATACACCTTTAATTTTGCGAAGTTCTCCCGATATAATTTTTTGAATTCTCGCCACGTTGCGCCGAACCATTCCTTCAGGCGCTTGACGGCTCCATCCCTCATATTCTACCCGATGAGCGTAGGGCAGCGAATTAGCAAGCCATAAAACATTTTTGCGCGTGGCAGATTGGCAAACTTCGTTCACACTCGAAAGCACGGTGTTAGCGTCGGGAAAGTTTTTGTATTCAACGCGGGCTTGTTTCGCGGTTTTCTTTTTCCCATTTTTGTTACCGCCCTTTGGAGCCGTGAATGTCGTTGTGTCCGGCATCGCGAGGGAACAACGCCAGTTGCCGCGCAAACGGCCCCCAACGTAACCCTCCGGCCCTTTGCCGCGTCCCTTAGCGTCTTTGGTAGAGCCTTTCCACAAATCAGGATCACCCACGGGCGTATCCCGAATCACGGCGTTAAAAGTTTTGATTCCCACCGCACGAATTAAAACGTCCGCACGTTGCAGCGTCTTATTTGCGAATCCGGTAAAATCTATTTCAGCCATGGCGCATTATTTTTGCACAACCCCAATTGTGTAAATAATTGGGGTTCCTGCCGGGTTCAGTTCAGAACAACCAACGACAACCCATTGGGAGGTGTTGATTGTTATTTCGTCAAGGGCTTCGGGAGCAAAGGCAACACCTTTCGCGGCGGCAAGCACGGTTCGGGCCTTGCCTGCAATGATTGCTTCTTTCAAAGCATTGTCCATTTCGTTAAACACCATCCCTTTATAGCGCGGCAGGATCACGGCCTTAAGCGTCCCGGATACGGGCGAAGATTCCACCGGCTCTCCGGTGACATCATCGAACACGGGCCGGGAGCGGGAGATTGCATATTCTCGGCCATTTTCCTTGATTATTTTCAAGGCAGCATCGGCGCTTTTTGAGTAGTCCATGATATTAACCACGAATCGCTTTTAGACGACCTTCGCCACTTCGAAAAAGCGGAACCATGAGCGCGCGAACTTTGGAAAGAAAGGGTTGGTCGCTTCCGCCGCTTCCGGGTGCCCATTCGGTTTCAATCACGTCAAGCTTTTCCCGGATTTTGTCGCGACCGTCGCCGGTAGGCATCAAATCCAGACCCCCGGCGCTCTCAATCGCAAGCTGGCACTGTGCCGCTTTCAGTTCCTTGGGGATGCTCGTGCACGGTAGCGCCGCTCCGTCGATTCTTACGCCCGCACGGGGCCATTGCAAGGGCTGTTCGAGCGGGTCAACCTTCATGCCTTGAAAATCATCCCGGAAAGATTCGATATAATCCATTGCCACAATCAAGGCCGCTTCAACGGCACTATCTTCGGCGGGGAGGGTGGAGGCGCGAGCGGCGGCATACGCTCGCGCCTCCGAAACGCTGGCGTATGAGGTAGCGCCCGCAACCAAGGAACCATTTTCAATTACAAGAGCCATATTCAGTATTACCAGTGTTGAAGGTTGATGTTTACGGGGTTGCGGTAAAGAAAAGGATTTTTTGCATGATGTTATTCCGGGATTTCGATGTTGAATTGCTCTTTATAGAGCGCCACGAGTTTGTTGATTCCAGTGTTTGGATGGAAGTCCACGCCTTCGGATGCGAGTGCGGCTTTCAGCCCCTCCTTATCGTCGGGATGACCTTCAGGCAACCCTAGGGCGTTGAGCGCCTGTTCCGGGGCGTCCTCCGTGGTAACTTCGCCTTCGCTTGCGAGCTTCCCGGCATCATCGTAACGCGGGAATGCTTTGTAGGTAGACGGAACGACACCGGCAACGCCGTCGTTGGGTTCCGGGCGTTCACTGGTTTGTTCAGCGGACGATGCATTACGGAACACGACGCGTTTTCCGGTTTCTTTGGCAATGGCGTCCGCTGTTTTGCAATTGGCTTCCGAAACAATTCCGGCAGCTACGAAAAATAAAATGGCTTTCATATTGTATAATACTTGTGGTTATGAAAAACGGGGCGGCTCCTTTTTGTTCGGAACCGCCCCGCCATGGCACAACAACGAAGCGGAACGAAAACTTACTTGGTTTCGATCACGACGCCCGCAAGGTCTTTGGTGTCGCTGGCGTATTTGTCCCAATTCGTGCCGGTTCCGAGCGCCGCCGTGGTGGGGGATTTGCCGCCGTTGGTTTTGTCCCAAGCAAAGCCCTTGACGCCAAGGTTGAACGACCATTCGCTTTGCACGGTGCGTTCGATATTTTCGCCGCCGTTCTTCGTCTCAATGTTCTGTTCGAAGTCGCCGTTGTCGTTGACGGAGACCGCGCCAGAAACCAGCATAAGCGAGTAATACGAGGGGACTTCGCTACCTTCGGTTGCAACGATGCCTGTGGGGTTGATGAGGTCCGGCGAATCCGTAATCACAAGGGGACGGCCCATAGGATCGGCTTGAATCCGCACGCCGCCGAAGGTGAACAGGTTTGCGGCGTTCGTAAGGTTGCCTTCAATCACGTCAAAATAAACCTTCGAATGCATGACGTTGCAGACAAGATTGCTTGCGCGGTCGCCAAACTTCGCGGCTGCCGAATTGTTGGTGATCCACGTATATTTTCCGGTTTTGGCGTCGAGGTAGGTCGCCACGCCGTTTTGCACGAGTGCCGCACGGACGGCGGAAATGGCCGCGTTGAGCATGTCGGCCATCTGGCCCTTGGCGAGTTGCTGCCCATATACGGCGGCGCTCTCCTTGGGGTCTTTCAGAATCCACTTCATTTCGGAAGGGGGGATGTTGACCGGGGGAGTGCCCGCCGCAATTTTGACGGACGTGTCAAGCAATTGCTCAAGGCTCAATGCGCTAACGGTGCCGGTCCCGTAGGCGTTGCGACGGCGAACAATTCCTTCAAGCTTCTTCCAAAAGGAGAAGTCAGAGAAATCGCCGTCGTTTTGTTTAACGACGAGGGTAATTCCGCCAGAAGTGGCGGCGTTGAAAAGGTCAACTTGCTGAAGCAGAACTTCAGTCATGGAACCTTTGGCGTATTGCGAAAAGACCTTAAGGGCGCTGAGAGACATAGTATTATTTCGGATTATTGGTTAATGATCTGCGTTTCCGCGTCGTTATTCCAAATCCTCCGAACCGATGCCCTTTGCTTCAAGGCGGGCAACTAATTCTTTCGGACTGGCTTTCGCCGCGTCGAATTTGTCATTGTCAACCCCGGTCCCGCCGTTGGTAGGAGCATGCCCGGACCCGCCGCCGCTTGCTCTTGACGCGACCAAGGAAGACTTTAATTCCCCATCTGTCAAGTATTCTTTTTTCAAATCCTCCACGCTGAGAGCGGACGCTTTGCCGTCTTTTCCGAGCACGCGCACAATTGGTTGACCGTCCACAAGTTCGGCGGTTAAGCGGGATTTGATGAAGGCTTTGGCGAGCGCGGGGGAAACAAACATCTTTGCGATGTTTTCGACGTGTTTGCTTACAACCTCACCTTTTGTCCGCTCCTCAACGTCTTTTGCGGCCTGTTCGTTCGCGGCTTTCAGTTCGTTGATTTGGCGTTTGTAATCGTCTTCGACGGCTTTGATGTCGCCGCTATTGCGGGCGTCCGCGAGCGCCTTTTTGCGGGTCTCTTCAAGCTCCTTTGCCTTGGCGACTTCGAAGCCGTCAAGCTTCGCCTTGACCCCGGCCTTCTCTTCTTTCTCCGCTTTTAGCGCGGCTTTGAGGCCAGCCGCGTCTTCTTCGCCGTTGTGGTAATCTTCGGAGCCTTCGATTTTGGTAAAGGCTGCTTTTAGCGAAGCGGGCAAAGCTTCATAGTCGGTTTTCGTGATTTTCATTTCGGTTCCTTGGTATTACTGCGTGTTTGTTGTTGTTTGTTGCTAAAGCCCTGCTTTGGCGAACGCATCGGGTTCAATCGCCCGCATTTCGTCAAGTGTCAAGGCTTCAAAGTCTCGTCCAAGATTAAGCTCTGCAAACCGTTCGGGGGTCAAGCCTCCGCTCTGGAAAAGCTTTGCCCGTGTCGGTCCTAGCGCCGTCTCTTGGAAATTGGCCGGTTGTGTTTTCAGCCAATCGTAATAATTAAGGTTTGCGTCAACGTATCCGGGATTAGGCCCGCTGCTTGCCCGTGTCGCGCCTTCGTCCAGAAAATCCCACTCCTTGCCAAGCACGGCAACGGTAGTGCTCCGGCAATTTGGATGGATCGGCGGCATTGGACCTTTGCCGGGTTCGAACGTGCGACCGTCAAGAGATTTGCATTGCGCGGTTGTTCGGCGGTCAAGGGTCGATAACCATTGGTAACGCTGAATAATATCGCCATTGTTTTCCCAAACTTCCATTCGCGCCGCGTTCGCCGTGTGCTGAATAGAAGTGTTGATTATTGTTCCCGCGTGCTGGCGTGAAACATCAAGAAAGCCATCCGTGTAGCCTTGCGCCTTCGTGCCGCACGCCTGCTTGATCATGTCTTGCAACGTAAGGTTTTGCCCCCATCCCTTTTGAACTAGGTTTGAAACCCGCATTGCGTCACGAACCGGCCAATCCTTAATCATGACGGGCATCATTTCACCCGTCGCTTGCACTGGATTTTCAAGTGCCGCCTTGTAGGCAAGTTTCGCGGTAGGCGTGGCGAACTTGGGAGGGTTTGCCACAAGTTTAGCGAGCGAGGTAGCTTCGAGTCGCGCCGCATACTCTGCAATTCCCGGAAGGTTGCCAATGAAGTCCTCCATAGCGGGGGCCGTCACGTCCACCATGGCCGAACGTAGGCTTGCCAAAACCTTTTGAAGCTCTTTGCGGTCAAGCTCCTGCAAATCCTCAATTTCAAGCGCATCAAGGACGGCCTTTACACGCTTGCGCAGTTCGACTTGAACGCCTTTCCAGTTGCGGACGTGTCCGGCCTTCAGGCGTTCTAAGTAGACTTGTTGGCGCGTTGCTATGTCAATGGGCGTTGCCATATAATATATTACGCGGTAGGCGCTTGATTATTGGGGTCAACGGGGGTCTTCGATTGCTGAAGCCTCATCGCTTCGTCTGTTTGGGACTTTAGCTCTTGCTGCGCCTTCTGAAAGTCTGCGTCCGCTTGCTCTTGCAATTGGTCCTTGGCGTCTTCATCACTGAGGTAAGCCATACCGCCGTTTTTGAGTTTGTCGCGGGCTTCTTCAAACGTGATAAGTCCGCCGTTGTAGGCCGAAAGCGTTGCGTTCACTTCGTCCGGGGTCATGCGCGAAATGGCAAAGTCGGTGTTAAGTTCAAACAATATATCTTTGTCGGGTTCGGTTGTTTCGATGTTGCCAAACTGCGCCGCCCATCGAAGCGCCAGCCCGTAAGCCGCCGAAACATTCGAGCAACAGGAAGCTAGGATAGATGTTTCAGACGCTTCATTGATACCGCTTTCCGTGGCCGTCTTTGCAACCTCGCTTTTCTCCACCAGCTTCGCGCCTAGCGCCTGCATCAAGGCTTCCTTTTGGTCCATGGCCTCTTTGGGGAGTGTGTTAGGCGAAGCTTGAAGCATGCCCGCCGTTGCCCCTTGTGGGAGCGCGATGCACTCACGAGAGCCTAGATAAATTCCACCACCCATATGTTTGTCAATCCATCCATCGGAAAGCCCGGCAAGGTAGGGCGTGGGCTGGCCTAGCATATACACGGCCTCCTCATAATCCGCCGAATTTCGGTAATGCGCGATGTTCAAATTTGCAATATCAAGCATCAACGGCTTTTCAACATTGGCATCGTTTGACTCCGCGCCGATGAAGGTAGCAGGAATCTCCATAAACGGCTGGCCCTTTCCATCCAGCGGTTGCACGCTCTCAATTGACACGTTGCCATTGTCGCCGGGCCGGTGAACCTCTACGAAGTAGGTTCCGCCCTTCAAACGTAAGACCCGGTATTGCTCCAAAAAGGTAGCTTCAAAACCATCGTCATTTGCAATGTAGGATTCCCGAATGACCACAAGTGAAAGCTTCACCTTCGCGCCTTCTTGCATGACGCGCCAGTTAATCACTTCGCTAGGGTGACAGAGAATGACGCGGGGCCGAATGGCTCCGGCTTCTGCGTCCGCTTGGCTTACCGGCGCGGCGGTTTTGGGGTAGTCCACCCAAAGAAAGGCGCGGGACTTTGAAACGACATAGCCCAAAGCGCGCTTTGCTTGTTGCGTGGCGCTCACGCCGGAGCCGTCAATGTCTTCCAACCAAGGCAACATGGAATCGGGCATCGTGGGAACCGGCTCAACGGAAAAGCATTGGCCGACCATGTTGTTTACTGTGCGTCCGGTAACACCATGAAACACCGCCCGCTTTTTATATGCTGCATACCGGGCCGCGTTTTCATCGCTATCGTCTTCGGGATTCGGGCGGGGCAAATAGGCTTCGCCTTCCTTTTTGATTTTTCGTTGGCCTTCAATGCAATCATCAATCAACGCGTAATCTTTTTCGCGCTTAACAAAGTCGGGGTGTTTTGAAGTAACTGGCATAATGTATATTTTCTAAGTTGCGTGTCTTGTTTTTAGTCCCTTGGTCAATTTGCGGGAAGCGTCTAGCACACGATACCGAAGTTCATCTTGCAAATGGTCCTCGGTTTCGGAATCAACATCGTCGGGGTTTTCTTCATCGCGTGGGGTATCCGGCATGAATTTCCTAGCAAACTTGCATGATCGCGTAAAGTATAATCCCGGACCTTCCCCCTTTATTGCGTTTTGGAGCATGTCGCGAACGAGTTGCCAGCCGTTGACGCGGCTTCCGGCTCCTTTGTCAGCCGCCAGCCATTCAACGCCTTCCTCTGCCATCTTCGAACCGATTGTGGCAACGTCTGCCTCGCGTTCCTGAAAGATTTGACCGTCTGCCGGGCCAGCGGAAGGAACAACTTGAACGATCTTTTCTTTTAGCATCGCCTGCTCTCGCTCAAGGATACCCGCTGCAATGTCGGGGCCGCTCATTTTGACGCCTTCATTAACGCCTCCGCTTGTTCCATACCATTCGGTGAAACGAATCAGCGAACCTCTAACGGGCGTAAACTTCTTGCCATTATTGAGTATTACTGACTCACCGTTGGCCTGCGCATACCAACCCACAGAAAAAGGATGCGAACTGCCCCAGTCAAAAGCGCGGTCAACATACCAGCCTTTCGGAATTGAAAAATCATCAATGATATGAACGTGCTCTTTCCACAAATCGTTGAACATGCCGCCCGCACGAATGTTCCAATCGCCCAACAACCACGCCTTTCGGCGCTCTGGGTCCGTTTCGGCCTCAAGGTTCGCGATATACTCAGGAGCAAGATAGATGTTTTCTTTGTAGGTTCCGAAAAGGCGCACTTTAGTTCGTATAATGTTTTCCCGCTGTCGCGTGCGTGGATTGAATACGTTGATTGTAGTTTTGCGAACTTCTCCCGGATCACAATCATCAACAAACTCGGCCTTTACCCACGAATGACCCGGCCCCCAAGGGTTTGTTGTGGAAAACATCTGCAACGGGATTTCAGGAAGCGGCTTGCCGTCCTCCGTGGCATAAGTGCCGTCCGGGTTTCGTGCCGTGTGCTTCTCAGGAATGAAACCCGAACGATTACAGGATTTGATTAGGTCATATATCTTTCGGTTTGGATACTTTGTTAATTCGTTGAAGCCGATAAACGGGAACTCTTGCCCGTGAAACTTCATGTAATCCGATTCGCGCTTGATCTGCCGAAAGAAAAGCATTTCGCCCGTGGGCCACGTCCAGCAATAATCCCCCTTCGAGCGTTTGAACTGCGCCCCATCGCCAAACTTGAAAAAGTGCTTTTCGCTCTTGGCAACAATATCATCAAGGCTTTTATACTCCCTATCTAGTATTACCCCGCGCCAGTGTTGACCGTATCCCTTGCCCACAAGAGACTTGAAGCGCATGATTTGAGCATCCGTCTTGCCGGGACCGCGAGAGCCGTCATAGAGCACTTCATGGGCTGGACACGTCACGGCAAGCTCTTGAGAGCCGGGGATGGCCTCCCATGCTATCTCTACCCGCTCTTTGCCGTCGATAAGTGCCGTGTCTGCCATCGAGTATATTATTCAACAATCACAAACCCCTTTTGTGCGGTCAGTTCGAACTCATAGCATTTACTGCTTTGCGTCGGCCCCCATGTAACCTCATACATATATCCGCCTGAATAAAAACAAATCCCGGTAACTATGCCGGGTGTTTCAGGTTGGGTTTTGTGGTAAACAGTAGCTTCAAGCGCATATTTAATGCAATCGGGCAACTCGTTCATATATTAAACATCAATGGCGGTTGATTGTTTTAGACGCTTTTGAGAACGTGTGGCAACTGCGCCCCATTCGTCAAGATTCGTGCCCGCCTGCTTCAAGGCTTGCTCACCGACATACATAATACGTCGTATTACTAGCGCCTCTTCCTTTGGTTTGGGGGTTTCAAGACCCATCCATTTTCCGACCATCTTCAACGCCGCAATGCGGGTCGCTGAATTGGTCATGGCGCAACCGTCGCGCGTGGTGTCGGGCCGGTTGGCCTCCTCCCAAGCCTTGCTTACCAAGTCGCCCACCGTGAGCACCGTTTCAATCGTCTTTGCATGCTGCAACTCGCGAAGGAAGATTTGCGAGAATGCATAATGTAACATTAGCTTGCCAGTTTGATAGGCGGTGGCTTCAGGGTAGCCCATGCGAAGCGCCGCCGCTTCGACGTTGTAATCGAGCATGTACTGCAACACGAAGGCCCGATGCCGGATTACCTCCTCAATAGGCAAATTGAACTTAAGCGCGAATTGCTCCGAAGTAATATCCGGTGTTTCGGCGAACGCCTTTTGCAATAACAAAGCTTGCGCGGCAGGAGCTTTGCCCTGTCCGCGCTTTGCGTGAGTCTTTGGAATTGGCCGCTTTTTAAGAGCGGGAAGAGGCTTCGCCGGTTTCTGTTTGGTCCCTTTTGCGCTGCCCCGTTTTGCCGGACGGGTTGCCATATCCGGCAGGCTGTAACATGGAAAGCCCTAGGGCGTCAAGAGGGTTTTTCCAAGATGCGTCAACGTCTTCGTGCGATTGCTTTTAATATCGCGTCAATAATCATTTGCATCTGAATCGCAATTTCATCATTTTCGGTCATGTTGTCAATGTCACCGTTGAGAAATTGCGTCAAATCGCGCCAATCTTTTTCGCTTAAACTCACGGGGATTTTACGCGCACCCCTTTTATTATAAGCGTTGCGAACGGCGTCTAACATTTCCAAAGGATCAACGTCTATTTCACTCATTGTAAGTATTGTTCGATTATTTCCTTTGCCGCTTGCCAGCCGCACGCAACACACCAGCCAAAGCCGTCTTTAATCACTTGCCGCCCGAACTGCTTTTGCTCATCACTTGCGCCGTTCTTCTTTTTCTTCGGCTTGTTTACCGGGTGTTCGGGGTCAATTTTAAGCTCGATATACAACCCATGCACGCCATGCCGGGCCAGCGGCACGAATATATCAGGCACGCCGCTTTGGATGCCGATTTGCTTTGCTCGTGCCCCTTTTACCGGGTCTGTGAAATTCTGCGTAACCCCATAAACTTTGCACCTTTTGTTTTCCTCGTTATACAAGATCGGGAATCGCTGGCGGGTTTCGGCTGAATTTAGCCAGCAAAACAAAGCAGATTGTTCGCCAAACTCAAGGCCGGATTTGCAAAGGCTTTCGGGGGTCATGATTTAATTTCGCCTTTCTGTTCCCTTCGAAGTCTCCGAAGCCTACACGCTTCTTTTGCATCATTTACGCGCTGCTCCTTCCCGTAGTCAACCAATACGAGCGTGTTAGCCATTGGCGGCAAGTGAGAAAGTGCTTTAGCAATCGCGGCCTTATCGGCCTTAGATACATTGTGCATTAAAAAAGTGTCAGATATTTCTTTCATAATGTATTATCGAGTATGGTAATCGACGCTTATGGGCGTGCCCTGCCCAAAGATAGCCGCTTCAACCCGGTTATCGCGGGCATAGCCTAGATAGGGGTCGTAGTAGGTGGTCTCGGTCATGGCACGAACGAGTTGCCGGGCAACGTGCTTGCCGGGTGTGTCGTTGTAAGGGTTCGGAGTTCCGCACCCCGTCAAGAGTGCGATTGTTGCAATGATGATTGATGTTTTCATGTCGTTTGATAATCGAGTAGCCAAGTAATATCGGATGCAGATGGTTGATAGTTTGGAAAGACTCCTCCGAAAATGTTGCACGGTCCCGGTTTTAGGTTGACGCGTGCCCACGCCAGCCAAGCTACGCGTTGGTCAAGGTAGGGCGTCCAGTTAGCCGCGAGGTAATCAGCCTCCTCTGGCGTCATGTTGCGCAACGTCGCCATCCTGCAATCGTCGGAAACGCCGATCATAATGGGCTTTCGGTCGTGCGTCTTCCAATCCGGGAAAAGTAGGGGAAATTCGGTCATAGACGCTTAATGTATATTCGGGGATTGTTGAACGCCAGCAAATAACGCCGAAAACCTTCCCCTTGCTGGCGCTCCCGATTGCCCCGCTTGACGTTCCTCGCTGGTTCAGGTCTGCCGGACGCCACCCAAAGGGCGGTCACGACGGCCCACGCAAGGAAAATAAGATGCCAAAGGTCGGAGGTTTGCATAATGTTTAGCCAATGGTTTTTAATATGGCCCCCGTAGTTGTCCAGCATTGAAGCATCAAGGAATAACCTTGAGACTCAGGAAAAACCTTTTTGAACACCCCTAGCATTACGAACGCTTCCCTTTCTGGCATTTCTGCCGCTTCGGTTCGGAAATAGTGAAACCCTTTGACGGCAACATTGATTTGATATTTTTTCATAATGTTTAAAGTCGGGGATGGAACCCGGCGTTGATTGTTTACCAACATTCCATAGCATCGGCGGGCATTTTTGAAACAATGGAAAGCCCTTTAATCCCCTTTAATTTCGCGGCTTCTCCCGGTTCCAAAATGAGCCTTGCGCTCTTTGCCAATTACTTGGCGCATTTTAGCGGTTGCGCGGTGAGAGTTTGGTTTTGCATATTTCATGCGTTGATATTTGATGTTTACGCTTCGCAAACGGTTTCAGGCGAAAGCATGGCGTTGCGTTGTTTGGTAGTCGTCACCATGACGTAACCTTTAGGGGCGGCATCATGCGCGGCTTGCGTGCTCTTGTCGATACCGTGAATCGCGGTAATTGCTGCGCCGTCAATTTCCCAATCGGCTTGAAAGAACAAAACATTGCTTTCGTTAAGTTCCCCAAGGGTTGCTTTTTTGGTTTGCTTCGTTGTCATGCGCTGATATTTAATCGTTTTTCCGAAAAGGTCAACAAAAATAATCATCAAACATCAAATATCTTTGTTCTACGTGGAACAATCAGGCAAGCCGGTAATGCTGGCCGCAATCCGGGCAACGTGCAATATCTCCCGGTTCGGGGCCTTCGTCTCCGGTGAGATAGGGCGCGGAGCTATCCCAAGGCAAATTTTGAACGCGGGTTATTTCCACAATCAGCGGTCTTTTGCTCCCGCAAATGCAAGCATCATGCCCGCGCATATCGAGCCCATCGTTTAGCCCATCCTTCGCAAGCATCGCTTCCACTTCCTGCGCCCCGGTGGGTTCGCCGCGATGTTCCCGGATCGCGTCCACAATAGACACCAATGCATCAACAATCTCCGTGCTAATACGAGCGATTGACTTCGTGCCATCGCTCGTAGACGCCCACACGCTAACGAGGTGCGGTAAATCTCCTTCAGTCTCCACGTCAATTTTCAAGTCACCAAAGCCTTTCTCGATCAATTCTTGAAAAAGGCTACCAATTTCCAACGCTTCGTTTTGTTTGTTCATAAAATTCAGTCTGTTAACCTATAAACCAAAATCATTAAAATGGTTAATAAGTAATAAGTAGTGTAAGTAAGTGTAAATAAGTAAGTTATGTAAGTTTGTTAACCTGTTAACCATTCTAACCAGTTTTCTGACTAAAATTTCTCACATCACCCGCGCGAGGCGATACGTGCTCGTGAATCCGCGAATGGAAATTGTCCGCGAGGGTTTTTGTATTTGTGTCCATTTTCTAAAAAAGAGGTTAACAGGTTAAACAATTGGTTAAGTGGTTGATTGACAGGCTATTAGCAAAAAACATGGGTGGTTAACAGATGGTTAACAGGTTAATTTTTGGGGTTAAAAACGGGTAAATGGGGGTTAAAATCAGTCTTTTACGCCGTCCCAAGCCCGAAAATCGGCGTTTTTGATGAAATGACGGCTTCCGCGACCGTCATACCAAAACCGCAATCCGGCCCCTGTTTGGGAGTCAGTGCCGATAAAAATTCGCGTTGGGGTGGCCGTATCGGGATTTTTGAATCTCCCGATGAATCTGGTTTGAACGACTCTAATTCTGCTCATGGTGTGAATTTTGGAGCGCCGCCTGCAAAAGTTCCAGCTTTTCGATTTCTCCGGCGCTTAGGGTTTCACGGGGGTTTGTGTGGTCCCGAACGTTCGCGGGCAAGCGGGAATTTCAAATTCCTTTATTTTGGCGCGGGCCTGTTGCAATTCACACGCAAGAAAATAAATAAGATTATCCCCGGCCAAATCTCGCCACGGTTCACCATACCGAAGCGCAACCAATCGCCCGGCTTTGTCATAGGTGACAGTATATTTGTTTTCGCCAACGGTGACGTTCAAATCGTAAATCATGATGTTAGATTTTGGGAAACTGAACTTTTAACCACGCCCGAACTTCTTTCAGCGTGTAGAACTGTCCATTGCATTGTGCGACACAATACCGTTGGCGAACACACTCATATACAAGTTTGGTGCCGCCTTTTGTATGACGCTTCCAAATCGTAATTGCCCCGTTATTATCGGCGGTTGTTACCGCGTCAAATAGGCGAAGTCCTTCAAATGCCTTTGTGATTGATCTAAACCACGCGGTTTTTGTTTCGCGGGGTCTTCCGGGTAGGTTGGTCAGTATTACTGTTTTCATGATTATTTAATGTTTTGAAGTTCGTTGTAAGCTTCGTCAAGGGCACTACCCACGGCGTCAAGGGTATCAAGGGTATTTTGCAGCTTGTCCCCCGGTGCGCCTGATTGGAGGCTTTCGGGCATGTTGTCGAACTTCTCTTGCTCCGCGTATTTGATGTCCGTGATTTCAGTCTGAAGCGCCATAATTTGCTCGCCTATTTTTTCAAGCTGCTTTCGTGTTTTAGCGTTCATAATGTATAAAATATAATGGTTGATAATTGATTGTTACAGGTCTTTGGTGGGAACAGGTCTTCCGGTTTCGATTGAGTAAGCGTAGACTTTGTATTTGTGTCCACCACCCTGAAGCGAGCGCCCGTAGCCGGTGACGCAAAAAGAAATTCCGTCAATCTTTAGATTCACGCGCATCCCTGAATGGACGTAGCAGGAACCGTATTGACGGGTCTGCTTCACGAGGCGGGAATAGTATGCCTTTTGTTCGGTTTCGGTCATGTTTTCAACTAGAGTTTGGTTTTTCATAACGTGGGCGAGTTTGTATGATGTTTGATGTTTTGGCAAGAAAAAAGATTAGGAAAATCGTTTCGGGTCTGGATAGCTTTGCATCCAGTGTTTTTCCATGATTTCAATAACACGCCCTAAAGCTTTCGCTTTTCCTATTCCAAAACTAGCCCGAACGCCATCAACGGCAAACCCACCGTTCGGATAAATTACCAAAATCCCGGCCTTAGATACGGTGACTTTTAGCGCCATGGGATGCTGCTTAATTTTTGAAATCAGGTCGTTCACCTTTTCAATGTTTTCGGCGGGCGTGTTGTTCATGAATGCGAAGATATATAATGTTTAATCGAAAGTCAACTGGAAAGTTTGAAAAAGTTTTGCGGGGGATTGAACCCCGCCTTTTTTAGGTTTTAGGGGAAGATGATTTCAGCGAATTTTTCGCTGTCACAAATTCCGAAAATGCGGGCCGTAACCTCCAACGCCTGTTCTTTGGTGTCGCAACGAACAAGCGGCGGTTCGCTCCGATAGAATGCGCCCCCGGCAACACCGTCTTTGATATAAACGCCCCATTCAGCCCGTTCGGAAATTGAGCTAGGGCGAAAGGTGATATAAACCTTTAGGCTCTCAACCCGGCGGGCAACACCCCCGAAGCCGTCTTTATGGAATCCGTTTTGTTCGTCGCGTGTAGTTAGCTCGTTTGTCATGGATTCATAAAACACCATACATTATACAAAGTCAAAGAAAATCTTTCATTTTCTGCAAAAAAAAAGACCCGCCGAATTACGCATGCAAGCAGAGGCGCGGCGGGTTTGATGCCAAAAACTCTACCACCCTTTTCCGGGATAGTAAATAGCTGTTCTCATCTGGTATTCCGCCTGCAATTGTTGCAACGGAACCATTTCAAACACCTCCCGCTTGACCATATCGGCAAGGCAATCGTTGATGGCTTTGGTAGACCCCCGCCTATCACTTTTAAAGCAGCTTAATCGCCGCGCGTAGATCGTCAAGAAGCCTGCCGGGCATACTTGCGCATCCATCAACCCTTGCGGGCAACGGTGGGCTTTGCGCTGCTCTGGCGTGAGTGTTTGGAAGTGGGAGAACAAGCGCCTTACCTCGTGTTCCTGCTTCGCCTCGCCTGTTCCCACGTCGCCGGAGGAGAAGCGCAACATAATATCCCCAATTTCCCGCCGAACCAACGCACACGCCCATTCTGCAATCGGCGCTGTAATGTTCGGGGCGTGCATCCCAGCGCCCACGGCCACAAGGGCAGCCATTTTCAAAGCTTTCAGGTGCGCGCGGTTCCAGAGTTCTGCCTCTACATCCAGCGCGGTCTTATTGATTCGCGCGTCCGCTTCGTCGTTGATCGCGTCAAAGATAACCTGCGCGTCTGTGGTCATGCTTACCGGCATGCAGGAATGATTTTGTGCGGTATTCACGGCCACCGTAACGAGTTCACCAAAGGCTTGCACAAGCTCCGGCGTGGGCGGGTGGAAGGCTTTTTTATTTTGTGGGGGCCGCGCACCGTGGTATTCGATGACCGTGAACCGAGGAATCAACCCTTCTGAGATATGGCTCGTGTCCAAACCATTGAAAAAAGTTTCGGGCGTGCTCTCGCCCAAAACCGTCACGTTCGGAGCTTGAACCAGATGCGTGTTTTTTTCAGAGTCGGAATAAACGGACGAACGCAAAACTTTAGTAAATCCGCTTTTTGCGTAAATATCCAGTAATACCCGCTTTAGCATGATTGTTGCGGCTGGCGCTTGGGGATCGCAAATTTGTTGAAGCGTCAAACCAAACTCCCCGAGCACGGACATAAAACAGGGTTTGGAATCAAGCACCTTTACCAACGCTTGCCCGGATGCAAACGCGGCGGGGCCGATGAATTGATCGGCCATCGGGATATTCTGGCGCACGGCTGCAATCAGGTTGTCAATGCCCGTTGAAGCGCCTTCCTTGCCCCTGCCGGTTTTTGCAAGAAGAATGATGTATTGATTAAGGCCGGTTCCGCTAATATTATATGAACGCGCGCACACGCCCGCGCACAATGCCAGCGCGGCAGCAAGTGCAACCTCTGGAATCGGGCGGATTGCCGATGAAAGGACGTATTCGGCTATCTTTCCCACCAGTCCGGGCGGAAAAGTGTAACCCGGTGTTACCGAACCGCCCACTTTTGGTAACGCTTGAAGATCGACTTCATTAGGCTTTTCGACTATCGGCATTACCGATACTTCAGGGGTCGCGGGCCTTTCCACTTGTGGCAACTGTGAAATGTCCACAAGGGGGCACTCTCTCGCGCGAATCCTCCGCAATGAGCGGTTGATGTAGACATCGTTGCGGGTTGCCTTTGCTCGCTGGCCTAGCGCCGTAAGCCGGAACATCCGGCGCACTTGCTCATTCGCGCGGGAATAGAAAGCCAGCATTGATATTAGTGCGTAATCGGCTTCCGATTGGCTTGGGTATCCCATTTCGTTCCAATCTCCATCGCAAAGGCGCGTGAACTTTTCGCCGTTGCTTGCTCGCCCGGCCATTTCCCATATTTGATGATCCCCCAAGGTGGGTTCTTCTTCGATCAACTCCCCGGCTTCGTCCGTGAGTTTGCCCATCTGCGCAAACATGCCGTTGAGTAATTCTTGACAGTCTGAAACCGGCGCGGCCTTCAAAACATTGCCGGTAAAAATCATGTATCTGTCGCAAGAATAGATTTCCACCTTGTCACGCCTCACGCCACACGGAATATTACCGCGCATTACCAAGTGAGCACCGTGTCCGCTTTGGGAAAGTTCGGCATAGGTGTCAAACGATTCGTAAATTTTGGTATGCCGCGCCGCACGTTCAACGGCTTCTTGATAGTCAGGGTCAGTTGCACTGATTGTTGTTTTGACGCCTTTGATGTTGCGTTCGTAGGGATCATCCAAGTCAACAATTGTGTATGGATCACTCTTACCTAGAATGAATCCTATATGCCGCATTCCGGCTTGGATTGCCTCTGCAAAAGTGCCGCCAGTCGCAGGATTCGCGGGGTCTGCCCGCTGGCCCGTTCGCGGATTGATTGGTATTTTATCCGAACCCGCTGCAACCCATTGTGGAAGTGCACGTAATTCGGCTGGAATGTTTTCAATCATGTTTAAAGGAGACCGAAGGTTGAAAGAATATGCTCGATACGGTTAACAGAGGGGTTCGTTATTTCACCCGCTCGAAATTTGCGCAACCACGAAAGCGGCAACTTTGTCATTATCACTAAGTCCTCAATGGAATTGTCCCGCGCCACTTTCAGCGCATCGGAAAAAAACTTACCGGGTGGCAAAGATTGTTTAAAATTTTTCTTGCGGTTTTGCATGAGGTGGAAGATAAGGACACCCATCAATTCCACGCAAGCACAAAATTCCCATGAGTGAAAAACCTAAAATGACCGTGAACGAAGTCCGCGAATTGCACGCGGAACTTGTCGAACTTGAAGGATGGCTAAACCCTGATAAGCCGGACCCAAACCAATGGCCACCCAAGGGCTGGAGGGAGCATCCGCAATATCCCGGCTTTTATTTCCGCATGCTCTCCGATGAAGAATTACGGGAAGAAATTTACGGGTCAGAGGAAAAGGCGGACTGGTTAAAAACTGCCGCCGCACGCATCGAAGAAATCAAGGCCGCGCTGATTCCCTACTTTTTTCCGAAGGCTCAAGAAGAAGGCACCGCACGCCGCGAGAAGGCCGGATTTGTAACCATGCTGAAAACGGGCCTAGATCGGAAATTTGACGTTCCTGCGCTCGCGGCAGTTGTTGCCGATTGCCAAAAGGAAGTGGCAAAAGAAGGGCTTTTGATTGACGTTGAGGATCTGGTTGTTAAGTGGACCCCTGAGCTAAAATTGACGGAATACCGGACCTTGCCGGAAGGGATTCGAAAAAAGTTTGAAAATGCCTTGATTATTAAACCGCAAAAAGCCAAGTTCGAAATTGTCAGGGTCAGCGACCCCGAATAAACATCCTTTCCCCGCTCCTAAAATCATGGCAATCGAATACACCACCTCCGATCAAATCGCCGTTGCGCACGGCGTCAAAGGAATCATTTACGGCAATTCGGGTAATGGAAAAACCGTCCTTTGCGCAACGGCTCCCCGACCTTTCATGGTTCAGGCTGAGAATGGAACCTTATCGTTAACTAAGGCCAACCTTGAACGCATTTTCGGCATCGGTGCGGCTGGGATTAGTTATTCAATCCCGCTCGCCAAGATCAAAACCATTGACGATTTTTCGAAAGTTTACGACGCCATCTTTACCCCGGAAATCTGGCATAGTTTCGACACTCTCTACATTGACTCATGGAGCGAAATTGTTGAGGCCATTCTAAAAGACGAACTCGCCACAAATAAAGATGGGCGAAAAGCTTACGGCGAAATGGCAGATAGGTCCGTTGAATGGCTCAAGAAATTTCGAGACATTCCCGGCAAGCACGTTTTCATTACGTGCAAACAAGGCATCTGCGCAAATAACGGTTTGTTCGGGCCTTCAATGCCGGGGAACATGCTCAACGAGGCCGTGCCTTATTTGTTCGACGAAGTTTTGCAAATCTGCATCGGCGAAGACCCGACCACACGCCAGAGCTACCGCTACTTGCGGACGCAACCGGATTTGAAAAACGACGCCAAAGACCGCTCCGGCGCTTTGGACCCTCGCGGCGAATCTCCCTATCTTTACAACATTATCAATAAAATTTCCGCCGCCGTATAGACGACTGAAGCACAACACAAACACAACCAAACATAATATATTATGGCCGAAACTAAATCAACCGCGCTAAGTTTTGACGCGTCCCAAGTTAAACCCACAACTTTTGACCTCATCCCAAACGGATGGTATCACGTCGAAGTCACCGACGCCGAAAGCAAGTTGACCAAAGGCAAAGGAAAAGGAGAGATTGCGGCGCTTTCGTTGTCCATCCTTTCCGGCGACTACAAAGGCCGCAAAGTATTCGATAATATCAACGTTCGCAACGCTTCGGCGCAATGCCAGGAAATCGGCCAGCGTCAATTCTCCTCGCTCTGCCACGCAACCGGCATTATCGTCGTTACCGACCTTGCTGCCTTTGTGGGCAAACAAGTCATGGCGAAAGTAGGCATCGACAAACAGGAAGTGGGAAGCGCCTACGACGATAAAAACAAAATCACCGGCTATAAACCCGTTGAGGGTGTGGTTGCAAACAACGCCCCCGTGCCGCCCCCGGCTCCCGGCGCACCGCTGCCCCCCCCTTCTGCGCCTGTTCCGCCACCTGCGCCCGCTGCGCCGTTGCCGCCCGTCCCGGCACCTGCTCCGGTTGTTGCCTTCCCGCCCGTTGGGTGGGCGGCTCATCCGACCGCTCCGGGCTACTTCTTCAAAGACAACGAAGTAAAAAGCGAAGCCGAATTGCGGGCCTTGGTTCCTGTCCCGGCTCCTGCCGCGCCAGTGCCGCCCGCCGCTCCGGTCCCTCCTCCGGCTCCCGTAGTGGTCCCGCCTCCGGTTGCGCCCGCTTTCCCGCCGCAAGGCTGGACGGCACACCCCAACGCCCCCGGCTGGTTCTACGAAAGCGCCAACCCGACGAACATGAAAACGGAAGCCGATTTGAAAGCCGCCGCACCAGCCGCGCCGCTTCCGCCCGCTGCACCTAGCGTCCCGGTTCCCCCGGCTCCCGGCGCTCCCATTCCTCCCCCGTGGAAGAATGTTGCCAAGTAATACTCGGCAACAAACTCAATAATATCGGGGAGGAGTCACTAATCCCCGATATTTATAACATCAAATAACACTCAATAAAAATCACACTTAATATGACTCAGTTTCACAACCCGCAAAACCTCGAATATAATTTTTCATTGACGGGGGGCATGCGCCTTTTAACCGTCGAAGAAGCCGCAATCCTCACGGACAAAGCGCCCGAAGGCATGGCGTCACGGAAACGCCTGCTTGATTTTCTGAAGCCCGAATATTATTCACAAATGTCGTGCGCATGGATTGGCGTTGATCTTTCCAGTCAACTAAGTAACCTTCCTGAATCGCTCACCTACCGAACGCGGACAGGCTTACCCGGAAGCGTCTACACAACAGACGGAGCGAATTGCGAGCTTGACGCGGCTTCCGATGATTTTGTGGAAAGCTACAATTTCCTTGCCGCTGATATTCACGAAACCGCAAAGGCCAAAGGCTGGTGGGACAAGGAGCGCAACGATGGCGAAGCTCTTTGCCTGATTCATTCCGAAGTTTCCGAAGCGTTGGAATTCCTGCGCCATGGCAATGGCCCGGACGATAAAATCCCGGAATTCTCAGGCGTCGAAGCGGAACTTGCCGACGTGATTATTCGCATCATGGACCTTGCACACGCCCGAAACTGGCGCATTGCCGAAGCCCTGATTGCAAAGATGAACATGAATAAAACCCGCGAACGGATGCACGGTGGAAAATCGTTCTAAAACATCAAACATAACCACAAATGAACGAGATTAAAGTTGGATCTGGTGGCGCTCATTACGGGAAAATTGACCCGTTCGTTTTAACCCGCGTAATGAAATCGAGCGGCAACGCACACGTTGACGGGTGCCGCTGTTCAATTATCAAGTATGCTTTCCGCGTCAAGGGCGAAGGTGAAATGCAAATACCGAAGATGATTGATGATTTGAAAAAGGCGGCACACTACGCCAACGAAGCCGCCGAATGTTTGCAACGGGAACTCACCACAAAGAATCAGCCCGAACTTTTCCACCCGGACGCGCCGGAATGCAAGGATTGCGCTTGCAAGGGGCCGTGCCCTGAGATTTGCGACCGATTGAACCAACCCTCGCGAACTGTTCCACCTTGGCAATGCATTGACCCAACACACACGATGATGATTACGGAAGAAAGATGCGCCGATTGCAACCGTGCGCAACCTTTACTTCAAGACCCTTGCTCGGCAAAAAACGGGGGCGGCGCATAGTGAACGCAAGTAAAACGCTTGCCGCCATCAACGCAAGCATTGAGGCCGATCAGGAGCGGGAACACCGAACGCATATTGGCGCGTCCGTTCTTGGTCGGCCTTGTTTGCGGGAGGTTTGGTATATTTGGAGATGGGCCGGTAAAGAGCTTTTTAGTGGTCGCATGCTGCGTTTATTCGAGCGCGGCCAACTTGAGGAGCCGCGCTTTTTTGGCTACCTAAAACGGATTGGTTGCGAAGTGTGGCCCGTTGACCCGGCAACCGGCAACCAATGGCGCGTGAGTTTTGCCAATGGGCACGGGGGAGGTTCCGCCGATGGGGTTGCACGCGGCATACCCGACCTTCCCGACACGCCTTTTTTGGTTGAGTGCAAAACCCACAACGAAAAGTCGTTTAAAAAACTTGAGGCCGAAGGGCTTTGCGGAGCCAAGCCGGAGCACTTCGCGCAGACGCAAATCTACACCGTTAAACTCGGTTTGCCGTTCGCGCTATACATGGCGGTGAATAAAAACGACGATGAATTGCACCTTGAAATCATCCAGCCGAACCCTACCCGTGTCGCCAATTGGATGGACTACGCGGAAACAATTGTTTCGAGCGAAACGCCGCCACCACGCATCAATAAAAGTCCCGCATTTTATATCTGCCGTTTCTGTTATTTCAAAGACATTTGTCATTCAACCGTAACCCCTGAAACGAACTGCCGCACTTGTAAGTTTGCGCAACCTATCGACGGCGGGCAATGGGTTTGCACTCGCTACAATTGGCCTTTGACCAAAGAGCAACAACATGCCGCTTGCAAAGATTATAGTTTGAAGCCGGGATTCCATGACTAGCAACTTCCCCATAAAATGAATATTGAACCCCCGTTCAAAGATATAGAACCCGGTAAAGGCCGTGCATATAACGCCGATTGTTTTGATGTCATGAAAGAAATGCCCGATGGTTGCGTTGATATGATTCTTGCAGATTTACCGTATGGAACTACTCAAAACAAATGGGATAATGTAATACCGTTTGAAAGGATGTGGGAAGAGTTTCACAGAATCGCTAAACCTGACGCCTCGATTGTGTTGACTGCTAGCCAGCCTTTTACAAGCGCGCTGATAATGAGTAATCCGAAGGCTTTCAAATATGAATGGATATGGGAGAAGCCGAAAGGGTCAGGTTTTCTAAATGCACGCCGCCGCCCGATTTCAACACACGAACAAATTTTGATTTTCGGAAAATCAGCAATCTACAATCCGCAAGGTTTAATTCCTGTTAATGTCAATAGTCAACGCAAGAACAAATCTGGAAACGGAAATTTTGGAAAAGTGTCTGACCGCCCTTACATCCAAAAGGAGGGAAACTTTCCAAGATCGGTTTTGAAAATTCAGCACGAAACCGCACCAGTTCACCCCACTCAGAAACCCGTTGCTCTTTTTGAATATCTAATCAAAACCTATACGAACCCCGGCGACCTTGCTTTCGACCCCACTGCCGGAAGTCTGACAACAGGGGTTGCGGCGCAAAACCTTGGCAGGCGTTGGGTGTGCGTAGAGCAAGACCCAAGTTATTTTCAAAAGGGTTGCGAAAGATTCGCCTGATATGTATAAACTAAGAGACTATCAGGATGCCGCCGTTGAATCGCTATTTGATTATTGGGCGAAAGAAACGGGCAATCCAATCGTTGCAATGCCCACGGGAACCGGAAAGAGTCCGGTTATTGCAGACTTTATTTATAAAGCGTGGATTCGTTATCCGGGAACACGAATTCTCGTTATCACGCACGTCAAAGAGTTGGTAGGCCAGAATTTTGGAACGCTTTTGGAACACTGGCCCACGGCTCCCGCTGGCGTGTATTCGGCGGGTCTTCGACGAAAGGACATCGGGAAGCCCGTTACATTCGCGGGCATTGGGTCAATTATCAAGGCCACTCATTTCTTCACACCGGACCTTGTGTTAATCGACGAATGCCACACAGTAAGCCCGAAGGAGAATACGACCTACCGAAAAGCGATTGATGTATGGCTTGAACGTAATCCATGCTTGAAAGTGGCGGGGTTTACCGCTACTGATTACCGGCTAGGACAGGGTATGTTAGTTGAGCCGGGTGGCATCTTCACAGATGTTTGTTTTGATATGACTACACGGGACGCTTTCAACTGGTTCCTTTCGGAAGGCTATTTAAAACGACTCATTCCCAAACCTACCGAAACAGAATACGACATCTCAGCCGTTCGAATTTCGTCAACCGGCGATTACAATTTGAACGAGTTGCAAGCGACGGTTGACAAGGACACGCTCACGCGGCAAGCCGTGGCCGAAATGATAGCCAAGGGCGCGAACCGCGAACACTGGTTAATCTTTGCGGCGGGGATTCAGCACGCCGAACACGTTACACAGATATTAGTTGAAAATGGAATTTCCGCTTCCTGCGTGCATTCAAAAACTTGCGAAAGCGACCGCGATGAAGCTGTCAGAGCGTTCAAGGCCGGGGAGTTTCAAGCGTTGGTCAACAATGGTGTTTTTACCACCGGCTTTGATTATCCGGGAATTGATTTGATAGGCGTATTGCGTCATACAACTTCACCGGGTCTTTGGGTGCAAATGCTAGGCCGTGGCACGCGTCCGGTTTGGATGCCGGATTACGACCTTTCCACAAAAGAGGGGCGACTTGCTTGCATCGCGGCAGGCACTCCGAATTGTCTTGTGCTCGACTTTGCAAAAAATACGGCTCGTTTGGGTCCAATCAACGATGTCAAGAAACCAAACCCGCGCAAAAAGAAAGGCGTTCCCGGAGATTCGCCCGCTAAAATCTGTCCATCATGCATGACGTATAACCATGCGTCCGCTCGGTTTTGCGATGAATGCGGCGCGGAATTCTTTTTTGCTCCCAAAATCAAAAATACGGCGGCAGAGGACGAATTGATTGCCGGAACGCCCGAACCCATCGCACCACTTGAGGAATGGTTTGACGTGCAAACGGTGACATACTCAAAACACGTCCCATGGAATGCCCGCAAGCGCATACATGGCCGCGCGGTCGCTTCGCTACGTGCAACATATAATTGCGTTGGGCTTCGTGCGTTTACCGAATACGTTTGCCTTGAACACGAAGGCCACGCCGGAGCAATGGCGAAGCAATGGTGGAAAGCGTCGGTTAAAACCGAATACGCAAACGCTGATTTAGTAATACCGGATAGCATTGATAAAGCCCTTGAACTTGGCGACACGCTCATGCAACCCGCGCGAATCCGCGTTTGGGTAAACCGTAAAAACCCGCAAATCCTTTACCGCGAATTCCTATGACAACAAACCCGGCAGAAGACCCCAAAATCACCCCCGGTCAAATGCAAGCGTTGCAAACCCTGTTCGGGCGTGTGGTCCAGCTTGCCGCCAAACAAGCGGGCTGGGATCGAACCTGCCTTTCGTGCATGCACTTCGACGAAGCCCGCGACGTTTGCGTATATTATACTCCAGCGATGCGCCCCCCGGCTCGTGTGATTGTGGAAACTTGCCCGGCCTACGACGAGCTTCCTTTCTAAAGATTTTTTAAAAACCCCTTTACTTTGATAATTGTTGATGCTAAACCCAGTTTGTGAAGCCGAAAAAGCAAAAGAAGACGAAACCCCCGGTTTCAGATTTTGAACGGCGAATTAGGGAGACAAATGCCCGGCTTTTAAAGTCCGGCAAGCCTACCTCTTTCGTTTCGGCATCGGAAAAAGAAGATTAACAAACAATCCAAAACCAATGAGCACACCCAAGGCGAAAGCCAAAGCGAAGACCCCAACCAAAGCAGCGGCCAAAAAGCCCGCGCTTCCCAAACTGAAATCCGGCGTGCATAGCGCCAAGATTATTGACGTTAAACGGGAGGGTAACACCGTCGCCGTTGCAAAGAAACCCGCGCCGAAGCCCGCCGCCAAGAAAACGCCCCCGGCTCCGAAACTCCCCCCGAAGACGGCAGCGCCTATTTCGGCGCGTGAAGAGAAGAACGGCGTCAAAGCTCCGATCCCCGGCACCGTCGCGGGCATCTTGTGGGCAGTTGCCGACAAACTCACCGCCAAGCTGAAACGCTCCCCGGCCCGCTTCGAGTTTCGGCAAGCCGTGGCCGAACTGAACGAAAAGCGCAAGGAAACCGGCGCGGCCTTCTTTTGCGAAAATACGGCATCCTACCAGTATTTTTTCTGGCGCAAGTTCCACGGTGTCAAGGGCCGCGAAGCCGGGCTTTACCCGAAGCGTAATTCTTTTGAGGCCGCAACGCCTCGCCCGCGCAAAGCCGTCTCCCTGCCCACTCCGAAGCCCGCCACGCCCGCCGCCAAGAAAAAGACGGTAAAGGTAGCGGCCCCGAAGAAAGAGGCCGTCAAGAAGGCGGTTGCCACAAAGAAGGCGGTTCCCGCGAAAGCTCCCAAGGCTCCGGCGAAACCTGTCGCGCCGAAAGCGCCCGTGAAAGCGAAAGCGCCCGCCAAGAAGACCCCCGCGAAAAAGGCCAGCAAACCCGCCACGGTCGCCAAAGATGCCGCCGCCCCCGCGCCTACCCCTGAACCCGTAATCGTGCCCGCTCCGGCTCCTACACCGGCCCCCGGCGTGTCTTCCCGCCTTGCTGCCGTGTCTGCCGCCGCCAGCACCGAAACCGCCAAAGCCTAGGGCCATGTTTCTTTTCGAAGTGACTCTTAGCGATGGCTCGGTTGTTCCAATCATCGCCCGCGATGTCCCGGAAGCCGCCAAACGGCTTACAAAGCGTTGCGATGTTAGCGGTCTCAAAATCAAAGCCATCCGACGCGGTGATCCTGTGCAAAATACCTAGTCGGGCGGCATCCCGGCAAACGCCCTTCGGGGGAGGAACCAAACAAACCCCCGAAGGGCAAACCCTTCTTGATATATGCTCGAAACTCTGAAGCTCGTTAAAGCCGCCGTTCCCAAGGCATCGGCAAGCAATTTGAACCCTGCTATGATGTATTACCGGATATGCTCCGGCACAATTCAAGCGACGAATGGCAATTTGACGATTCAAGCGCCGCTCCCCACGGACCTTGATTGCACGCCGCACGCTGAACAGTTCTTCAAAGCGATTTCAGCTTGCGAAGATGTTATATCAATGAACCTAGAGGCGGGCAAATTGGTTGTTCGTTCGGGCAAGTTTAAAACATATGTTGATTGTTGCGACAACGCCAGCTTTCCGGCGGTGACGCCTTCGGGCGCTATGTTTCCAGTCCCACAACCTATTGTGCCCATTCTGAAAAAGCTCATTCCATTTGTGTCAACCGATGAGCGCCGCCCGTGGGCTTGTGGGGTCTATTTTGTCAACAACTCGGCCATTGCTACGAACTCGATTTGCATGGTTGAGCATTGGCTTCCTTTCGCGTTCCCGGTAATCGCTAATATACCACGGGACGCAATCAACGAATTGATACGCCTGAAAATGGAGCCGGTGAGCATCCAAGCAAACACTCAGGCCGTCACGTTCAATTTGCCGGGCGGCGCTTGGATGTCTTGCGCCCTGCTTAATTACGAGTGGCCGGACGTGCAAGCCGTGTTCGCCAAAGGCGCGGAGTATCAAGGCGCGTTTGTCAAAGGCCCGGACCTTGATGGCTTGCTTGAAGACATTTCAAAACTTGACGGATTTACCAAAGAGCTTGGGGCTGTTTATCTCCACAAAAAGCAGGTTGCAACCGTGCCCGAAGGTCAGCCGGGAACTTTTATTGACTCCTCAACATCGCCCGGCGTAGGCGCTTATAAACTCGAAATTCTAACGGCCCTTCGCGGCATAGCTGATTGCATCGGTTTCGGAGCATATCCCGCAACGATTCCTTTTTTTGGCGGTGATTCGCTTCGGGGCGTTTTCGTAGGGTTTCAACCCACTAAATAATATCATGGAATTATTGTATAGTTTGAAACGCCTAAGTATTTCAAAATGGCTTTCTAAAAACAAAGGCGGCGTTTGGAAATATGATGGTTATTCTTCATGGTGGTGCGATGATGAAAAACGACACTTGGCGCGAGTAGCGTTAGATGCCAGCGATGAAAACTCAGGCGCGGGGTATGTCCTTTACGGTGACGAAAAACCCGAATGGGTTCACTTTTACTAATATGGAGCTTCAAGGATTGTTTTGGAAAATTGACCCGCCGAAGTCCACCGACAAGCGGACGCCTCCCGCTCCAACTTGGCTTTCCCCGGACTGTCTGCCGGGTTTGGAGGCCGCGCGGCGCTTTGATGTCCCGTTGATGTTTTACGACGATTTAAAGGCGGCGCAGGCTCGTGGCGAACAACTGGTTTGTGATACTGAGGTTTACCCGAATTACTTCCTAGCCGCCTTTTCGAGCATGGAGACGGGAAAGGTCTGGTATGTTGAAACCATCGGCGAAGGCGAAACGCTGGCGCATGTCAACAGAGATTTGCTTTGGTGGGTGTTACATAATTTCGAGATTGTCACTTTTAACGGCAACCATTTTGACGCGCCGATTTTGGCGATTGCCACGCATTCCAACACTTGCGAGGAAATCAATCATGCGTCAAACATGATTATCCAACAAGAGGTGAAACCGTGGCAGGTGTTACAATCATACAAAATAGACGAATTGAAATTTAATCATATTGATTTGTTTGAAGTCTGCCCGCTTGACGCCTCGCTTAAAATCTACGGTGGACGCATGCACGTTCCCCGAATGCAGGATTTACCTTTCCCGCCGAACACCCCGCTTTCGTCCGATCAAATTGCAATCGTTCGATATTACTGCGTAAACGACCTAACAACCACGGCTTTTTTAAACGTGGCCGTTGCCGAACAGATTGAAGTGCGGCGGGGGATGTCCACAAAATACGGGATTGATCTTCGTTCAAAGTCAGATGCGCAAATTGCGGAGGCCGTTATCAAGACGGAGCTTCAACGACTGAACGGTTACAAAGCGGAACGCCCGGAAATCGAGCCGGGTACGTCGTATATGTATCACGTCCCGGAATGGATCAAGTTTCAGACGGCTTCCATGCAGGCAGCCCTAGACGCCGTGCGCCGTGCTCGATTTGTGGTAACTGAAACCGGGGGAATTGAAATGCCGAAAGAGCTTTCAGATTTGCGCATCCCCTACGGCAAAGGTGTTTATCGGATGGGCATCGGCGGGCTTCACTCCTCCGAAGAAAGGGTTTGCCATGTTGCAAATGAGCAATTTAAAATTATTGATCGGGATGTCACCTCATATTATCCATCAATCATTCTCAATCAGCACCTTTACCCGCAACATCTAGGCTTTGACTTTTTGACAGTATATCAAACATTAGTTTCGCGCCGTGTAGCTGCAAAAAAGTCGGGCAACAAAATTGAAGCCGATATGTTGAAGATTACAATCAACGGTAGTTTCGGCAAACTCGGTTCAAAGTGGAGCGTGCTCTATGCTCCTGATTTGATGATTCAAGTCACTGTCACGGGCCAGCTTGCTTTATTGATGATGATTGAAGCTCTCGAACTGAACGGCGTTGAAGTCTGTTCAGCGAACACGGACGGCGTAGTTATGCGCTTCCCGCGAGTCATGGAAGATACCGTTGCAAAGGTGGTCGAATGGTGGGAAGCCGCTACCGGGTTTAATACTGAGGAAACCGAATACCAATCTTTGTATTGCCGGGACGTGAATAATTATATTGCCGTAAAGCCAAACGGTAAAACAAAGACGAAAGGCGCATACAATCAGCCGGAAGGGATTTTTCGCCTACATAAAAATCCGGCCAATGAAATTTGCATTGAAGCGGTAATATCCTATCTTACCAAAAAGATTCCCGTCGCCGAAACAATCAGGAAGTGCCGGGACATTCGGCGCTTTTTGTCCGTCCGCAAAGTCAAGGGCGGCGCGGTCAAAGACGGTAGCTATCTTGGCAAGTCGATTCGCTGGTATTATGGAACGAAGACGGGCGGCGAAATTGTATATGCTATGAGCGGAAACAAAGTCCCGAAGTCAGACGGTGCAAAGCCGTGCATGCAGTTGCCGGAGACCTTCCCCGACGATGTTGACTTTACCCGCTACGAGACTGAAGCCGTTGAAATGCTCCGGGAAATTTCCGCAATTTAGCACTTGCCTTTTTTAATCGAAGCCTTCACCCTGCAAATTGAGTCTGGTTGCATAAGTGGAGTGTGATTCGATAGAGTGCGACGCAGGCGGTATCCGAAAGGTTTGCCGCCTGCGCCTTTTGTTTACCAAATGACGGCTTGCGCCGATGCAGTGATTTCTGGCCCCCATTTGTCCACCACGGCCACCCGCCAATAAAACGGACGCGTAGGGGCTGCAATCGTGGCGCTCAAGGCCGTGACGGTTGCAATCAGGTTCGCCGGTCCTGGTGTAAAGCCCGTGGTCGTTGAACCGTAAACGCGGAATTCCTTTTCATCGCCTTCTTCAGGTCCGTAGGTCCACGTTGCCGGGTAGTTGGTCCCAACCGGCGCACCCGTCGATAATGCAGCGGGGGCCGATGCTGGCACGGGGTTCGAAATTTTAATGATTGCCGGATCGCTATTTCCCCCTTCATTGAAAGCCTTCACACGAAATTCAATTTCACGGCCTGTTCCGCTATCCGTGGTGTAATCGTCAAAACTATAATCAGCGCGAAGCGTGCTTCCTACCGTCAAAGTTCGTTTGAAAACCGTTGCCGTGTAAATGTCCACAAGATAGCCGTTCGCATTGTTTACCGAATTCCATTTTACGGTTGCCAGTTCACCGACAAAAAGAGGCTGAACCGTGGCGGGTTCCGGCGTTGTAGGAGGAGTAATATTCGATCCTACGACATACGGCAGCGATGTTGTATAAATAACATTTCCGTTGAACGCAAACGGAGCAACTCGCGCAATCAGCGTCCCTAGAGTTGTTCCGATTTCAATCGGCGATGTCATAAAATTTCCAATCGAATTCCAGTTGTCCCCGTTATCGTAGGAAACTTGCACAATATACGACGCCGAGCCAGCAACCGGAACCCAATCAATAAACGCTCTGTCCGCTTTGTTTGGAACCGGAGTAATGACTACGCTAGGCACAATGGGGTTGTTGCTGTTTCGAATGACGGGGCGCTCCACAACGGGGATTGTTGTGGACTCGTTCCAATCGTAAACCGATGGCGCATAGTTCAAGGCCGTGATTTCAACCGTGCTATCGTCCATCGGTTTAATAGACGAAACTTTGCCCATGAACGCCCAAATGTCGGCAACGCCGAACGCATAGAGCGGGGGAACGCGGTCGGTTGAAAAATCCAAATCTTCTGGTGGGTCCGTCTCCAAAATGACTTTGTTCGGGGCGCTTCCGCGAGTTACCACAATGGGCGCACCCATAATTGCACCATCATCCCCGCGAATCGCAAGTTTGTGGACAATCGCATCCGTCGCAAAGTTGACTTGCTCCGAAAGCGTCATTTCCTTGGTTGCGTTGTTATATGACATAATCATGCCACCTTGCCCGACGCGCAAAGTGTCATGGGTAATACTGATCAAATCCATGTAAGATGGGACGTGTCCCTCCAATCCCGTTTGAAAAACGACTGTTTTTCTTTGCAATTCCCGACGCGCCTGCAAATACATTCCCTCGCGATAGGCCCGGTCTCTATCCGTGCATCCGGGAAGCTTCACGCGGTCAAGATTCAAACCAGCGCGGCCAGGAAGAACGCAATTCACTTCCTTCGTCTTCCAAGTGCCGGGGTCGGTATATTCCACGGTCAGCCCGTCGAACGGCTGAAAATCAAACATCTGAATAGTTTTTTTCAGAGACCCTTTGACAATATTGTGCTGATTGAATACGCCAGATGGCAGGGTTTGCGGCTCATCGCGCACGGCGGTAATCAACGACCCTTGCGGGATGGGCATCGTGTGACTGACCGCCATTGGCATTTTTGCAGCCTCCCAAACTGAAACGGAACTGTCAAAAATCCAGTCAAAACAATCTTGGCGGATTTCGAATGTTTGGAACAAAGCGTAAAGCGTCGGCATGTCCAAAAATTCATCTGAAAGCTTCGCGCCATAGGCAGACCTAAAAATGTCGCAGAACGCCCAAACCGGGTTGCGCGTTGCCGTCAAAGCGGCCCACCCATTGTCAGGCGTCCACGTTGGAAGTTTCCGCGTCATAATGACGTTGAAGCTTTTTGCGCTCTCATCGTTTAGCGAGTTGGTGGCAAGCGCCCGCATTGCAATCATCGTCACGTTGCCGAAACTCCCAACGCTTTGCGCGTAGCCTTTTGCTGCCTCCCACACGACTTTGGAGACATCGGCAAGAGTCGCCGTTGAACCCCACGTAAGGCCCGGTTTGATGGTGTTTCGCATTCCGCGAATCATATAACGCCCTTCGGCTACCTGCGCCGAAAGCGTAATACGTTGCGGAGTGTTATCGCGTCGTATGATGAATTCTTCAAACAATGGTTGCCAGTCTTCAAGCATGTTCCCGTTTTCGTCAACTCGCGCACGCTGAAAAATAACAACAACGCTTTCAGGGTCAAGGTGCCCACCATCGTCAAGTTTGTAAAGCCCTTGCGGCAAAGAAATGTCAACAGAAATTCGATGAATCGGCGTGTCCCAATCGTTGAGAATAAATGGACCAGACATTCCAGGAAATCCTACTTCGTTCGGGGCAAGTAGTTCAATATTGGAAACCTCCAAAGATGTATAAACGGCACTAGCGACTAGATTGACGCTGCTTCCGGGAGGCACGATTTCAATTTGCATTTCCGGGAACGCGTAGGTGGGCGTATCGTCTAGTTGAATCGCCTGAATATCGAACGAGCCTTGCCCCAAACAAAAGAGCGAATACTGAAACTGGCGGTTGCCTTCATACTCTGAATATGGGCGGCAAGCGTAGGTAGGCCAGTGCCGAACCTTTCCGTAAGAAACCTCAATGGGTTCGCTAGGGCGAAACTGGTTTGTTTGCCCGCGAAGCGTGTAAACTGAATCCGATGTTTGTGTTGTATCGTTTGGAATTTTAGGATCGGGCGTTAACCGATTTCCATTCATCGCAATTATGCTAACCGAAATTGCTACAATTCCGACAATAATAGCCGCGATTCCAAGTTCGATCCCTTGGGGCAAAGCAACGAAAGAGGAAACATCGCCATCTTTTAGTTGGCGCGTTTCCCATTCGGCCCGCAACAAAAATTCGCCGTTTAGTTGCAACGCGGTAGGCCGTGAAAATTCCACAAATTCAGCCCCGAAATGCTCGGCCAACCATTCGCGCGGGGTAATACCATCTTTGACTTCGAACCGCTCAATATTTTTGAGAGGCTCGAATGGATTTGTAATAAGCATTACTTGATTCATGGCTTTAATTTGTAAAAATTGAAATTTTGAAAACCTGTATTTCGTATTGTGTTTGTTGTTTGAAACACCACTCCAAACGATTCGAAACAATGCAGGACACCCCCGCCCGCTTCGTCCAACCAAAGCCCGACGTGCTCAATTGCCCGGCCCCGCGACATCGCGACCCCGCAAAGATGAACAGGCGTTGCAATGGGTTCCCATTTGTTCGAGCATTCAATTGCTGCCGTTCGAACCATTGCGGCAATACCTGTTTCGCTTACTCCTGAGTATGACGCAATAGCAATCCCGCGCCGCTCCCGTAGAACGTAGCGAAGC
>Ga0302286_10000258_pt1 | contig 44113 bp, 31 predicted proteins | sample III_Fen_E2_3_FD_198765 | JGI IMG/M metagenome (GOLD analysis project Ga0302286, IMG submission 198765) | Peat permafrost microbial communities from Stordalen Mire near Abisko, Sweden - III_Fen_E2_3 | ecosystem: Environmental > Terrestrial > Soil > Wetlands > Permafrost | place: Sweden: Abisko...
CATGGGTTTTTCGGCAGGGGGGCATTTAGCATCTACAGCAGGAACACATTTTAAATCAAAAATTCAACGCCCTGATTTTATGATTTTAGCCTATCCGGTTGTTACCATGAAGAAAGATCTGACCCATACAGGGTCAAGAAATAATTTGTTAGGCAATAATCCTTCCCAGGAGTTGGTAAATCTTTACTCAAACGAATTACAGGTTACCAAGGATACACCTCCTGCCTTTATCGTTCATGCCATTGACGATAATGTTGTCCCCATTGCCAACAGTGAACAACTGCTGAAAGCATTACAAGAAAATAATGTACCTGCCGAATTGCACAAATATGATGTGGGTGGTCATGGATTTGGAATGCGGAAAAATAAGATCCCTGCCGATAACTGGCCTGATTTATTAAAAGACTGGCTGATAAGAAATAATCTGACAAAATAAGATGGATCACAAAGAAACAAATGAAGCAATTGCTCTGCTGCAACAAATGATTGCAATTCCTTCGATAAGTAAGGATGAAACTGCGGTCGCAGATTTTCTTGAACGATTTATTGAAATAAATGGCTATGTAGCCTCCCGGACTAATAATAATGTGTGGGTTATGAGTTCCGGATTCGATCCCTCGCGTCCTACTGTTCTGCTTAATTCACATATAGATACCGTGAAGCCGGTACAGGGATGGACACGTAATCCATTGATGCCGGTAATTGAAAACGGAAAATTATATGGACTAGGAAGTAATGATGCAGGTGCGAGTGTAGTCAGTTTACTATATGCATTCTTTTATTTAACGCAAGAGCAACAAAGTTATAACCTGATCTATGCTGCTTCAGCCGAAGAGGAAATCTCAGGGGAGAATGGAATGGTGAGCTTGTTAAAGGAGTTGCCGAAAATTGATTTTGCAATTGTAGGTGAACCAACCGAAATGAACCTTGCAGTAGCCGAAAAAGGATTAATGGTACTCGATTGTACTGTTTCTGGACTGGCAGGACATGCTGCCCGTGATGAAGGTGAAAATGCCATTTATAAAGCAATTCGGGATATCGAATGGTTCCGTACATTTGAATATGAAAAAAAATCGGAGCTGCTTGGAAAAGTAAAAATGACTGTTACTCAAATCACCTCAGGAACACAACATAACGTAATTCCTGATAAATGCTCTTTTGTGGTGGATGTACGCAGCAATGAGATGTATTCAAACCAGGAAATACTTGAAGAGATAAACAAACATGTTGACTGTGATGTTCAATCTCGTTCAACCCGACTGAGTTCAACTGCTACACCGCTTCATCACCCGATTGTGAAACGGGGCATCGAATTGAATCGCACACTTTTTGGCTCACCAACTTTATCCGATCAGTCTTTAATGCCTTTTACCAGTCTTAAAATGGGCCCGGGGATGTCTTCCCGTTCGCATACTGCTGACGAATATATCTTGTTATCTGAAATAGATGAGGCAATAAGCCTCTACGTTCAATTGTTGGATGGATTGAAACTAGAATCACGATCTTAAAGACAATAATGTCTTTTAATAGTTTTGTATGAAATGGCTTTCTGGAACTTTTACAAGTGGATACTATTCAAAAACAGATAGTCACTACTCTATCAACTTTAAAATTTCATTCACTTCCAGCTGTTTGAAGGTGCCATTTTCCGATTCAATCATGGTATCAAACAACTGTCTTTTTTCTTCCTGCAATTTCAGTATCTTTTCTTCAATGGTGTTTTGTGTTATGAACTTATAAACAAACACTTTGTTCTTTTGTCCAATACGGTGAGCGCGGTCAAAAGCCTGTGCTTCAGCTGCAGGATTCCACCAGGGATCAAGCAGAAATACATAACTGGCTCTTGTCAGGTTTAGCCCCACACCTCCGGCTTTAAGTGAAAGCAGGAATACTTTATAAGAGTCATTCTGCTGAAATCTTTCAACCTGTTCTCTCCTGTCTTTTGTGCTGCCATCCAAATAACAATATTGAATATGTCTTTCATCCAAATAGGCTTTGTATAATTTTAAGTGTTCTACAAATGAACTAAATACCAATACCTTATCGCCCGACAGAACAACATCTTCCAGCAATTGAGTCACAGTATCAAACTTGCCTGAAGTTTGATTAAATTCTGTATCCACCAATACCGGGTGATTTGCAGTCTGACGTAACCGGAGTAACCCTTCAAGCAACAGAATAGGACTTACTTTTTCGTTTTTATTCTTTTCTTCAAGAAATTTATCACGATAGTTGTTGCGCGTCTGACGGTAAAATTCCTGTTGAGCTTCGTTCATGTAGCACTTTTGCACAATAATTGTTTTCTCGGGTAATTCTTTCAATACAGCACTTTTATTACGACGAAGCAGAAATGGTTTAATCAATTTACGGTACATTTCCAGTTTATCCGGGATTTTACATGCTTTTATAAAATGATTCATGGAGCCCAGAATATTCCGGTTTATAAAATGTGTCAGTGACCATAGATCAATGATTGAATTCTCTAACGGTGTTCCTGTTAACGTTAATCTTCTGTCGGCATGTAGATCTAAACATACCTGGGTAATGTCTGATTTAGGATTTTTAATTGCCTGTGCTTCATCCAGAATCATGTAATTAAATTGTTGTTTGCTGAACAATTGCCTGTCACGACGTAATATAGCATAACTTGTAATTAGTAAATCCGGTGTACCAAAACCAGCTGCATCCCTTACCCTGTCGAAGCCGGTATGAACATATACCTGCAAATCAGGACAAAACGTCTGTGCCTCCTGTTGCCAGTTATAGACCAGGCTGGTTGGAACTACTAGCAACGATGTCCCTCTTCCATTTTCTTTCATCCATTGAAGAAGACACAAAGTCTGAATTGTTTTGCCCAGACCCATATCATCGGCCAGACATCCACCAAGTCCCAATTCGTCAAGTAATCGCAACCAATTGTAACCCTCAATCTGATAACGTCTGAGTTGACCATTGAAGTTCTCGGGCAATTTATAATTTATATCAGACTTATTCTCTATCAATGATCGCATATTTTCTTTTACAGTAAACTCTACTTTCCCAAGTCGATGTAATTCACTGGTCAATACACAATACTGCTTCTCAATTGTTGGTTTCCCATCTTTTATTTTGTAAAATTCAGCCAGTGACATGTATTCATCGAACCATGCTTGAGGAATTTGAGCGTATTCACCATTCGGTAATAATAATTGCGATTTGTTTTGCTTGATATAATATAAAACCTGTAAAAATGGAACTTCAAATTCACCAAAATGAACTTTCCCTTTTATATCAAACCAATCCTTATTTTCTTCTATCTGAATAGAGATGGTCCGTTCGCCTACAAAAATACGTTGTGAACTGTTTTGTTTTTTATCGAAACGAATTTCAACATTCAACATTTCAATCTCTTTGTAATGATCATTGAGCCAGTCTACAGCTTCGAGGTAGGGCATTTTTTTTACCTTCGCGTTCAGGTCAATGCCGATTTTATTAAATTCCTCGATATAATGATTTTCAAGTCTCTCATCCCTTTCAACATGAGTGATTAGAATTCCATCATCTTTCATGTTCAGGCGATTTAAAGCACCTTTTTTACCTGCGTAATAGCATAAATCCTGATATTCAAAAATCAATTCCAGAACCAAATGAGTTATATCAGGTCCTGTTTGTTGATCATTATCAAAAAGAGTAAATTGTTTTAATCGGCGTATCTCCCTGACTTTGAAAATAGCTTTTGTCAGTTCGTTTATGGTTACAATCTCAAATCCGTTTGTAAGAACTCTGTTGGTCGAAATTAAAGGGATAACGATTTTCTGTAGATAAGCTTCAATATGCTGTGGGGGAATATGAACAAAGTCCTTATTTAAAAATGGAATTAATTTAGCACCATCAACTTCATTATCAAATTCGTAAATTTTATTATCCAGCAGTATTCGTGCTGTTTTACGGGATATAAGTGTAGCATCGTTTAGATAAAAACTTTTATTTTCGCAACTCAGGTCTAATGAGAAGTTTACTCCATCTTCTTTCTTGTCAAAGCAATAAAATACCTCAGGCATTTCAAGCCCGACATACAACTGTTTCCACATAAAGGGGAATTTCCCGATAGGTAAATAAATTTTTTTATCTCCAAGGTTTACAAAAAAAGTATTCAGATATTGATTAATGTAGTTCGAAATATAATCTCTGGTAAATTGAATGTCGGAATTGTTATTTTTACCATCGAAAAATTTACCAATTAAACTATCCCATGAACGTACTTCTTTATCGGATAATTTCGAAATAATACACTCTTTTTCTAACTGAAAACAACAATCGATGAGTAATTCGTCAGTGCTGTCGAGCAAGTCCCTGAAACGTTTCCTGTTTTGACGGTTTAATTTAATGAAACTGGTAGAAGGTTTGTTCTGATTATCAGCATCAATTACAACACATTCGGGGAAACAACCTAAGTTATCGTTGGAATTTAATGTATATAATATTTTTTGATTCATGGCAAGCCTGATTTATAATAAAGTTGAAAATCCACAGGTTGCACAAATGGGCTCTACAACTTTTCGTTGTTCGAATCCCTTTTTTATTTCTTGTGCTTTTTTTGTTTCAAGAATTTCTGCAAGATCATCCGTAAATATATCACCCAGTTTCATGTTTGCATCGGCATCCAGGCAACATGGAACTACCTGCCCATCCGATAAAATAGCAATGTGATCACGTAAAGCATAACAAGTCTTCCTGATTTGTTCGCCGGAATGATTCTTGTCCGGCCATTCAAAGCGAGGGGCCCTTTGAAGAAATATATGATCTGCTAACTTTATTCCGTTTCCGGTTGTTTCTTTGCTTAATGCTTCTGTGTTTAAATTGTAAGTATTGGTTATTTCTTTCAGACAGAGAGTGTTGAACTCGGTACTCTTTTCATTCGTAGAATTCCATAGTCGCAGGCAAATATAAGTAGTAGGAGCCATGACTGTTGCAAAATCAAGAGCTGTTTTTACATATTCACTCCATTTATCCGAAGAAATATTTTCTTCAGCATCATGCAAAGAAATATTGATTTGACGAATCTTATGTTTTAACAGAATCTCTTTTTTTTGTTGCAACAAACTCCCATTCGTTGTGATATTGATGTTTAAGCCGCTACTTTCAGCAACACTTAGTATCTCATCCAGATGAGGATGAAGAAGTGGTTCTCCTAACACGTGCAGATAGATATAATCAGTATACGGGCGGATTTTACCCACCACAAATTTAAATTCATCCACCGACATAAATTTCTTTTGCCTTGTCGTTTTAAAACAAAAGCTGCAATCGAAATTGCAGCTGTTTATTATTTCTATATATATTTTTTTGAACCTCAATGTGTCAGATTTCTAAAATCAATAATGTTGTGAATTGATAATATTCCAACCACTTTTTCTGAATCGTCAATAACAGTCAACGTGGTAATTTTGTTTAGATCCATCATCTCAAGTGCTTCAGTGATCAATTCGTTTTGTGCAATCCGTTTAAAACCGTGAGTCATAAAATCGGCAGCTGTAAGTTGCTTTATCTCATCAAACCGTTGAATTGCCCTACGGATATCGCCATCTGTTATAATGCCGATAGCCTCTTCATTCTCATTATAGACCATTGTCATGCCAAGACGTTTGTTGCTGACTTCATAAATAATGTCTTTGAAAAGTGTAGTTAAATGCACTTTTGGAATATCAGTAAACATTTCATCCTTGACCTTTGATATTAAACGGCGACCTAATGCACCTCCGGGATGATATAACGCAAAGTTTTCGGCCTTAAATCCCCGCCTTTCCATAAGGCAAATAGTCAATGCATCACCCATGACAAGGGTGGCAGTTGTAGAAGTCGTAGGAGCTAATCCCAAAGGACATGCTTCTCTTGAAATGCCAATATTTAAAACTAACGATACTTCCTTGGCAAGAACCGATTTCGTATTTCCGGTCATTGCTATCAAGGTACAGCCTATTTTTTTTAATGGGGCTATAATATTGATAATTTCATTTGAGCTTCCACTATTTGAAATGAGTAAAACGATATCGTTTTTACTGACCATTCCTAAATCACCATGCATTGCTTCCGAAGCATTCACAAAGATGGTAGGTGTTCCGGTGGAAGCAAGTGATGATGCTATTTTATGACCAATAATACCGGTCTTGCCAATCCCCATTATCACGAGTTTGCCTTTTGTTGTATAAATCAATTCAACAATCTCGTTAATTTCGGGTCCTATTTTTTCAGCTAGCTTTTGAAGTTCAGCTATTTCGAGATTAAATATTTCTTTGCTTCGTTTTGTGAAATCCATTTTTATTTTTATCAGCAATATTTATTCATAATCAATTCGACAAATTCACGGACACAACCTTCGCCTCCTTTTTTCTTCATTTGAATTATGCCGGGTATGTTTTTAATTGTATCCAATGCATCAGAAGGACAAGCTGCCAAACCAACACTTGAAAGTAATTCGAAACAATTTACATCATCTCCGATATAGGCTACTTCTTTCAGTGTAATGCCTTCTTTTTCACAGATCTCCTTTACTGAAGCCAGTTTTCCGCCTTCACGTTTTCCTTGATATAAGTAATCCAGCTTTAATTTTTGAAATCTTCGTTCTACCAGTCGGGTATCTTCAGATGTTATTATTCCTGTTTTTACTCCTTTCTGACGAATAAGTTGCAATCCCATTCCATCATGAGTATTGAATTTCTTTAACTCATCTCCTGTTTCCGAATAGTACATTCCGGAATCAGTCAGAACACCATCAACGTCGGTTAATATAAGTTTGATTGATTCGTGTTCAGCGTTCCGCGTTCCATGTTCCGTGTTATGCGGTTGAAGTTTGTTATCAGAAGTAATGTTTTTTGTAATATTATCAATGGCAATAGCTTGTATAAGTATTTCACGGATGTCGGATAAATATAACTGATTGGGACCATCCGAAAATGCATGATCCGGATCCGGGTGTACTTCAGCAAAGATAGCATCCACTCCAATAGCCAAAGCCGCACGCATTAAGTAGGGTACCATTTCACGATTACCACCGGTCGAAGTGCCTTGCCCTCCCGGTTTCTGGACGGAATGGGTAGCATCAAAAACCACAGGATAACCATAACTTCTCATTTCTACCAATCCTGTCATATCAACTACCAGGTTGTTGTATCCAAAGCATGATCCACGTTCGCACACCAATATATTCTCATTTCCCGAATCGCGCAGTTTGTCAATTACGTTTTTCATATCCCATGGCGCCATAAACTGTCCTTTTTTGACGTTGACAATTTTACCGGTTTTTGCTGCTGCCACCAATAAGTCGGTCTGGCGGGAAAGAAATGCAGGTATTTGTAACATGTCGGCTACCTTTGCCACTTCGGCACATTGCCATGTTTCGTGGACATCAGTTACAATCGGTAAGTTAAGTTCTGTTTTAACACGTTGCAGTATTTGCAGGCCACGTTCAAGGCCAACCCCTCTGGGTGATTTTACAGAAGATCGGTTGGCTTTATCATAGGAGGATTTGAAAATCAGATGAATTTGCAGTTCTTCGCAAATTTCTTTTAGAGTTCTCGCTACTTCCATGGTCATTTCTTCTGTTTCAATGGCACATGGACCTGCAATAAGTACAAACCTGCTGTTGCCACCAATGTCAAAACGATCCAGAACATTTATTTTACATGTTTCGGTTCTCATCAAAATTTTCAATTAAGTTATGCGATTGTATAAGTCCGAACCCAATCTATTTCAAGATTTCCGGCACTGCCTTTTTGTTTTTGAGAAATAAAAGAATTGAATGCAAGATACATAGAATCTGTTGGAACATTGCTTACTGTCCGATAAACTTCTAAATCGTTAATCATCCATATTAATTCCTTCTTCGACCAGATAAGCGTGTATATATAAAATTGAGCGGGATTAATTCCTTTGATTTTTATGCCATCAAATAAATTTTTGTTGGCATTTCCCAAAGTGATTAATTTTCCGTTAAAGTGGAAAATATTGATATGGGGAAGTTTGCTTTCGGCACCTAACCAAAATGCATGTTGGAGATCACCCGTGCAACGTAATTTAGCACGGAAAATACCACAACTCTGTCGAAAAGTTTTTGCTGTTTGAAGGACATCCGATGTGTAGTTGAATTCTTTGTCTATGAATCCTTTGGTGGTATCCCAGGCCCGGGCAGTAACTTTCTCGTGTCTTGTCGAAAGTCTTAAGATGCCATTGGCAACAGAAATATTTTTTCCCGAATGATATGCTTGCTTTTCATTACTGAATGAATGATCTCCCAAAAGTTTCTCGCTTTTATAGTGAAAACCGAAATTCCAATGCGATTTATCCAATGTATTCCAGTCAAATTCATCCTGAAAAGAAAGTGTCATTTTAAGACTCTTCTCAAATCGTTCAGGCTTTTCATTTACATAAAATATAATGTCCGGATTCTTGGCAAGTTCATAAAATCGTTGCTCCTGAGCAAATTCAGGCGTATTATGCCACCTTGTTTCATTTGCCCAAAAGTCATTTGCTTTTTTAAATTCAGGTGATGCCACCTTGGTTTTTAATAGTTCGAATTCTTTGATGATATACGAATTAAAAAATCGAATGTAGTTTTTATAGGCTTTTGAATGTTCGAACTGTTTATACTTCCTGAGAGTTTCTGAATTCTTGACTTTTTTCTTATCTCCCAATAATTCATAATCCTCTGTAGTTTTAAAATGCAGATATTGCTTCAATTGGTCAGATTCAAGAACTTTATAATACAGTAAAATAGCAGCAGAGTTTTTTAGTTTTCTGCACTTTCGACTAATCCTGTATTCCTCTGTGTCTTTGTATTTGCGGTTTTTAAGAATCTTTTTATTATCCTGAAAACCGGCTGATTTAACTAAATGAAAGAGTTGTTTATACTCTACCAGTTCAATTGATTTTTCAACCTCAGAATAACGATGCATCGCTTTAATAAGTTCAGCTTCATTCTTCTCAAGTTTTGCTGTAGGTGTTATACCTCCAAAGAGTTTTTTCCAAAAAAGATTCATAATGAAATTTAATTATGAGTTTTTATTTGACAATTCTATTAATTTCATACACTGTTGAATGTCCTTGACAATGAAAGGTTTATATTTTTCATCCGTTGGAATAAACATTTCACTTCGCATATATTCAGTCTGTTCGATAAATTGATTGTAGAAACCATTCTGATTCACCAAAATTAAGGGCTTTTTATGCTCCCCGACAATACCTGAAGCTATTATATCAAGCATTTCATCAAGTGTCCCATAGCTTCCCGGTAATACGATAAATGAGTCGCTCATCGTTTTCATTAAAGCTTTTCGTTCACTCATCGTTTCGACAAATATAAGTTCAGTAGGCAGATCGCTTTTGCGGTTCATTTTAATAATCGCCTGCGCAATCACTCCAATGATCGTTCCTTTTTTATTTTGAGCACCTTCAGCCACAGCATCCATCAACCCTCCTTTTGCACCTCCATACACCAGCGTGTTTCCGCTTTCGGCAATTAATTCACCCAGTTGATATGCTGACTTTTTATAATGGTCGGCAATATTATTACTTGATGAACAGAAAACGCAAATATTCATAATGAGTTAATGTGATAAAGTGTTGATGTGATAATATATTTATTTAAAAATGTTTTGATAAATTGTTGAATCATTCTTTCATTTCAAGTGTGCAATTTTTATATCTCAACCTGTACTGACTTAATCATTAATCATCACATCAACTTATCATCTCATCATCACATCAACAAATCAATTACGCATCAATCTTTGCGTAAGTTGCATTCTGTTCGATGAACTGACGACGAGGAGCAACATCGTCACCCATTAACATAGAGAAAACGTGATCAGCTTCAGCTGCATTTTCAATATTTACCTGACGTAGTGTACGATGCTCAGGATTCATGGTGGTGTCCCACAATTGCGTTTCGTTCATTTCACCCAAACCTTTGTAACGTTGAGTATGTATGCCGCCTTCAACACCACCGCCGTATCTTTCAATAAAAGCCTGTCGTTGACCATCAGTCCAGCAATACTCTTCCACTTTCCCTTTTTTACACAAGTATAAAGGCGGAGTGGCGATGTATAAGTAACCTTGTTCAATCAATTCCTTCATATGACGGAAGAAAAATGTCATGATCAATGTAGCAATGTGGCTACCATCCACATCGGCATCAGTCATGATGATGATTTTATGATATCGAAGCTTTTTTATGTTCAATGCCTTGCTGTCATCTTCCGTTCCTATAGTAACGCCTAAAGCGGTATATATATTGCGTATTTCTTCACTTTCGAGCACTTTATGTGGCATAGCTTTCTCCACATTTAAAATCTTACCACGCAAAGGCAGGATAGCCTGATATTGACGGCTACGACCTTGTTTAGCCGTTCCACCGGCCGAGTCCCCTTCGACGAGAAATAATTCGCATTTTTCAGGATCTTTATCAGCGCAGTCGGCTAGTTTGCCCGGTAATCCACCACCCGAAAGCGGAGATTTCCGTTGCACCATTTCGCGTGCCTTACGGGCTGCATAACGTGCCGTTGCTGCCAGGATCACTTTCTCAACAATAATACGTGCTGATTTTGGATTTTCTTCCAGATAATTACCTAATGCTTCACCAACAGCCATATCCACCGAACCCATCACTTCGTTGTTACCAAGTTTGGTTTTCGTCTGTCCTTCAAATTGAGGTTCCTGAACTTTAATAGAGATCACAGCTGTCAACCCTTCACGAAAGTCATCGCCACTGATTTCAATTTTCAGTTTCTCAAGCATCTTGGTATCCTCGGCGTATTTCTTTAAAGTACGGGTCAATCCACGACGGAAACCCGCAAGGTGAGTACCTCCTTCAATGGTATTGATATTGTTTACATACGAGTGTACGTTTTCGTTGTACGAAGTATTGTAAGTCATGGCAATCTCTACAGGAATGCCGTTTTTTTCAGTTGATATATGAATAACATTATCAATCAGCGGTTCACGTGCTTCGTCGATATATTCAACAAATTCTTTTAATCCTTCGGTTGAGTGAAATATTTCCGATTTAAAAGTCCCATCTTCATTTAATACCCGTTTGTCGGTCAATGAAAGTGTTATCCCTGCATTCAGGAATGACAGCTCACGAAGGCGGTTTGCCAGGATGTCCCATTTGTAGACTGACTCAATAAAAATACTACTGTCGGGTAGGAAGGTAGTCGATGTTCCGTTTGTGGTAGAAGTCCCGATTTCTTTCACGGGAAACTTTGGAGTACCACATTCGTATTCCTGCATGTATAATTTCCCGTTGCGGGATACTTCCACATGCAATGCAGTAGAAAGTGCATTTACGCACGATACACCTACACCATGCAATCCACCGGAAACTTTATAACTTCCATGATCAAATTTACCACCTGCATGAAGAACGGTCATAACAACTTCCAAAGCCGATTTGCCTTCTTTTTCATGCATGTCGACCGGGATACCACGACCATTATCAATAACAGTAATCGAATTGTTTTCGTTGATAGAAACCTGTATGTTGTTACAAAATCCGGCCATTGCCTCATCAATGGAATTATCGACTACTTCGTATACTAAATGGTGTAACCCTTTTATTCCAATATCTCCAATGTACATGGCAGGTCGTTTGCGCACTGCTTCCAATCCTTCAAGCACTTGAATGCTACTTGCTCCGTAATTGGCACTTGCAGCGTTTCTTGCTATTTCTACTTCGTTCATTCTATTATAAGTTGTTTGTTTCTAGTTGTTTAAATGAAATAATGTGTTTTGGATATACTCAATTCGATGAATCCAATAAAACATACAAATATAGCAAAAAAAATTGAGATAAAAGCTATTTTAGCCATAGATTTATTAAATCAGAACAGAATAAGTGTTTCGAAATTCGTTTAAATTATTTGAAGTCTCAATCAATTTTAATTTGCCTGTATGATTACAATATTGACTTTTTTTTGTTTCAATTAATCAATTATATGAAGAATTGAAACAATACAAAAACAATTAATATAACTATTTTATTCATGATAAATTGTGTTCTTTTTTGCAAATCGAAATGTGGATTGGGTGCTTCTACCGCTTCTTATTACTTTGTTAATAAAAGGCAGGTTCCAAAAAACTGCTGAAAGAATGGCAACTTACAACCTATTCATTCTTTTTTGTTTATTCCTGTTTTAATCTGTCTACGTTCACTTAAATACGACTGGTAAAATAACAAAACAGCCATTCATATTTATGAATGGCTGTTTTGTTATTTTATTTATTACGGTAGACTATTCCAGTATTTCGTTGTCGTGCATTTCTTTCATAAAGGTCACAAAATCGTTTTTCTGATCCGATTCCATCCATTCCATACTCCGTCGTGGATGTGCATTCAAAGCTCCTGAAATCAGGTAGGGTATGTGGTAACCCCATTCAATTTCTTGTTGCAGTGGATGAATATAATCCTGTATCACCTGAAGCAATGGGAGTAATCTGTATTTTGGGTTTTTCAGAAAAGCGATCAGAATTTCAATAGGACAATTGCCTGCTCCACGCCCCAATCCCAGCAAGGTTGCATCGAGCATGGTACAACCTTCCATAAGTGCGGTGTATGTGTTCGACATGGCCATTTGCATGTTGTTATGGGCATGAATTCCTATTTCTTTTCCCGGTAATGCGGTCATGTATTTCCGAACCAGATGTTGAATGGATTCAATGTACATGCTTCCAAAACTGTCCACCGCATAAAATACCTTTACCCGTGATTTGGCAATATCTTTCAGGGCTTCGTCCAGTTCAAGTTCCCCCACTGTGGAAACAGCCATCAGATTGATACAGGTCTCGTACCCTTTGTCCATGCAGTGATGAGCCAGTGCAATCGCTTTATCCACCTGATGAATGTAACAGGCTACCCGGATCATGTCGAGTGCACTGTCAGCAGCCATGGGTATATCACTCAATTCAATCCTGCCGATGTCAGCCATGGCCGAAAGCTTTAGATTTGTCTCGTTTTTTCCTACTATCCGTTCCAGGTCTTTCTGGTGACAGAATTTCCAGGGACCCATAATTTTTCGGTCGAAGGCTTTTTCACTGCTCAGGTAACCGATTTCCATATAGTCAATACCTGCTTCAACGCAAGCAGTATACACTCCTCTGACAAAATCATCGCTGAATTGCCATTTATTCATCAATCCACCGTCGCGAACGGTACAGTCCATTACTTTTATATCCTGTTTGTACATTATTTGATTTTTACTGTTTTTTACTCTTAGTCATTTCAATCAACCAATCAACCAATCAACCAATCAACCAATTAACGAGTTAACCAATCAACCAATTAACTATTTTCCTTTCTTTCCAGTATTTCCAACTCCTTACCGATATTATGATCCACCAGAAAACGGTAAATTTGTTCAAAAGTATCTTTATCCAATCCATGTTTTTCAGCCCATTCACCCCTTACTTTGATGACATGATTTTTTCGTTCCTCAGCCACTACACTCTCTATGTCCGTTTTAAATTTGACAATTTCACTGACATATTGAAAACGAGCTGCAAATAGGGAAATAATCTCCTGATCAATACGATCAATTTGTTCTCGTATTTCCTCTTTGCTGATACATTCGGAAGATGTCTTTACGGGTATCAATGGGTTCAGGTTTTTGAAGTTCGTTTATAAATCATACAAAAATATGAATTTTGTTTTGATTGTTCAAATATATTGTGTGTTTTGATTTCAAATTGAAATAATTATCCTTTATTTCGAGTATGTAGAGCCGGTTGGTTCAAATGGAAATTAAAGATTGGCTTCTCTTATGAATACAGGTACAATTTATCCATTTACGATTTGCAATTTACGATCACAATTTATAATTTGTGCGCTTACACGTTTGTTTCTTCCCGTTTTTTGTTTCCTCTCGCAGAATAAGACGCTCTTTTAATCAAGAGTCTACGGATGTTGGAAAACTTATTTCTACTTTTTCTTCATCTTTTTGAATAGTTGATTTATAAAAAGATGAAGTACAGCAAGCCATTATCCTATGTTTATAATAAAAAAAAACCGGTATAATAACTTAAAGTCATTATACCGGTTAGAATTTATATGCTTATTTACGAATTAGAGCAATTCCACGCTTCTTTTTACAAAGTTAGCCAATGATACACCTTTCAGCATGTTGCTTGCCAACAGAGCCAAATCAATCAGTTGACGAACCTGTTTTGTTTCACCGGCAAATAATTTAAGCAATGCTTTTTTATTGTCGGTAAGTTCATCCATTTTCTTTTGCAATTCATCCAGTTCTGTCTTTTCAGCAGCAGGAATTTCTTCGTCTTTTTTGTCTTTATGACTTTCTTTCAGTTTGTCGTGTTTGCTTTTTACTTCGGATAATTCAGAAGCTATTGGTGCAATTCCTGTTCCGCAGGCAGCTTCTTCTTCTTTCAGTATCTTTTCGATGATCGGATGAGCAGTGTTTACCACTAAATTATAACTATCCGGCATTTCTCCATAGAAATTCATCATGCCACCACCACCTTGCAGGGCCGACATTTCTTTCATCCGGCGCATAAACTCGTTCTGAGTAATGAAAACCGGGCTGGTAGTTACATCCAACTGTTCGAAAGTAACAATAAAGTTAGTTTTGTCAAGTACCGGTATTTGTGAATCAAATACAGTAATCAGGGCATCGCGTTGGTCGGTGGTTAACGTTACTTTGCTGGTATCGTCTTTCTGAATGATTTTATCAATCACATCGCTGTCAACACGTACAAAACGGGTTTTTTCAAACTTTTGTTCCAACTGGCTGACAACATGAACGTCAAGTTGACCATCCATGATCAATACATCATAGCCTTTATCTTTCGCATGTTGTATGTAGCTGTATTGTTCGTCGCTGTTGTTGGCATACAGGTAAATCAGGTCGCCGTTTTTATCTTTTTGGTTTTCACCTACCAGTGCTTTGTATTCATCAAAAGTAAAGTATTTGCCATCAATGTTTTTCAACAACGCAAATTTTTCGGCACGTTCATAGAATTTTTCGTCACTCAGCATTCCATATTGAATGAAGAGTTTCAGGTTATCCCATTTTTCTTCGAATTGCGTACGGTCTGCTTTGAAAATTTCATTCAAGCGGTCGGCAACTTTTTTAGTTATATAGCCTGATATTTTCTTTACATTGGCATCACTCTGCAAGTAACTACGTGATACATTCAACGGAATATCCGGTGAATCAATCACTCCGTGCAACAGGGTTAAATATTCAGGTACGATGTTTTCAACATGATCGGTTACATATACCTGATTGCAATACAACTGAATTTTGTTGCGTTGCATTTCGATGTTATTCTTTATTTTGGGGAAATAAAGGATACCGGTCAGGTTGAACGGGTAATCAACATTTAAATGGATATGGAAAAGAGGATCTTCACCTGTTGGATTCAATTCATGATAGAATGCATTGTAATCTTCGTCGGTGAGGTCGGCAGGTTTGCGTATCCAGGCAGGATTTGTATTGTTGATGATATTGTCATTCTCAGTATCAACATTTTTTCCGTCTTTCCATTCTTTTTTCTTGCCAAAAGCGATTTCGATAGGAAGGAACTTGCAATACTTAGTCAGCAATTCCTGAACTTTCGAATCTTCCAGAAAATCTTTGTTTTCATCATCAATATGCAATACAATTTCTGTTCCACGATCGGCTTTGATGGTATCTTCCAGGGTGTATTCGGTATCTCCTTTACACGACCAGTGTTGACCGGTTGTGTTTTCCTTATACGATTGGGTGAAAATTTCCACTTTTTTCGAAACCATAAACGAGGAATAGAAACCAAGTCCGAAATGACCGATAATGGCTTGAGCATCGTTTTTGTATTTTTCGAGAAACTCTTCAGCTCCTGAAAAAGCAATCTGGTTAATGTATTTATCAATTTCATCGGCTGTCATTCCAATACCCCGATCGGTAATGGTCAATGTGCCTTTCTTTTTATCCACACTAATTCGTACGGTAAGATCGCCAAGTTCACCTTTAAAGTCACCCACTGCTGCCAGTGTTTTCAGTTTTTGTGTGGCATCCACTGCATTCGACACTAATTCACGAAGAAAAATCTCGTGATCGCTGTACAAAAATTTCTTGATAACGGGGAAGATGTTTTCACTCGTTACACCAATGTTTCCTTTAGCCATTGTTATATATTAGTTAATTAGTTAATTATGTTAATCGGTAAAATAGTTTTGGTCGGAGTACTGTTTAGAGATGTACCCCGGTTTCCGGAAACTGCATTAGACAAATAAAGTGCCAAGAGGGAAGGAGTGACAGAATGACAGGGAAGAATAAATTTTTGTTAGTAATTGAATATATTTAATGATTTATTTGTTACTGTGTAATAGACAGCATTTCAGCGCCCGGGAAATTATTAATTGTTCATTATTCATTACTTAAGGTTGTTGACGCTACATATCTACGACAAAATGTGGTTGTTTTCTATAAATCTGTCATCATATTTCAAATAACAACTATAAATCAGTTTTTATAGATAGTGATGAATTCAGTTGCAACTTTCAATTTATTAGAAACGAAATCCGAACTGTATATTTTAGAATGGAATCATGGCCTGATAATTACAAGAAATTCCCAATGCTCCAGGATATTTTTTTTAGCTTAGATATACGTAGATTGTAATGGCCAGCAATCAAATCCGGATATACCTGAGTTCAATTTTAACTCAAATCATTCTCGGAATAGATTAAATCATGTATTTTTCATTCTGATTATACCCATTTGCTTCAAATTCTTCAAAAAATTAATTCTGTTATTTTATTTTGGGCATCAGTATTTATTTTAGACTATTAAAGGTTCATCAAATTTTCTTTTTATATTTGTATTTTAAATACATCCCTAACACTGAATGGTTTTGGATTGGTTTTGGATTGGTTTTGGATCCGAGGCTATTCTGATATATCATTCATTTAACATCCATTTATCCGTCCTATGTATGCCATATATCTATAAAGGTATATGGCATATATTTTGAAAATAAATGACTGAATTATAGTTCCCAAAACCAATCCAAAACCAATCCAAAACCGTTCCAAAACCAATTGCTGAATGATAATGAACTGCGATGTAAAGATAAAATAGTGCGAATTAGAATCCATAAGAAGAAAAAGTCTGAATATAAAATAATGAATTTTTTGTAGTTATTGAGTCTTTTTGATTTGGAATCTTTGTAGAGAATCATTTTTATTTATTTTAAATAAAAAAGTGTTAGGTTTTATGTTTTTTAAATTCGATAATAAGGATTGACAGTTTTTAAAAAGAACTAAAATGCGATACTCTACCGGTAAAACGATTTGTTTGAAAATATTGGTTTTATTGCACATAATTCAGCTTAGTTTAGCATAAAATAAATTACATTTGCAAAGATTTAATTTAATTGTCATAGAAAAGTAATGAAACTGACAAAAATATTTTATAATGACTTTCATTTGTCCTAACTTGACAAAAGAATTTAACTTTAATACTAAATTGGATGAATGATTCGATGTGATAATGACACATCATTCACCTATTGCTCTAAGTATTTCCAGATAGCGGACGAATACCGGATTTTTATTTTCCTGAATGCCAAATCTAAATTCAATTGAATTTAAAATATTCAGGTAAATATTTTATTTTGCATTTTTTCTTAAAAAACAGCTTAAATACTAATCACTAATCACAAATTTCAAATAATGAGACAAGAATTACTACGCACTACAATTTCTACTGTTTTTCAGTCTGGGGTCAACTCCGTTACAGTTGAACTTATCACTTCGGGTTTACTGAATAACATACAGAAGTCTCTTGTAAATTGTACTGCCCCAGAATTCAATTCAGATTCTAAAGAGAGAAACTTCCTGTTGGATCATTTTACACTATCTGATATCACAGGGAGTAAAATTAAAGTGACTGAATATGCCACTTTTCATAAGCCGGAACAATTATTCTTTGTGCAAAATATAAAATGCCAATTTAAAACAGCTGTTATCGTTGATGGGTGTAAAATAAATACCACCAATCTAATAAGGCAGTACAATTCAAACGAAACAAAAAGCGCACAATGTTAACTGCCGGACAATTGGATATTTGTATTCAGCAATATAATATTAATTCACTGATTGATACTTTTACCATTATGTCACCGGTTAAAGATCCATTTATGCAATTAATTTCATCCTTCAATTCTATTTCACTGGCAGAAATGGATGCAGTGCAATTAATGAACCGGGTGGATACAAAATATATTATCAACAATTCACAGCTCTTCGAATTGTTGGAAAAAGCCCTGAAGCATTATCGGATTGTTGAAATTGATGGGAAAAGAGTGATTCCTTATTCAACGATATATTTTGATACCGAGGCTACCGAAATGTATATGATGCATCACAATGGAAAACTGAGCAGGTCGAAAGTTAGGATGCGTTCGTATATCGATTCAGGCATTTCATTCCTGGAAATAAAATCCAAGAGTAATAAAGGCAGGACAACTAAGAATAGAATTGGAATTGCAAATGAGCAGTTTGATTCGATGACTCTTACTGAAAAGGAACAGGATTTCCTGAAAGAAATGGAAGTTCTGCCAATATCACTTATCCCCCAGATACAAAATAATTTCCGACGAATTACTTTAGTGGATAATCAGTTGACCGAGCGCGTTACGTTGGATACTATGCTCGCATTTAAAAATGTTTCCTCCGGACTTAGCAAAAAAGTGGATGACCTGGTAATTATCGAAATGAAGCAAGATGGAGCCTCAGATTCATATTTTAAAGATTATCTGCAAAGTATTCGGATTCATTCGGGAAGTCTTAGTAAATACTGTATGGGAATGATGCTTGTTAACCCCGACTTAAAAAGCAACGGATTTAAAAATAAATTGCGAAAAATAACCAAAATAACTAATACCAGTCATGATAAAATCTGATCTTTCGGCCTTCGATCCTGCTTTAACTCAACAACTAATTGATAAATCTGCTTCAGGGCCTACTTTTATGAATATCCCATTGTTCGACACCAATGCGTTAATTGAATTATTCTTACGTTTCGGTTTCAATATGCTGATATGTTGGGTCATAATTCGCTATTTCTATTACAGGAAAAGTGAACGTAAGGATTTTGTATTCACGTTTTCGCTCTTCTCAGTAACTATATTCCTGTTGATATACCTGTTGAATAGCGTTAAACTAGAAATTGGTATGGGATTGGGATTATTCGCCATCTTTGGAATTCTTCGTTACCGTACTGAACAGGTGTCGGTACGCGAAATGACTTATCTTTTTGCTATTATTGGTATTTCCGTGATTAATGGGCTGGCATTAACAGTCAGCTATTCGGCTTTGGTAGTTACAAATCTTATATTTCTTGTTGTTACGTTCCTGGAAAGCAGAATCTATGTAACAAGGACTTCTTCAAAAATAATATTGTATGAAAAAATCGAGCTTATACGTCCGGATAAAATGGAGGATCTTAAAGCTGACTTAGAAAACAGAACCGGATTGAAAATTCTTAAAATAGAAGTAGGACATATTGATTTTTTGCGCGATGTCGCTTTTCTGAAAGTGTGTTATTTACTCGAAGGAAATGAGTCGAATACAATCGATTCGATGACTAAGTTGAGCCAGTTTATTTAAACGAATAGTCCATATACCGTATTGTTATTCTTTTCAACAGGATGGATTAAGTCTGTTTCTTTTCCTACTCAAATAATTTTTTTTATAGCAATTGATTAATTGTCATTATTGAAATGGAAGTTCGTTGACGTCCAAACGATATCATGTAAATTTGAGCAAATCGGTTATGTTCTTTCAGGGTGGGTGATGGCGACAGCCGATTGCCAGAACCTATAGGAAAGCTCAATTCATCCGGATAGAACGATTGGTCATATGACTTTTGTAAAGTATACGTTGCATTAGATTCCTGAATTGAATAACAATACGGGAATTTAATATGGTGTAAATTTCATATTAAAAAGACACATTAACCGATGTTCATTTGTTCTTCAATTCTGTTCACACATCGATATCCAATCCCCAAAAAATCACTAATTTACTTACGCACTGATCGAATTCTGTAAAAAATATCGTATCTTTGGGCGCGAAAATAGATGTTTAAAAAGAAAAATGTAATTTTATGAATGTAGTTACAAAAACCATCACATTGGGTGATGGACGTACCATTTCTGTAGAAACAGGAAAATTGGCAAAACAAGCCGATGGATCTGTTATGGTTCGCATGGGTAACACCATGTTGTTAGCCACAGTTTGTTCGGCAAAAGATGCTGCTCCAGGAACAGACTTTATGCCCCTATCAGTTGATTATAAAGAGAAGTTTGCTTCTTTTGGTCGTTTCCCCGGTGGATTCCTTCGTCGTGAAGGTCGTGCTTCGGATTATGAAATTTTAGTATCACGCCTTGTCGATCGTGCTTTACGTCCATTGTTTCCGGATGATTTTCATGCTGAAACTTTTGTTACCGTAACACTTTTTTCCTCTGATGGTGTTGATATCCCTGATGCACTTGCCGGTTTAGCTGCTTCGGCTGCTTTGGCTGTATCGGATGTCCCTTTCAATGGCCCTATTTCCGAATGTCGTGTTGCACGTATTGATGGTAAATTTGTGGTAAATCCTACTTTTGCTCAATTAGTTGATGCAGATATGGAAATCATGGTTGCTGCTACTCTTGACAACATTATGATGGTTGAAGGCGAAATGAAAGAAGTGAGCGAAGACGACTTGTTAAATGCAATGAAAGTTGCTCACGAAGCTATTAAAGTTCAATGCCAAATGCAATTGGAATTAATGGAAGCAGTGGGTAAAACGGTGAAACGTACTTATTGTCATGAAGAAAAAGACGAAGATCTGAAAAAAGATGTTTGGGCTAAAACTTATGATAAAGCCTATGCACTTGCAACTGCCTGTAATGCTGATAAACATTCACGAAGTGATAATTTTGAAGCTGTAAAGAATGAATATATTGCGGCATTAGAACCGGAAGATGCAGCTGCTAAAAAAGGATTAATAAATAAATACTACGAACAAGTTGAAAAAGAAGCTATGCGTCGTTCAATTTTGGATGAAGGCAAACGTCTTGATGGTCGTAAAACTACTGAAATCCGCCATATCTGGTCGGAAGTGGATTATTTACCGGGAGCTCACGGTTCAGCAGTATTCACACGTGGTGAAACTCAATCGCTGACAACCGTCACCCTGGGTACCAAAATGGATGAAAAACTGGTTGATGAAGCATTGATTCGTGGTAAAGAGCGTTTTCTGTTGCATTATAATTTTCCACCTTTCTCGACAGGTGAAGCCCGTGCATCACGTGGTGTTGGCCGTCGTGAAGTAGGTCATGGTAATCTGGCATTACGTGCACTTAAAAATATGATTCCTGACAATTATCCATATGTTATCCGTGTTGTCTCTGATATCCTTGAATCAAACGGATCGTCATCTATGGCTACCGTATGTGCCGGAACACTGGCGTTGATGGATGCAGGTGTTGAGATTAAGAAACCGGTTTCGGGTATTGCCATGGGACTTATTTCTGAAAATAAAGGTAAAAACTTTGCAGTGTTATCGGATATCTTAGGAGATGAAGATCACTTAGGAGATATGGACTTTAAAGTTACAGGAACAAAAGATGGTATTACTGCCACCCAAATGGATATCAAGGTAGATGGTCTTTCCTTCGAAATACTTGAAAAAGCATTGAGTCAGGCAAAAGAAGGCCGTATGCATATCCTGGGTAAAATACAGGAAACATTGGCTGCTCCACGCGAAGAAATGAAACCTAATGCTCCACGTATTGTTGTCATGTTCATTCCGAAAGAAATGATCGGTGCCATCATAGGGCCTGGGGGAAAAATCATCCAAAACATGCAGGCTGAAACAGGTGCTAACATTACCATTGAAGAAATTGGTGATCAGGGACGTGTTGAAATAGCTGCCAACAATAAAACTGCCATTGATGCTGCCATTGCAAAAATCAAAGGTATTGTTGCCATTCCGGAAGTAGGTGAAACTTATCCTTCGAAAGTAAAATCAGTAATGCCATACGGTGCATTTGTTGAATTTATGCCGGGCAAGGAAGGATTGTTACATATCTCTGAAATCGATTGGAAACGTATTGAAACCATGGATCAGTCGGGTATCAAAGAAGGTGATGTAATTGATGTGAAACTGTTGGATATCGATCCTAAGACAGGAAAATTCAAATTATCCCGCAAGGCATTGATGCCACGTCCTCCACGTGAAGATAAGCCGGTTGCTGAATAATACTCAGCCAACTGAATACAATAAAAAAAGCTGCAATCCATTCGGGTTGCAGCTTTTTTAATGGGTTATTTGAATCAGGGCTTGTAACCGGATTCTTCAAGCATCTTCTGGTAGTTGTTTTCTTTCATTAAATCGTCCAGTGAGATTTTTGGGTTGTTCTTCATATAGCTTTCAACAATCTGCCAACCCAGCCACGTTCCGATTCGTCCGGGAGAATCCTGTGAAATCGGAGCTGTAAAGGGAGCGTCATTCATGTATTTGCGAATCAGCAATACATCGGTCGAAAACAGATGTTTCTGATCGATAATATATCCCCAAACCTGCTTCTCATTCGTTTTTGCCCACGTCCATTGTGCAGGGGTATATCCCATGATATCCTCCGGTTTTTCATTCGGCATAAAAACAGAAAGGAGATACATTACTTTTCCACGAAAAAGCATGTTGTCCATTAACCGGTATTCAGAGCTGTTCATGACAAACATCCTGAAGAGCGTTGCCGAAACCAAATCAGTAGCCAGGCATTCACGACGCATATTCACAGTCATATACTGGTACGTGAAATCTTTATAGGCAGGGAATTTGCTTCCTAAATAATAATCCGTCCCAATGCCGATAAATTTATTGTTCATCATGATGGACCGGTTGAACCCGGATACGAAAAAGTAAATTTCAGGGAGTTTAACCTGAGGGAAGTAATAATGGATGTACGTGTACGCATCTGAAACCTGCATTTCGATATCCGAAATATTCTGAAAAGTTTGCATTGTCTTTTTGTTGACACTCAGAAATGCTTTGTTGGTCAGAAAGGCATGAAATAAATTGCTGACGGCGACAGTATCGGTTGCTGCCGTATCAAGTATGTTCGATGTGAACACCGGCAGAAAATCAGGATAACGTGAATACAGTGTATCCAATCCTGCTTCCATATTGGCTGTGTCTATCGAAAGCATATCTTTGTCAAAACGGTGGATCTTTACTTCAAACCTGTTTTTTGATGTGTCAATTTTAAACCGGTTACTTTGAGAACAGGACCCAAGTAAAATTATCAGACAACAACTGAAAGATACAAGTAAGTTTATCTTTTTCATTTTTAATTGAATTATAAAATTAGCTATAGAAAAAGCGCAAATACAACCTGAAGATTTGTATTTGCGCTTTGATATTATTGTTTTATTATTTACGGTTTTTAATTGCTTTTTGTTGTTCTTGTTGCATCTTTTCCAGACGGCTCATAAAACCACTTTTTTTAACCGGTTTTTTGGCGTTGATTGTACGTTTTGCATGTAGTTCGGCTAACATTTTCTTTTCATCCACTGTTGCACGAATGGCATAGGTTTGTCCGATTGAAATTAATGTTGAAATGAAGTAATAATAACTCAACCCTGATGCGTAATTGTTGAACATAAACAGGAACATTAAAGGCATTAAATACATCATCCATTTCATCATCCCGCCACCCATTTGGTCATTGGTTGGGGTATTGGCCATATTCAGTTTCGTAAATACGATATTGGTTGCTGTCATTAATAAACAGAACAAACTTATATGATTTCCAAAACCAAAAGGAACCGTGAACGGCAATGTCATAATCGAATCATAGGCTGATAAATCGGTTGCCCATAAAAAGCTTTGCTGGCGTAATTCAATAGCTGCCGGGAAAAAGCTGAACATGGCAAATAATATCGGCATCTGCAGTAAAGTGGGTAAACAACCGCTCATTGGACTGACGCCCACTTTACCATATAAATCCATGGTAGCCTTTTGACGTTCGGCTGCTTTATCAGCGGGGATCTTAGCATTGATTTCATCAATCTCAGGTTTCAGTACCCGCATTTTGGCACTTGAGATATAAGATTTATAGGTCAGTGGAAACAAAACGAGTTTAATCACTACGGTCATTAACAGGATGATCAGACCGAAATTGCTCATGAAAAGACTGAAGAAATTGAACATTGGAATAATTGCAAACCGGTTCACCCAGCCGAATATCCCCCATCCCAGTGGAATCAGCTTGTTAAGTTGCAGGTCCAATTCAGGTTGAGTGCTTTTGTCAATAGCCGTAAGAACTTTATACTGATTTGGTCCGAAGAAGAAGCGGAATGTAGTAGGTGTTTTACCCGTTGGATCAAAAGGAACTGACATTTCAGCTGAATAAGCCTTCAGATAACCTGAATTCTCTGCTTCCAGGGTGCTTTTTAATGTCGTTGAACTTAAAGCATCATCAGCGATAATTATACTGCTGAAAAACTGATCTTTAAATGCAACCCATTTCACTTTATTGGTCAGTTTCTTTTCATCGTTTTTACTCTCACTTAGTTTTTCAACATCGTCGGCAACATATTTGTAATCAATAGAAGAATAACGGTCTTCAAATTTACGGCCTCTTTCCTGTTGACGGATTTTTGCGGACCATTGCATATCCAATGAATTGATACCGGCAGGCATAACAGTGTTCATGCTGTTTGCTTTCATGCCGAAACCGACCAGATAGTCTTTTGCGGGTAATGTGTATGTGAAATCAAGAAACGCTTTTCCGGTTGTTTTCAATCGTAAAGTCAGGGTCTGATTACCTTTGGAATCTTTCGTAATCCCGGATACCTGGTCGAAATATAAGTTTGAGCTGTTTAATACCCTGTTGTTATTGGTCACTAACGTGAAACCCATGTTGCTTTCCTGATCATTAAATAATATTAATGGCAAGGCTTTATCAAGGGTATCCCGTTTCGAGTATTTTTTTAGTTGAACTGAGTAGATGCGTCCCCCTTTGTTGCTTAAGGTGATTTTGACGTTTTCATTTTCAAGGGTGTAAAATTTCTCAACCCCTTTAGCCGATGCGCTGAAATCGCCATAAGCATTCATTCCATTCGCAGTCGTGTCATTTACTGACAACGAATCTTTTGAAACTGCCTCTTTTGTGACTTTTCCTGCCAGATCAACTTTGTTCTGTTCAACGAATGCAATGGAATCGCTGTACCTTTTTTCGGCAGTGATTTCTTTATCCGATTTTTTATTCAATTGTGAAAATCCGAGAACAATAAGTGCTATCAGTACAAATCCCAGAATCGTATTTTTATCCATAAAAATTTAATTTCCTGTTTTTATTTCTTTTTTTTTATATTTCAAATGCTTGTTATCATACCTCTTACCTCTCATTCCTCATTCCTCATTCCTCGATGGCTATTTCGTTATTGCTGCTTTAATAAAGTTGATAAACAAAGGGTGTGGATTTACTACTGTACTGCTGTATTCCGGGTGAAACTGCACTCCGATGTACCATTTGTGTGATTTTAATTCAATAATTTCTACTAAATCCGATTCCACATTCAACCCACTGCATATCATTCCTGCTTTTTCAAATTCTTCTTTAAAGGCATTGTTGAATTCAAAACGATGACGATGACGTTCGCTTATATTTTCTTTGCCATATATTTCGTAGGCTTTAGTCCCTTTCTTCAATTTGCATTTGAATGCACCCAGACGCATACTTCCGCCAAGATTCAGGATGTTCTTTTGTTCATCCATGATGTCTACAACGTTGTGTGTCGTATTCGGATCAATTTCAGTACTGTTTGCATCAGCATACCCCAATACATTCCGGGCAAATTCTACCGACATAGTCTGCATTCCCATACAAATACCCAAAGTTGGGATATTGTGTTCGCGGGTATATTTCAATGCAACAAATTTTCCTTCCATTCCACGTTGACCAAATCCCGGAGCAACAATGATACCATCCAGATTACCTAATTTCTTTTGAACATTCTCTTCATCGAGTTTATCCGAAAGAATCAGTTCAAGTTTAAGTTTTTTATTGTTGTATGCACTTGCGTGAAGCAATGATTCAATAATCGATTTATATGCATCGGGCAGTTGAACATATTTTCCAACAATTCCTATTCTGACTTCTTCGGTTGCATTTTCAAGCTTTTCTACAAAAGTGATCCATTTGGTCATATCGGCTGCAGGAGTCTTTTCTAAATCAAAGCCCATTTTAGTCAACACAACTTCATCCAGTTTCTCCTGTTGCATGTTTAACGGAACACGATAGATGGTAGGTACATCGATCGATTGCATTACAGCACTCGTTTCAACATTACAAAACAAAGCTACTTTCTTGCGGATATCCATTGAGATATTGTGCTCGGTACGCAAAACCAGAATATCAGCCTGAACACCTTGTTCCTGTAATGCTTTTACAGAATGTTGGGTCGGTTTAGTCTTAAGTTCTTTTGCGGCGGCAAGATAAGGAACATAGGTTAAATGAACGATTAAACAGTTCTTTCCCATTTCCCATTTCAACTGGCGTACACTTTCGATATACGGGAGGGATTCAATATCACCCACTGTTCCACCTATTTCGGTAATCACAAAGTCAAATTCGCCTTTGGCACCTAACAATTTGATGTTACGTTTGATTTCGTCGGTAATGTGAGGAATGATCTGAACGGTTTTACCCAGGTAATCACCGCGGCGTTCTTTATTAATGACATTCTGGTAAATGCGTCCTGTGGTGATATTATTGGCACGATGAGTCTCAACGTTCAAAAAACGTTCATAGTGTCCCAAATCCAAATCAGCTTCATGACCATCGACTGTTACATAACATTCGCCGTGTTCATAAGGATTCAGTGTCCCGGGATCAATATTGATGTACGGATCTAACTTTTGATTAGTTACTTTAAAACCTCTGGCCTGTAATAATTTACCCAGGGATGCAGCAATAATTCCCTTGCCCAGCGAGGAAGTAACCCCACCGGTTACGAAGATATACTTTGTTTCTTTCACGATAATGTTTTTACTTAAAATTACTACCTTAAGTTTCGTATTTTTAAGTCTGCAAATTTCGGAAAAAAAACTGAATAACGAAAACGTATAAAGCAAATTAAGTATAAAGAACTAATAATAATAAGTTATGAATCAAAAACATTTGATTTTTAGCCCAAAGATTTTGGTTTTCAGCTGTCAATTTTGAAAACCTGAAAAGAAATAATGCTACATTCTTATTTTCGATAAAATATCTTTTAAATATTTCACTAAATCAAAGGACTGCCTCAACAAAAAATCAACCTGGCAGCTTTACAAAATTCAGAAAGCATTAATAAAATACGATTTCAATTTTCAGTATTTATAATAATTACTCCACGCTTATTCCTTTTTGTTTCCTCCACCTTACGTTCGCATCCGGTTCGCATCCGGTTCAGTAGAAATCAGTAAATAATCAGTATATAATCAGTATATAATCAGTATATAAACAGTTTTTATATAGAAACAACTTATATACTGATTTAATACTTTGTACAAAATAATTTATTGTTATTTTTTTGCGAACCGGATGTGAATGAAAGGTGAATGAAAGGCGGAGGAATATCAGTTGGGATTGAAAATATAACTGACTGGCATTATAAAAAAAGATTGTATATCCAACAGGACAGTGGAAATACAAGAAATGGGATTACAATTACTCCCTACGGTCATGACCGTTGGTTCTAATTGACGGATTGGAGTTTTTATATATTTATTGAGCATATCCGGGAGGAAGGAATTAAATTGTCGTAAATAATTTAAATTAAAATCAAAGACATCTTGCTTATATTCAAAACAGTTACTATATTTGCTGCAAATTGAATACTAAACTTTCAATATGCACGAATTTATCCATAGAGATGTAGAAGATTTTCTATTAATGAATCTTCAAACTTTCCCAGCAATTGTATTGCTTGGACCCAGGCAATGTGGTAAATCAACGTTGATTAAAAAGATGTCAACTAATTTTGCATCGTTTCTTTATCTTGATTTACAAAATTATGAAGATTTAAACAAATTAACTGACCTCAATATATTCTTTAAATCAAATAAAGATGTTACCATTTGTTTGGACGAAGTACAACTTATACCTGAATTGTTTTCTTTTTTAAGAAGCGAAATAGATACTGACAGAAAAAATGGACGTTTTATTTTACTTGGTTCTGCTTCTCAGCAATTAATACAGAAATCATCGGAGTCTTTAGCCGGTAGAGTGGGGTTGATAATTCTAACACCCTTTACTTTTTATGAATTGAGTGGGATAATCGGATTTAATATTCAGAGCCATTGGTTTAGAGGTGGTTATCCTGATAGTTATCTGGCAGGGAATGATAATATTTCAAATTTATGGCGACTGAATTTTATACGTACCTATATCGAAAGAGACATACCTCAATTAGGTATTCAAATACCTGCACTTCAGCTTCGAAGGTTGTTGACAATGCTTTGTCATACGCATGGTCAAATCATCAATCTTTCTAAATTGGGGGAATCAATGGGAACATCTCACACAACCATAAGAAGGTATGTTGATTTATTGGAACAAACGTTTATTATACGTACCCTTTTGCCTTTAGAAACAAATATAAAAAAAAGATTGGTAAAATCGCCGAAAGTATTTGTAAGGGATTCCGGTGTATTACATCAATTGCTTGGAATTTTAGATTTCAATCAATTGCTTGGCAACCCCATTCTTGGATCTTCATGGGAAGGATATGTGATAGAAAATATAATTGCAAAGCTGGATGATTACACTCCTTTTTTCTACAGGACTGCATCAGGTGATGAAATGGACTTAGTTCTTGAAAATGGAATGAAAAGGATCGCTATTGAATGTAAAGTATCCTCGGCACCCACACTTACTAAGGGATTTTGGAATGCAATTGAGGCTATTAAACCTGATAAAACATTTATCATTGTACCTATTGATACTTGTTACGAAATAAAAAAAAATATTTGGGTTACCGGATTGGAAAAATTAATTTCATTGATAAAGAATAAGATTGAAAATTAAAAGTCCTTCAGGAGTATCTCAAACTGAAGCGTAAAAAGGTGTAACTATCCTTTGAGTGGATAGGCTCCTGCTTTATTGATTTTTATCCTGACCGAAGTATCGTTAAACCGTACAGTTCGTAGCGTCTATACGGTTTTTTTAATGCCCTAAATTCAGTATTTTTATGTATCTTTTAAATAAATGAATAAAATGTTTGATAGTTAAATATGAGTTCGTACATTTGAAGCGAAAATCTCTGATTCAAGTTTTAAAATTCTAAGGATATAAGAGTTGGGATTGAAAATACAAATGATAGGCAATGGCATTTATACATTTATATAAGATTGTATATCCAACTACGCAGCTGCTATTACTGGATTGCAAATCCAAAGAATACAAGAAATGGGATTATAAATCCCATTGACGGACAGAAGCTTTTGTACATTTAATGAGTATATCCGGGAAGTCTGAGAATGGCGGAACGCAATCTAAAGCAAAGAGATACTGCGCGTCTGCTTGGTATCGACGAAGCACGAATGAGTGAAATTCTTCGCTGCAAAAAAACCATCTGTATGAGACTGGCAAAAAATCTTCGGAAATGTTTGCAGATTGATGCAGATATAATACTTGAATTTGCATAAGAAAACCATTTATCGATTAAATAGATAAATTATATTCATGACATCGCAGTTCGATAAAGGTAGCGGATTAATTTGGAAATGGATGACCAACAAAAACGCGCTGGAGTATGTGGGTAAATGGAAAAAAATAAATAACCCGCATTTCAAATCCCCCTAATTCGCGGTAATTAAAAATGAAGCCGGATTCAACCGTTTTATTATGTCAGTGCTGCAATGGATTAAAAGGACAAATGTTATGGGCTTAATTGTAAAAGCCGGAACCTAACATAAGACGTTTCCCTATCGATTTTATGTTTCAGCTTAACTCTGAAGTGCGGTCTGATTTGAGGTTGCAAATTGAAACCTCAAAGAAAGGTGATCGGCGTTATTTACCTTCTGCATTTACAGAACACGGAATTGCCATGTTGTTGAGTTTATTACGTAGAGACTTTATGGGAGTATAAAATTGGGAGTACCTTCAAAGACACAAATTACGACCTTGAATAAAGGTAGGTTACCGGTAAAGATCAGTTTTTCAGTTGTTTAATAAAGAAATCCAAAGAGCCATAACGGAATCACATTCCCGGAGCCAATTTCAATGTCGTCTTTCACTACAAAAGCATGATCTATTGTTTCAATCTGTTTTTGTGTTTTGTTTTTACCGCCAACTTCGAGTGTATATTTATCCATAACCATAAAATCGGACAATTTGGAAGCATTTGTTTTGTAATTAACATTCAGCTGGTTATATAAAAATGTTTCCCTGATATTGCCTATGTTTGCATTTTCATCTGCCTGGTTATACATTAGGTTTGAGTTGTTCAGATAAATCTTTTCCGGTTTATTCAAGCTATTGATACCTTTCTCCGGCACAAAAAGCAGTTGGAGTAATTGTGCATCGTTTAGCCATTGAATGTAGTTTTTCATTGTATTCAGGCTGATACCGGTTCTCACGCTTAATGCATTCATATTTGGTTTAAAGGGTACTGAAGCACTAATGATTTTCAAGAGTTTTTTCAGATAAATAATATTAGAGGTTTGAATGGAAGCAAACTGCGGGATATCAACTTCCAAAACGGTCAGCACTATTTCACTAAGTTTTTGATGAAAAGATTGAGTATTTTCTTTATAAAAAGGATAATATCCATGATTCAGATAGTTTTCGAAATGTGCGAGAGGTTTCAGTTGCGTAATAATAGAAATGGCATGCTCAATGTGGTTTTCAAGTACATCTTGCAGGGTTAAAATTGGAAAACGTTGGTTGGTTTCAAAAAGCAGGTACTCCCTGAACGAGAGCCCCGGCATCTCGTACATCACAGCCCTGCGACTTAAATCGGCTTTCGCTTGTTGCAGATGAAGCAGGGAAGAGCCCGTGAAAATGATTTTCAAATCAGGCATGTCATCATACATGTTTTTGAGTTCGATCGCCCAGTTTTCATAGCGATGAACCTCATCAATAGCCAGTAATTGTCCACCTTTTTTGTGAAACCTATCTGCCAGATCGTACAGTTTGTTTTCTGTAAAGTATAAATCGTCTAAACTGACATAAAGTACTGAACTATCGGGGACGAAATTTTGCTTGATATATTGAAGAATCAAGGTTGTTTTTCCTACACCTCTACTTCCTTTGATACCAATAAAACGGTTCGACCAATCAATTTTATGACTAAAATCACGAATTAGCTTTGTTTGAACATAAGCATATTTCTCATAGAATTTCTGTGTTAGCTTTTCCATAATTATAATTTTTTATGAATGCAAAGATAGTAATTTGTTTTTAATGTATCAATGTATTGATACATTAAACATATAAATATGTCAATACATTCATGTTTATTGGATAAAACTAATCCGATGCATTCATTGCCCGTGCCCTGTTAAGCAACGATGAATAGCTGACAGCCGTCAACTCATACGACTCGGAACCAACATAACCCTCCGGCTGAAATACCCGGACCTGCAGGCAGAACAGGTGGCTTGTTGCTAAGTATTTGTACGGACCGGAGATGGGGGACGGGTTTCGAATTCGGTGTGGGTGAAAGTGACTAAATAAGAAGATGCAATCAAATGTGCAGAATTGTTCATTAATTTACTGACACTACTGGCTCAGTCCCGAATTTAAAATCCACCTTGCCCTATTGATAACCGTACAGATGTTATTTCTATACGGTTTTTTAATGCCCTAAATTCAGTATATTTATATATCTTTTAAATAAATGAATAAAATGTTAGAAAGTTAAATAAATAGTTCGTACATTTGAAGCCAATTTAACTGATTCATGTTTTAAAATCCTGAGGCTATTTGAGTTGGGATTGAAAATACAACTGACAGACATTATAAAAAAAGATTGTATATCCAACAGGACAGTAGAAATAGATACTCATAATACTATTAAAGGATTTAATCAAATAATAAGCTTACTTGACCATTTAAATAATTAAACAACAAATTATTACATCAATAATTATAATATCTTTGCATTTACAATTTGAAACTATAAAATATCACTTCAATATAAAAATTTAAGTATTCTGTATGCGAACAACTCTTAAAAATAAGTATTGCATTATTATACTAACAATCAACAACATAAAAATAAGCTGAATGCAGTTAAGGCGGATGTATGCGAACAATGAGTTCGCATAGCGATTCGTTAGCTGTAAGTGTAAAAAAAGAAATAAGCTACTGAAAATAAACAATTATAACACCCCTCGGTCGTTAGCTACAACTAGTTAATCAAACAGTATCAACAGTATATTAATATAACTCACTGAACAGAATTAATATTTTGCACATTTATGGTTGAATAAATAGAATAAAAAAATATGATAACAAAACATTTCTTATTTATAATCCAGTTTTGTGTTTTTTCAGTTGGACTTTTCGCACAGAATAATGACAATTGGAATGAAAAAACATCAGAATTAAATAATAATGAAGAAGCTGAATTAATAATTAGAGTTGGCGATATTGATAATTTTGGATTCGGCTGGCCGAATGGTTACGACCCATTTACAGGTGAAGATACTCCAATACATGTTTTCCCTTTGAACGTTGATGCAAATGATCCCAAAGGGACTGATTGTATTTATGTCGGAACCAGTCATATCTACGGAAGCAATGTATACAGTGATGGATATACTGGAACAACCAAAAGACCCAGTAATTTGCCACAATCAATTGATTTAAATTATTCCCTTGAAAGTATTAATTTGAAAGAGGCGATGCTTCAATTATTTGTTGATGATTTTCAAGCTCAAGGAGTGCATTCAAATTTTCAAGTGAAAATTAATGGACAAAGAATTTCATATATTGAGAATATTATCAATGCCTTAAATCAAAGTGGTCCAAGAGGCAAAATGATAAATGTCAAATTATTATTTGAACATTTGAATTTGGTAAAAACGGGCAAGCTTAGTATTGCCATTGACGATACAATATCTGGTATTGGAGATGGTTTTGCAATTGATTTTGTACGGTTACTTATAAACCCTAAACCATTAAAGTATAAAGGTACGGTTAATGTAAAAGTTATAGATTCACAAACGAAAAACCCTATAAAAGATGTGTTTGGTACAGTTTCAAATATAGTAGAATCAACCACAAATCAATACGGCGAATTTATAGCTCACAATATTCCGGCAGGTATTACAAGTGTTACTGTTTCGAAATCCGGTTATAATCCTAAAACCCAAAATGACAATCTTATAACAGGACAAGAAATAAATATGATTATCAAAATGGATAAATCAAATGAATCAATTAGTAAAATAACCGAAGAAGTTGAAAAAGAAAAAAAATTAACACTTAAAGTAATTAATTTCGAATATGCAACTGCAGATTTAACAATAAATTCTATAGCTGTATTAACCCAAATTTTTGAAACAATTAAACGACTACCAGATTTAAAGATAGAAGTATGTGGACATACAGATTCAGATGGTGATACTAAATACAATATAAATTTGTCTTTGGAACGGGCACAAAATGTAATTAATTGGTTTGTAAATAAAGGCATACAAAACAAACAACTGATTATTAAAGGATATGGAGAAACAACGCCAATTGCAAGCAATAATTCAAATGAAGGGAGAGCTAAAAATCGGCGTGTAGAACTGAAAATTGTAAAAGAATAGATAAAACATTCACGTTACCATTTTTTCTATCATATTGTTAATGTGGCGATGAGATATATAGATTTCGATTAGCGAATATATTATAGATTAAGCAATACGTTGGTTCAATAAAGCACTATGAATCTACTATGAATTTGTTGCGAAAGTTACTGAAAATAAACACCTAACAGCTAACACACATTATGCTCACCTGTTGGCTGAAATGCATATATAAGTATTTGCTCCAGCTTTCACTTTGTCGCTTTGCGAAAGTGAAGCTCCTGCAAACCGCAGGTGCGCATAGCTTCGGACGTTAGCGAGCATTTTAAAAAAAGAAAAAGAACAAGCAAAAATCTGAATTGACTATGAAAAACATAAAACTTTTGACTCTGATAATCGGACTGATTTTTATCGGTTGTACCCAGAAAAGAGAAGCTAACAGTTCAACAATCAAACAGGCGGATAGCGTAACCGTAGTATCGAACGACAAGGAAGAAATTCAAAATCTTATTAGACAAACACTAAACTGGGCTAACTCGAAAAACTCAATTGACTTGTTACCTGCTTTATCTGACAGTAAAGACAAAGCATATGTAGGCTTTGACTTTAAAAAACATAGAGAAAATCTCGACAAACTGAAAAAGACTAATTTTTTCTCAAACGAATTTATTGAGAACTATAATCAAATCATTCTGACTCTTGACAAGAAACTAAGAAACAAAGAATTTGACGAATGGTTAGTTGGAGAATTTCAAACATTTAGTTTTGCAAATGATGTTGACCCATGGTCTTTGAATCAAGACGTTCCATATGACAAACCAAATCCTTGGAATTTGATAGACGTTGAAATCATTAATTTGAACAGCGACAAAGGGGAATTAGTTTGGAAATGGGGAAAACCTGAATTAAATACAGCTCCTGGCTGGAAGGAATTTAGGTGTAAATTTAAAGTAGCGAAAGAAAATGGAAAGTGGAAAATTAACTATTTACAGGGTTTTGACTTTGAAGAAAGCATTAAAAAACTCTGACGACAAAACGAAATGAAAACAACGACCCGCTAGTACTTAGACTTTCGTGCGGTCTGAAAGACACAGTATGAAAGGCCGGTTGAACTTAGTTCCCGACTGCGATTTAGAAAGGGGGAGAAATAAAAGAGTTTGTTTTCTATGGAGTTATCATGTGTTTTGTGGAGTTTCCGAATGACTAATTTTAGGGAAGGAAGAAGCTTTAAACTCTAATTGAGGAATAATCCTATAACTACATTGAATTATTGGTTTACAAATTAACTGAAAACGTTCGATTTAACTTGATTTTGCTGAGTTTATGCAATACAAATTCGAACCGACTATTAAAAGGGTAGCGGACAAACAGGAAGAACTGAAAAATTCCTCTACTGGACTTTAAAAGCATAGAAGGTATATCCTTGAATTTAGAACCCTATATTCGGGGTTGGATAAACTACTACGACAAGTTCATGATAACGGAACATAATCCGGTCTTTCTACAGCTACTGCAAAAGGATAGTGTGGTGGGCACGAAAACGGTATAAGCGTTACAAGACCAGCATAAACAAAGCCTATTGCTGGATGGACAGCCTGAAGAAGCAATTCCCCAACCTGTTTTACCAATGGAGATATGGATTTGCATAATGAAAATAATGAAACACACTGATTTGTATAACAAGAGCCGTGTGATGGGAGACTATCAAGCACGGTTCTGTGAGAGGCTTTGGGTGAAACTCCCTTTGCCTACCCGACATTCGGTCGTTTAACAGTAATGGTAGCACGACCCCCACAACTACAACAATACCTTTTGAAAATATCAGATTTTACTAACACAAAGATAGATTTGGACACAACTCAATATAATCAGTTGCATACCTTTGCAAAGTAATTTTGCAACAACTTAAAACAAAGAGAAAATGAACAAAATTTTAGTAACAGGTGCATCAGGTCAAATGGGGACTGTGGTAATTGAAACATTGCTGAAAAATATTTCGGCTCAACAAATTCACGTTATCACTCGTAAAGAAGAAAAACGTTTAGCATTGCAAGCCAAAGGATTGCAAGCATTTATTGGCGACTACTCTGATGTTACCTCGTTAGAAAAGGCGATGGATGGTGTAGATGCCGTTTTACTTATTTCTTCGGGCGACCAAGGCGACCGAATGCAAGAACATAAAAATGTGGTGGATACTGCGAGGAAAATGGGAGTAACTGCTATTGCTTACACAAGTCGTTCGTTGAAAGACAGGGTAACTTTAACGAATACACTGATGGAAGAACACTTTGCAACCGAAGATTATATCAAACAAAGTGGTTTAAAATACATCATTTTTCAAAATGCTTTGTATATGGAAGTGCTTCCTTATTATGTGGGAAAAACGGTGTTTGAGGGTGGTGGTTTTTCGCAAATAGCAGGGAATGGTAGAGTGGCTTTTACCTTGCGAAAAGATTTGAGTGAAGCGATGGCAAATGTGTTGTTGAATGAATCGTTCAACAACCAAACCTATAGATTTACAGCAGCCGAAACCTATTCGTTTTACGATGTAGCCAACACATTATCCGAACTTTCGGGGAAACACATCACCTACAACCCAGTTGAAGTGCCTATTTATAAGGAGCTGATGCAAAAACAAGGGCTGCCGGAAGTGGTGGTAAATAAAATAGTCAACTTTAATGTGGATATTAAAAACGACCAAGACTCAATCGTAACAAACGATTTAGAACTAAAATTGGGACGCAAACCCACAACTTTGAAAGAGGGTTTAAAAATTTTATTTAATTTGTAACATTTCATTCAATACTTTGATATGTCATCATCAACTCTTGTTTTTATAAAAACTATTTCAGATTATCATCGCTTGATGGAGTTGCCAAAACCCGAGCATCCGTTGATAAGTGTAATAAAATTTGAAGATATAAAACGGAAACCAGCGGTTTTTCCAAAAACCATCATTCATCATTTTTATTCCATTGCATTAAAGAAAAATTTTACGGCAAAAATGAAATATGGGCAACAGGATTTTGATTTTGATGAAGGTGTAATGCACTTTATGTCGCCAAAACAAACGTTAACTGTTCAGGCATCATCAAACGAGGCAGCTTTAAATCATTCGGGGTGGTTGTTACTCATCCACCCCGATTTTCTTTGGGATACACCGCTTGCAAAAAAGATAAAACAATACGGCTATTTTGGCTACAATGTAAACGAGGCTTTGCATCTTTCCGATAAAGAAGAAACATTGGTAACATACATTATTGAGAAAATTGCACAGGAATATCACACCAATATTGATAATTTTAGCCAAGATGTAATTATTGCCCAAATAGAATTGTTGCTTACCTATTCTGAACGTTTTTACCAGAGACAATTTATTACCAGAAAAATAGCTAACCATAGTGTTTTAAACCATTTGGAAACTTTTCTCACAGCTTATTTCAACGAAGATAATTTAGCCGATAAAGGCATTCCAACGGTTCAATTCATTGCCGATAATTTGCATATTTCGGCTAACTATTTAAGTCGTTTACTACAACACTTAACAGGGCAAAGCACCAAACAATTTATACACGATAAGTTGATTGACTTAGCTAAAGAAAAACTATCAACTACAGCTCTGTCGGTAAACGAAATAGCGTATAGTTTAGGCTTTGAACATCCGCAATCATTCAATAGATTATTTAAGAGTAAGACAAATGTTTCACCTTTGGAATTTAGACAGTCATTTAATTAGTATGAACGACAGACGGGCGAACAAAACCGCTACTGCTAATATATAGGGCTTCGTGCGGTTGGTACGACCCAGCAAGGAAGCCTCGGTTGCACTACATCCCGACTGCGATTTAGAAAGGGGGAGAAATAAAAGAGTTTGTTTTCTATGGAGTTATCATGTGTTTTGTGGAGTTTCCGAATGACTAATTTTAGGGAAGGAAGAAGCTTTAAACTCTAATTGAGGAATAATCCTATAACTACATTGAATTATTGGTTTACAAATTAACTGAAAACGTTCGATTTAACTTGATTTTGCTGAGTTTATGCAATACAAATTCGAACCTACTATTAGAAGGGTAGCGGACAAACAGGAAGAACTGAAAATTCCTCTACTGGACTTTAAAAGCATAGAAGGTATATCCTTGTATTTAGAACCCTACATTCGGGGTTGGATAAACTACTAGGACAAGTTCAGGATAACGGAACATAATCCGGTCTTTCTACAGCTACGGCAAAAGGATAGTGTGGTGGGCACGAAAACGGTACAAGCGTTACAAGACCAACATAAACAAAGCCTATCGCTGGATGGACAGAGTGAAGAAGCAATTCCCCAACCTGTTTTACCAATGGAGATATGGATTTGCATAATGAAAATAATGAAATGTACTGATTTGTATAACAAGAGCCGTGTGATGGGAGACTATCAAGCACGGATTGTGAGATACTTAGTGTGAAACTCCCTTTGCCTACCCGACATTCGGTCGCTAGCGGTAAATTAAAAAACAGAAAAAAAATGATCAACTTAGTATGCTTACGAGCAAAAGTTAATTTTTGAAAATCAAAGACTTATGCAATCGTCATTCAGAATTATTAAAATTGAAAATCAATTGACTTATTGAGCTAACGACCAGAAAAGCGGCTAATTGAGAGTCAGAGACATACGTGGTCGTTAGTCATTAAAAAAAATTACAAGTATGATAGATGGAGGATTAGATTACGACAAAACACTGGAAACGAATAAAATAGTTTTCAAAGGACAGACATATCAGAAAATTATTAGTTTCATCTTTATAGTAATAATGGTTAGTTGGTCTTTTGGAGTATGCTATTATATATTTTCGAATCTGACAAAAAATAATCCCACTCTAATAGTCTATTTTATAGCAGTCCTTTTCCAAATTATTATTTTGACTTTGATTGGTTTAGAGGTTCGGGCACTTTTAACTAGAAACAAATTAAAAGAAATTGAAATATCTATTGGGATAAACAAAGCAAAAATCAAGCTATTGGAGGCTGCGAAAAATCTAAAATGGGAATTTTATTCAAATTTAGACCATTATATGGTTCTAAGAACAGAGAATGAATTCTTAAGCGACTGCCAGAATATTACTTTAATATTTTCCTCAAATAATAGAGTATATTTCCATAGTATAAATTACCCAAATGACTATATAAGACCTTCATGGTTCAACACCAATTACGAAAAGCTTTTATATGAATATCAAAAAATAGAAAAAAAATAATAAACTGCTGCATACACATTATGCTCACCTGCTGGATTACATGAACTTAGCAGTCTAGATAGCTATGGGATTACTCCCGCATTCACTTTTTCGCTTTGCGAAAGTGAAGGCTCCCGCAAACCGCAGGTTCGCATAATTCGGTCGTTAGGCGGCAGTGTAAAAAAAAGAAAATCTGTGTGCTGACTGACTTTGAAGCTGAAAAATAGCGTCCGAACTTTCCGAAGATTCGGACAGCATTTGCAAAAAAACTCTTCACGAGAAAAGCGAATTATCAAAATTAATCGGACATGTATATGATTAAAAATAAAATGAGAAATATTCTAATGTTAATTACAATTGCTATATTAATTCTGTCTTGTTCAAATAAAGAAAATAAGAATACTGAAAACAAGAAAGTAGTAAAAATATATTCTATAAGTGAAACGGTTAAACGAAACCACGAAATCTTAAATGTAATTATAGACCGTTGGGCTCCGCTTAGTAATAAGTTATTAGGAAGAAATAACGGTGATACTATTTTTGTAAACGAAATTGTTTTAGTCCCAGAATCTTACACAAACTTTAATATTGACACAACAAAAAATAGTTTTTCGATTAAACCTCACAGGTTTTTACTTAGCGTAGATTCTAAGATTACAGCTCATAGAGATACCGTAATAAAACAAATAAAACAAGCAATACCTTCAAAATGGGATTCAAGATTAATTTATTCAACTATTAGAATTGAACCTACTATGACTATAAAAAAAGCTTCATTTCCAGGAGAAATTCATGACAAAAATAGTTTCTTAGTTGTTTCAGAGCCTATTGAATATAGTAAAGATGAGTTTTTTGTCATTGGCTTACTATACACTAAAAAGATTTTACTTGACAATTTATATATAGTGAAAAAAGTCAACAATAGATGGAAAGTAATTGATGCTGAATCAGCCGTAATCAAACTTGTATTAAATCGTGGAAAGATAGTAGTAAATAAAGATGGTTCAACCACTCAACAGATCTCATCTTCTATTTTTGATGGATATGTAGAATAAATCAAACACCGACCTCCTAACACACATTATGCTCACCTGTTGGTTGACATGCACTTAGCAGTATTTGCTCCCGTATTCACTTTTTCGCTTTGCGAAAGTGAAGCTCCCGCAAATGGAACATGCGAGCATCGGTATCGCAGGTGCGCATAATTTGGTCGTTAGCAGCCATAGTAAAAAATGACAGACGTATCAACTCAATTTTGATATGAAATAGAATTATAAATCATAAAAAGAAAATGAAATGAAAAATCTCAAATGTATTTTATTAGTTGGAGCATTATTCTTTTTTCTAATTAGTTCAGGTAAACAACCAAAATCACATGGACTTCCAGAAGGTTGGTTTGTTGCAGGTAATCAACCGAAATGTTATAAAATAGGTACTGACAGTAGTATTACCAAATCAGGTGATTATTCAGCAATAATTAAATCGTTAGATAGCGATATTGAAGGCTTTGGAACTTTGATGCAAAAATGTTCTCCTTCCAAATTTAGTGGGAAAAGAATAAGAATGAGTGGATATATAAAATCAGAAAATGTGACCAAGTTGGCCGGGTTATGGGTTCGGGTAGATGTTGGAAAAACGGTGGTTTCTTTTGACAACATGCATGACAGATCAGTTACAGGTACAACGGATTGGAAAAAATATGAAATTATTCTTGATGTTCCAACAAATGCCACAATGATTTCATATGGTGCATTGCTTGCCGGAACCGGACAAATATGGTTTGATAATTTGACATTTGAAATTGTTGACAAAACTATTGAAACCACCGGGATTTCAAAAGAATGTAATATCCAAGATGAAAAGGAACCTGAAGGATTAATAACTGAACCAACAAATCTTGACTTTGAGAAATAGAGCCAAATTGACAGAAATTAATAATCCATTGATTTTCGTCGAATTTTTACAGAGATGAAAATAAAGAAACAAGGTCTGCCATTCCAACAATATCTAATACTACAATATGAATATGAAACTCGCTTTTATAATACTTTTACTGATTTCAGGTCAGTCTTTAAGAGCACAAAAAGATGCTGAAAAAGCTACTTTCTTTAAATTTATAGAGAGTCGTAGTGCTGAATTAAATAAACATTTCACAGCTAAAGAATACGATGACGCCCTCAAAATACTGTATGATTTCAAAGGGCAATATGATAAGCTAGATCAGCCTACAAAAAATGAAATAAAGTTGGATGTCCATCTTTATTATAATATTGCTGGTTTATTCGCATTAAAGAATAATGCCGACTCCACACTGAAATACTTAAAGAAAGCAATGCAATTTGGAGAAGAGGAATATTTCAATTATGCGGATATGATTTTCCCTAAATTCAAAGATAATCCGGCATTTGCTGATTGCTTTAGTCGATTGTACAAGAAATCTCAAATTCCATTGTATAATATTGTATTGATACCGGCTGATATTGCACAACCCGGATCTGGTGTTGAAAAAATTGCTGATAATAAAAGAATCGGTGAGTACAATCTGTTTCATACATTATGGAAAGGTATTCCACGACAAGATATATGCATTGAGGCTGATTTGCAGGGAAAAGGCAAAAGATTGGATAAAATTATTCTTTCACCCAGAGCAATAGGGCTGAATGGAGTGATTAAAACAGCCGAGTTATGGGTTATGGAAAAAGGGAAATACCAGAAAATCAAAACCATTCATGCTGAACTTAGCAATATACCTATTGAGATTGAGCTTGAAAAACCTATCTGGAATCCTCAGAAAATAAAACTATTAATTACCGACTCGTATGGAGATGTAAATATGAACAGCAATCTGTATATGGTAAGCCTTGGTGAACTGGAATGCATGACTTTGCCTGATGATGCTATCAGGGAATCGGATGTTCTTAACGATATGAAACTGTTTACGAATGAAACATTATCGCTTAAGCCGGAAGTAACTGCAAAAACTATTAGTAAAATGAATGTGCCGGCACTAAAAAGACTGGCAACAGAACTCTATAATCATTCCTATCAACCGGGAACACTCAAAGTTGATTGTCAACCTTATCTGAATCCAAATGCAATAGCCAATCAAATGCACATGAATGATGGATTCAGTAAATATGAAGGTATAACAGGAGTTGCACTGGACAAAGGTGATCATCTGATTTTTGTAAGTGATACACAGGGAAATGCCATTAAACTTTTGATTCCCGATTGGACTCGTAAAACAAAGTCGGGTATCCAACCTGACAAGGATCCTGAAGGTTGGGGGCTTCAAAAGGAAGAATTCATTTTGAAAGAAGGATTGAATCTGATTCATGTCACCAAAGGCGGAAATGTCTATATTCAATACTTTACCAACACGAATCCGACTGTTCTTCGACCCATCACTGTTCAGTTCCTGACTGGAAAGGAAAACGGGTATTTCGATATAACACGGGGAGATACGAATGAGGATTTTAACCGATTATTGACGAATGCTATAAGTCCAATTATGGATATCAGAGGAAAAAACGTTCAACTGGCATTTCCGGTTGAAAGTTTGAAAAAATATACATGGAGTAAAGGTGTAGAATTAGTAAATAGCTTTGACAGCATTGTAGGTCTTGAAAAACAGTTGATAGGATGGGAAAAACAAGGCTACTTACCTTCCAATCACATACTGGGTCGGGTTAATTATCAATACTTCATGTTTCGCGATCAGGACGGTATGGCATTCGTTGACTGGGCAATGGAGAAAGTCGCAGATCCCCAAAAAGTAAAAACGACAGAATGTTGGGGTATAGGTCACGAGATGGGACACGTATTCCAAATGATACCACAAATGACCTGGGGCGGAATGGGAGAAGTAAGCAACAACATTTTAACCATGTATATCAGTACTAAGCTCGGAAATAAAAGCCGATTAGTGGCAGAAGGCAGATACGCCGATGCGAAAAAACACATTCTGGACAAAGGTATTTCTTATCTGGCATTCCCGGGGAAACCGGATGCTAATGCTAACATTTATGGGGAAGACGGAAAGAGTACTAATGTTTTTGAACGACTGGTACCGTTTTGGCAATTATACCTTTATTTTAAGCAACAAGGATATGTAGATTTTTATCCCGATTTGATGATTACACTACGTAAACAAACTCTCTTAGGTGGGAAAGACCCGGACAAAAGCTATTTGAATATGCTGGAATTCTGCAGATTGGCATGTGTTGTTTCCAAAACCGATCTAACAGATTTCTTTCAGCGTTGGGGTTTCTTTTATGTTGGTGAAATAAATATTGTTGATTTCAATCACAGTTCATATCAGGTGAGTCAAAATGAAATTGATGCACTCAAAAATGAAATCGCTAAAATGAACCTTCCAAAACCACTGATCGATATTACAACATTGGAAAATTGAGAAAATTGAGAAAATTGAGAATGTCTAAGCAGCTGATAGAAAATCAAAACAATCAGATTCTCTATGACTTTTACAGATGAAAATAAAAATGAAACTACAGGCTGTAACAAAGTGATAAATGGACAAAGGCATTATGTTTAGATCTTATGCTATAAAAAATAAATCCGGTTGAATCTCAATATTAAGTTTCAGTCGCAATTTATTCATAAATAATATTTCACCCGGTATTGTTATCTGATTAAATAGAAGTGTGTATATTTGCACAATAAAAATATCGAAATCATGTCAGTAATAGCCAACATAGATGATAGTTCACCAACCGGACGAAAAATTGTAAGAGAATTGGAAAAACATAAACGAGTTGTGAAGCTTTCGTATTCTCATACTGAGGAAATACCTGAAGATTGTATACCCTTGGAGGATGGAATTGAAGAATTTTGGAAGCATTTAGAGGATAGTTTAGGATTCGATTTGCGACAATATAAAGAAGATGTTTTAGTTAAATAATTTTAAATTGAATAATTGTAATTTCAATCCTTGAAGAAGAAAATGTCGGAAAATACAGCATTCGGTTTTTATTCTCTGATGATGTGGAGAAAATAATTAATTTTTCTAACTTTCTAAATAATGCAAGAAACCCAATAATCCGTAAATATCTGAATAAGCAGTTG
>Ga0302286_10000260_pt1 | contig 44075 bp, 31 predicted proteins | sample III_Fen_E2_3_FD_198765 | JGI IMG/M metagenome (GOLD analysis project Ga0302286, IMG submission 198765) | Peat permafrost microbial communities from Stordalen Mire near Abisko, Sweden - III_Fen_E2_3 | ecosystem: Environmental > Terrestrial > Soil > Wetlands > Permafrost | place: Sweden: Abisko...
CGACCCGGATGGGAATGTGCGGAATTTCGGCATCCACGTACCGCAAGCACTGCCAAGCCTGAAAAGGATCGGTAACCTGCGAATCGATGGCATGATAAATCGTCCATAAAGCTGCCGAAGGATGTAATTTTTGTTGGCCTAACAAATCTTTATACTCCGCAAACCAACCTTTTTCGGGCATCCAAAGCTGCTTGTTCATAGCATTCAGAATACGTTCAGCTTCCTGCAAATACGGTTTGGAATCTTTGCCAATCAGACGTGCCAGCTTCGCTGCCGTTTTGTTGGCGAAATAGTTGTAGGCCGACGAATGGGTAACCCCGCCCCCGCTATATTGTAATGCATCGCTGGCCCAGATGCAGCAATATGCATCGTACAGTCCGTCGTTATTTCCATCAAAACATCGTTTTTCCCAGGCCAAATGTCGTTCGATCATAGGCCACAACTGTCGTAAATACACGGTATCGCCAGACCAGTTAAAATGCCGGAGTACCTGATCAATAAATACCAGATTCATGTCGTAATGGTGAGGTGCCGAGATGGTTCCCGGATTACGGTTGATGTATCCTTCGGTATAAATCGCATTACCCACTTTTTCTTCCTGACGTGCCAGATTCGTTTTCGGATCGGGAACACTTGGCCCGGAAGCCGGTTCGAGGTATTGTGCTTTCGAATATGCTGTAAAGTGCATTCTAGCACGATCATGCCAGCCCAGATCATCGGCAGTATACGCCCCCCGCCAACCGTTAAGTCTCATTCGCCAGGCAATGGATCCATGCATAAACGATGGATTTTCCCAAATGGCATCAGCCGCTATACTTAATGCTCCACCCACCGTATTGAGATAGGCATCGGGTGTATGAATCTGAATCCGATTGGCAATCGTTTGTCGCTGAAGTTCAGCCTGTGCAAACAATTCGGGTAGTTTTTTGTACACCGGAAGTTGAATCGTTTCGGAATTGGCAATTGCCAAATACCAGTTACCGCCCGATTTTAATGGAAACATGCCAGCCAATGCCGGACTTCCACTAGCCGCTGAATCGTAAAATTCGGTGGGCGAATTTTGTTTCCCGGCATCCGAAACCTTCAGTAAACTTTCAGGAGGAAAAACTCCCGTCAGTCGTTTTTTATTTTTCAGTCGGGTCGCCTCCAATTCTTCGCTGGTAGGCTTGTAACTGTTTTCATACCGCTCAGCTTCCGACTTGTCGCGTCCCGAACCAAAATAAGCGGTGAACACATTTTTGGAAACAACAAATTCATTATCGGCGCAATAAGCGGGTTTAAGGTCGAACGATGATTCCGGATCGGCACCCAAATCGCCATCACGCGAGAATTTTTTACCGGTAATTCCACCAAAAGCAACAATAAGTTGAAGATTTTCGGGTAATGTGGTTGATGATATTTTCAGGATCATCCCTTCGCCTCCGGCTAAAGCCAGCACCGTAATCTGCAAATTGCCACTGCCCAACATGGGATCGGAAATGGTATAAATCATCGAACCCGGACGATAGCGCGCCGTGATATTTTTGGCATCAGTCAGCCACCTGGTGTTCTGATTATTCTTCAAACCCAGACGAAGATTTCCACCCATTCCGGGCAAATACATAGCAAACTCAGGCAAATCGCCAGTTTCCACCCGAAATGCAGTATTGGTGCCGTACAGCGCACGGTTAAACCGATGCGATCCGTTCGTAATTACAAAATCGGTTCCATCGGGTTGGTAACGCATTGGACGCACTACATTCGCAGAAGGCTGAGCAAAAGAACAGACATCGCTTAATAATAAAACAACTAAAAGCCCGCGAAATCCCCTGAAGGACGATTTTCTGAAAGTGAATATTCTTTTAATTCTTCTCATCTTCTTTTGTTTCATTGAGGTTGTCTCAAAAATCATTGATACCGTCATCCTGAACTTGCTTCAGGATCCCTATGCATTGAATATCAGATCCCGAAATAAATTCGGGATGACTTGACTTGCAAGTATTTTGACTTTTGTGACAACCTTATCTTAATTCAACAGTCCAAAATAAAAATACAGCGTTCGTTTGACGGATTTGTCCATTTTGTTTAGTTCGCCCATTGGACCAAGGCTCCAGGTATCGTTGCTGATACCCATGGCTAGTTTGGTTCCCACCGGGGGAATCGCATCCAAAAACGAAATATCGCCAACAGGTAGTTCCGGATAATTCTTAGGACCAGAAATTCCATAGAAGTTGAAAAGGCGCACAAACAGATCGTCGTCCTGAGCCACCACTGTAAACCTGCCATCAACCGTATTAAACTCCATCCACGAAACTTCAAGAAAATAGCCTTTAAATTGTGGTAATCCCCAACTGTTATCACCCGGAAGTTTGTTGTTATACATCCGTTGATAAACATTAAGAACGCCGCCAGCAGTGCGGTTTTTCCAGACATGAGCCGGACCTTTTCCCAACCATTTGGTGCCAATTACATCCGACTCCGGAAAACTAAAACTGATGCCAGTAAATTTCTGATCGCCGGCTACCTGATATTCGTAGTCCATTGCCAGCCATCCACTGCTAAACATGGTCCAGACAACCTTTTTCAAATCGCCCGAATAGCTCATTTCAAGTGCGTAACTCTTGTCGTTCTTTACCGACTTGATGCTCTCCAAATGAGCATTTCCACTGACCAACACAGGTCCGTTACTGAATGGAATTGGCAACCCCAAATCGTTGGTCACCTTGCGAATTTTTCCATCGTTTTTACCAAAAGTCACTGCTATTCCCGACGCTTTTAAAGTATACAAACTGTCGTTTTCGCTCATTTCGGCAATTCCTTTTTCTTTACTCAGATCGGCCGATTGCTGCTCGATGGGGAGAATGTTGTCTTCCTGAATTCCAGCAGCTTTTAACTTTTCGCGCTGTTGTTTCTCCTGATCGCTGATGTCCATTTTCACCAGTTGCGAAACCGGACGCAGATTCCCGCCAATTTTCCAGCTGTAGCAGTATATTTCAGATCCGGAACAATCGAACACTTTCAGATAAAGCGCATCGTATTTTTTATAATCAGCCGGAAGTCCGGAGTCCGAAGAACTAAGTCCTAAGTTCAAAGTACCAAATTCTAATGGAGAAATATCAGGAGATGACGCGATTCCACTTTTCATAACCTTATGCGCAGCCTGACGGTCGGTCACTGTGCCGAAATTCACGAGTTGCCACTCGAATTTGCAATCTTTCAGGTTCGTAAAATGGTAACGATTTTCAACCGGAATTTTACCATCAAATTGCTCAGGTAGTTTTTTCATGCTGATTTTCACCGGACAATAAATCTCGCGAATGGCATAATAACTGGCTTCTTTTTCGCGATGTGGCCCAACCACTCCGTCAGGAGCATTTACCCGATTAACATCAATAAACCCGCTCAGGTCAGTGCGAACAATCCCTTCATCCAATAAGGCCCATATAAAACCACCTCCGGAATTTGGAGTATGCCAAAATAATTCCCAAAAATCTTCCAGTCCGGCCCCACCACCGCCATCATCCTGCGAATGCAGAAACTCCGTTGGCATGTATATTTTCCCTTCCGTAAATATCTTTTTTGAGCTGTACCAGGTTTCGTAATGATTGCAGTCGATGCCATTAAAATCGTTGCCTGCCTTATGATGTGGGTGAATCACCGGACGCTTTGACTTGTCGTAAATGGCAAAATCATCGTCGAGTTCCTTGTTGGTTCCACCTTCGTTGCCATTGTCCCAGAAAATGATCGATGGATGGTTCACATCGCGAATCACTAATTCTTTAACCAATTTAGCTCCCGAAGCAGTGGAATAAGCGTTTTGCCAACCTGCCAATTCATCCAGAACATACAAACCCAGCGAATCGCAATAATCCAGAAATACCTGATCGGGAGGATAGTGCGAACAACGAATAGCGTTCAGGTTCATCGACTTAATCAGTTTCACATCATCGAGATTAATCTGATTGTTCAGGCATCGTCCGGTTTCGGGCCAAAAAGCATGACGATTGATTCCCTTCATTTTTATTTTAGTTCCGTTCAGGTAAATGCCATTGCCGGGACGAATCTCAATGCTTCGAAACCCAAATTTTTCGGTGGTGGTATACAATTCCGTTTTGTCATTTTTCAGCGTAACACGCACCGAATAGCGATTGGGAGTTTCGGCTGTCCAACAAGCTGGATTAGCAACTTTGCAGTTCAGCGTAATCAACGAATCGCCCTTTTCAACTACCGAATTACAAGTACCCACAACTGCATTTTTGTCATTCCGGATTTCGGCAAACACCGTTCGTTTCCCATTCAGTTTTTTGGGAAAAACATCCATCGAAAACGAGCCATCTGCTTTGGCATCTACAGCGACACGTTCAATATAATCTGTGGGAAAAGCTTCGAGGTAAACCGGACGAAAAATTCCACCAAACACCCAATAATCAGCAAAACGCTCAGCGCGGTTCACCGATGCGTCGGCCGACATTTTGCTCACCGTAGCTTCAAGCAAATTTGTCTGCCCAAACTTTAATTTATCGGTAATGTTGTACCGAAACTGATAAAAAGCACCCTGATGAACAGGCCCGACCAGTTGCCCATTGATCTTCACTTCGGTATCGGTCATCGAACCTTCGAAAACGATAAAGATTTGCCGATTTTTCCAGTCAGCCGGAACCTGAAAGGCGTATTTGTAAATTCCTTTTTCGTCGGCGAATTTGAACTTTTTGCCGTAAGTCCGGTAATCTCGCCCATAATCGTACTCGCCAAAACCCTGTTGTTCCCAGTGTGAAGGAACTTCGATCTTCGTCCATTCACCACACTTCCGCCCCGAAGTACAAAAGAAATCCCAGGTTTTGGTATGAATGTTATCGGTTCCGGAAAGGAAAAGAGTTTGTTTCTGAGCGAAGGAAGAAAAAGAAAAGAGGAAGAAGAATAACACCCCCCAAAATCCCCCGAAGGAGACCTTTGTTCTCTGCGTTTTAAAAATATTGATCATATGTTTTGTTTACTGTGCTGGTTTAATAAAAGGTGACTTAAATCAATACAACCCTAATGATAAAGAATAACTTTAGCCATTGTTTATACCACAGAGTATACAGAGTAAAAACAGAGAGAACAGAGATATTTTTAAACTCTGAGTTCTCTGTGGAACCTCTTTTTTCTCTGTGTTTAATTGTTTCTTTTCTAAAAATCTTTCATCAGACCTTCCCATTTCACATTCCATTTGCCGTCTTTCGGGAATCCTGGATTTTCAATAGTACATCCATCCCAACCAGCACACATCAAAGCCATGGTTTTCAGGAAACCACCATTGCCCGGCAAATAAATCCGTAGGCGTTCACTTTGATAATTGTGTCCTGTTTTCAGATAGGTGTTTTTCTGAACATCTTTCAGTAATGCTTCCAATGCTATTTCAGGTTCATTCAAACGGATAGCGCACATCGCCAGCATCGGATAATCCCAACCCCAGGTTGTAGGCCAGTCCCATTTTTGCATCACCACCTTCAAGGTATTTCGCATTACATTCGGATCAATTTTATCCCATTGGGGAAGCATTCCCAATGCTCCGGTAACCATCGGGTGATCGGTCATATTTTTGGGAGTGGTATACGAATCGGGAGCATTGGCGACACCCAGATAGACACCATTCTCCTGAGTTGGAGCGGCAATTTTGGTACGAACCTCTTCCCATAGCGGATCGGGCTGCATGTTCAATCGATTGCACCACTGCTGTGCAATAGTCAAGGCCCAATGCCAATAAGCCAATTCGAATGGCGGATTCAAGGTTGTTTCGCAATTCCAATGCTCCTGCGCCGGAATCAGCGGAGGCAATAAATTATATACTTTGCCACTTGAATCAGGAACCGCAAAATCAGCCATAAAATCAGCCGTAGCAAAAACCAGATCTTTGTATTTATTCAGGATTTCAGGCGAAGGATTGCTACGATACAGCTGTTCGGCCATGTAAATCACGTGCGGTTGTTGCCAGATAAGATAACTTCCAACACGTGAAGGGCTGTTTTGTCCTTCAGGACCAACCATCTTTGGCCAGCGAACGCCTTTGAAACCTTGCATTTTAGTACCCGCCAACGATTTTTGATAAATGGCGTGATACCATTCCAACTGTTTATCGAGTACTTCTGCATGTCCCCAATTAGCAAAATGAGCCGAGTGCCACCAATGCATTTCGAGGTGAGCCTTGCCATACCAACTGTTATACACCAAACCAGTTTCCTGTGGAGGTAATGATCCTGAATTTTGAATCTTTGTCAGATACTCCGACAACACAAACCGGCGTTCCAACTCCTTGGCACGAGGATCGGTACAGGCCGAAAAATCAACGGCACCGCTGGTTTGCCAGAAATTTTGCCAGGTTATTAGGTTATTTTTTTCGGTTTCAACAAAAGTTGGTAACGATTCAGATTTTTCCTCCGGAGAAAATAAACAACTGAATTCAAGCGTATTCCCTGATGTTGGAGAAAGCACAAAATGATGTTTTTCGGTTTCGTCTAAAGTGGCCTTTCCCTCCCATCCCAGTGTTACCTGATAATGATCGTTATCCAAAGTCCGAAGAATTCTCGCAGTGTTGGCGGTAAGTTTTTCCAGGTTCGACTGGTGTTTGTCGGGAGAGGCAAAATCGTAACCCGAATGGGTATTTACCGGCACTGAATACGGGAATATCCATTCCACTTTCAGTTGTCCCTTTTCGACCAGCGGAGAACAAATCTTAGCCGAAATCAAATCTTTTTGCTGATGGCAAAAAACCTCGACTTTAACTGGCTGTCCTTCTACCAAAAAATCGCTGCTAATACGTCCTTCCCATAGATTTAGCAACTGTTTGGGCTTTTCAATATCGGTTAATTTAACTTCAGTGCCATCGCTTTTTTTCAGGAGCAAACGAATTACACCAAGTTGCAAACGTTGTGGATTTTCGCGGTAATAATTGGCCGCTTTGGCATCGCGACCATCGCCTGAAAACTGCACCAGATAAGGCACTTTTCGTCCACGATAATCGGAATATTTGGCACTTTCCATCACCTGATAATTTTCGGTATTCGGGAAAGTATGCCAACCCCAGTTCGACTGGGTTCCAAGCGTCACCCCTTTTTCATATTCTTTATAAAAAGTTTGAAGGCCAGTAATATCGGCGGTAAATGCAAACTCGCCATTTCCGACTGTCAAGCTAGCCAGCGTATCTGGCTGCTCGACCAACACATTGTGGCGGGAAACTACGGCCAACCGATCTATTTTTGAAGATTTTGAAGCCGACTGGCAAGCTGTAAATGCCAATGCAATTAGGAATAGCTTAGTTTTTGAACCCCATAGACACATAGCATAGATTTAGATGTTTATTTCTTAACCACAGAAGGGACACAGCGTTTCACAGCGAAAATTACTTTCTATTGTGTTCTATGTGCCTATGTGGTTATTTAATCGAAACAAGTGGTGTTAACGAAACAGGGCCTAACAAACCGGATTCCTGTGGTTTCCACCCCAAGGTTGTGAACAATCCATCAGCACCTCTATTCGATGCCTTGTATGCTGGAAAATTCACATTGTAAAAAATCTTATAAGGCTGTCCTTTGCGTTCCATATCAGCCATACGGTTACCCATCAAATTAGTCACCGCGATTTCCAAAGTATTTTCTTCTTTTAAATCACGAACCGGAATATCCACAACAAACGGCGGACTAATCAACGTTGCTAATTCTTTCCCATTTAAGATTACACGGGCACTATGAGCCACTTTTGTCAAATTGAGCTGCCAGGCCAAGGCTTTTCCTGAAGGTTTTGCAAATGTTGTTTTGTAGACTGCTGTTCCTGAAAAAGCTTTATAACTATCTCCGTCAAGCTCTGTCCAGGAATTCAGACTTTTAAGTTTAACCGGATTAGGAAGTACAGGTCCACCGCTTACAAAATTTAGCGACCATTCCGAATTCAGGTTAATCTTCTCTCCTGCGGCTTTCCAATATACATATTCAGGAGCTTCAACCTTCCCGGGAAAGATCTGGACAATGCAACTTTCGCCAGGTTTTAACTGAAGATAAACATCTCCAAAACTCTTAGATGTATTATAAGGAATCCTTCCATAACTACCATTCATCGGATTGTATAAAACGGCACCACCAATTTTAGTTTCCAGCGACACCATTCCATCAATAATTTCGGTGCCACGGTTAGCTATAAAATAAGTTGTATTAGCTCCATCTTTCCGGCGAATACATTGCAATCCACGATCGGCCATAATTTCCTGACGAACCTTAGCATATACCAACAAATCAGAAAGATCTCCAACCAAAAGTTGCCCTTTACCAATCTTAGCACGTTGAACAGTGCTACTTGGCAACTTAACTAAAAACAGGGATTTTTTCAAGGCCTGAAATCTCATCTGACGTTCTGCCAGATTTCCAAGTCCGGGGACATCCATAGGAAGTTCCTGCATTAAAACAGTAGCACCATTTTTTGCCAGAAGAAGCACCTTTTCAAATGTTTCCAACGGCATTAATTTCACTGGAGGGATCAAAATTGTTTGGTAACTAGCTCCGCCAGTTATAATTTTTCCTGATTTAGAGGTAAGCTGAGCAATCAGCCGATCTGAAATATAATCAAATGCATAACCTTTCCCGAGCATATATTCAGCTGATTTTCGCACTGATGAACCTTTGGCTGCACCATCAAAATGCAGCAACATCGATTTTCCCCGAACAGCATATTCATCAGCAATCGGGTAATACAACAAAACATCATTATCGGGTTTTCCTGACTGCAAAAACGACTGCGACCGGGCAATATAAGTGTTCAATGTTCCAAAATCATTCCAGATCGTGTTGGTTGGTCCAAAATGAACCGCTGCATAAAACATCCAGCCTGGCCAGGGAGCATCTTGCGGCGAAAAAGTGGTTCCATGGTAAAACACATGATTGATTCCAGCCAACAAAAACTGGTCGATCGCTTGCTTTACATCAGCCAAAGAAGCTTCAAAATGATCTTTCAACCAGGTAGCTGATTCCGAAGAAGCTAATTTTTTACCCATAACGTGAGCAACCGAAGAAGCCGTCTTTATTTTCACAATATCTTCACCTTCAGTTTCAGGAATATCAGCAGCCGCATATAAATCCAGAATGTTAGCCGGAGCACCATGCGCCTGATTACGAATTACTTTCCCATCTTTTTCGGCCCAATTGTGCCAACGTTTGGTGTAATTTTCAAGAATCAAATCCGAAATTGTTTCGCGATAATCGCACAGCACCCGCTGATTGTACTCCGGAGAATCATCTCCCAACAAAGCCGGAAGATATTCGCGCAAATCATATCCGCGGCGTTTCTTAAATTCATCAAACAGATGCGGCGTATAATTAGCTTCACCGCGGGCATCATCGACTTCATACGAATCATTAAAATAAGCACGTAATCCGGTTAAATCGTGTCCTTTAAAAGCATTGGTAAAATGTCCAAGATAATTATCTATTGCCTTATCCGAAAAGTGGTCGATCACATCACCTTCGCCACCAGGACCAGCACGTTCGACCATTTTTCCATGCCATCCTTCAAAAACCGCAAACAATTTCCATAGACCTACCGGAGCTATCCAGTTAAGCTTTCCAACCGAATCCACTTTGTCTGTTAGATTTAAGATTTCCCCTTTATTTGAATAAGCCATAACTGTTTGTAAGGGCATAGGAATCGGGTAACGAACCTGTTCAAGAGACCATTTTTGAAGGCTATCCTCGTTGGCACTAACCGGATATTTTAATTGTGAAAAGTCTAAATTTTTACGACTGATGCTGCGAAGCATTGGCTCCTGTTCCATCGTAACCTTAGATTTAAGTTGTTCGCCTTGTTTCAGCAACGGATACGATTGAACTGCCATATATTTACAAGCATCTTCGGGTGTAACCCATACCCCGCCAAAAGGCCACCCCGAAGCCATTGCCAGATCAACTCCCATATCCAGTTTCTTGCCTTCCTGAAGTGTATATTCCAGGTTTTGCACCCATTCAGGAGAAAGAAATTTGATAAAACGATTTTCATAACCATGAACACCATAAATAGGCGTAATTTCCAATCCACCCAAACCTGCTTTCGAATATGCTTCCATGGCTGCTTTTAAATCCGATGGATTTACACTACTCCCCATCCACCACCAGCGACTCCATGGTTTTGCTTCCTTGGTTATTTGTGGCCATCCAGGCTGTATCACTTTCGGCTGACTTTGACCCGAGGTAATAGAAAGTATTATCGTTACCAGAAATATTCCTGTAAATAGCAGACTTCGTGAGTTTCTATTCATGATCTGTTTCAAATTTTAAATTTATACCCGTACTCTATTTAAATCGTTGGCTTTAATTTCATCATGCCGAGCCAAAAATAGTATTCTGTACCAGCATCAGGCATTATTTATATATTTTAACACATATTTTTTCGTCCGCCCGCTTTGCAACAGTCAATTCGAACGTTTTATTCTCCACATTAAAATTCCAGCTTTTCACGATATTTTCACCTAAAGTTACAGACTCCGGGCTTTTATCCAAATGAATAATCAGAGTATAGTTTCGGTCTGGAACTTTAAACTTTCCTTCCGTAGGCTGAATATCAACAAAAACAGAGGTACTGGTATCCGAACATTTAATCTCAGTCTGCACAAATTCTCCGTCTTGGTATTTCAACGACAAACCATCATCTTCATACAATCGGGTCGACGAATTTCCGGAAGGATAAATGTCTAAGGTAATCGGATCTATTGGTTTTTCGCCAAAATACTGCATATCAGGCTGCATCGGAATAATAGCCCCAGCTTTTATAAAGATCGGAAGTTTAGCGAGAGGTGTTAAAACTAAAATATTTTTCTTTCCGGAGAATTGCTCTCCTGACCAATAATCAATCCATTTTCCTTCAGGAAGGTAGACGGTACGTGATTTTGCACCTTTGGTAGTTACCGGACAAACTATCATCTGATCACCAAAGAAATACTGATCATCAATGTTGTAGGTATTCACATCATCAGGATAATTAAAAACCATAGCCTGAATAACCGGACTTCCGGAGAGGTAAGATTGATAATAAGTTGAATATAGATAAGGGATCAACCGATACCGAAGTTTATCGTATTGGGTAAATATCGCCTGAGCCTCGGCACCATAACTCCAGGGCTCTTTATAATTGGGATGCTCCATTCCAAACAAATGAGATATTGGACTAAACATCCCAAACTGACACCAACGAATATATAATTCAGGATCAGCAACCTGCTCGAAACCTCCCATACAATGCGACCAGGCAGGTACTCCGGAAAGGCCAATATTTAAACCTGCACGAATAACTGGTTTAAAATACTGCCACAAGGAAGGCCAATCTCCGGCAAAAATAAACGGATACCGCTGAATTCCGGCAAAACCCTCACGAGTATGATCCAACCCTCGCATAGTATTGTTCTCCTGAAATTTCAGGAAAGCAGCTTTAGCATAAGCAACCGGGAATAAATTATGCAAGGAAGCAATCTCTTTTCCCTGAGGTCCAACCTTATCAACAAGCTCATTTCCAACCCGGCCAAAAGCACTTCCTTCATCAGTTTTCACAAACTTACATCCTAAATCCGCCAGAGGTTTCAAACAATTCGTCCACCACCAATCCACCGCTTTCTGGTCGAAAAAATTTGGAAAATCTCCTGGGTTCCCATTTTCAGGATAAGTAAACCCTTGTTCTTTCGCTAAATCAAGATAGTTTTTAAGATTTCCGTTATCAATCCGAGGACGAATATGTAACCCGACCATCTGAAAATTCAATGCATATAAACTATCGAACATAGCTTTTGGATTCGGGAATCCAGGTTGACGCCATTCAAAACTGGTTCCTCCTTTACCATTTACCTTTCCAAAAATACGCCAGGTTGAATCGAGATGAAGAATATCAACCGGAATACCCAATTCCCGGAATCGTTTGGCTAAAGCAACCACGTAATATTGTGACGTTATATTCTCGAACCCCCATGTTCCTCCGCTGTATGTTCCAACATGCAAACCCATTGCTGCTCTGGGAAGTAATGGCGAAGTTCCGGTTAGTACCGAATATTGGCGAATAATTTCTTTAAACGTCGGACCATAAATAAAATAATAGTCGAGTTCGCCACCAGTAGCTGAAAATGAAAAACTTTTAGCCGAAGCATTTCCCATATCCCAGGTTGATGGATTAGCATTGTGAAAGAAAATCCCATAACCTCGCGTACTCATAAAAAAAGGCACCGGAGAATAATTCGCTTCCAATATATTGTAAGCACCCAATTCATGATCATGGGCAGTACCGCGGCCAACATCGAGTTTTATTTTTTTCCCAAGTTGATCGATAAAATCCATACGTTCACCAAATCCAAAAAAATGTTCTCCTGGCTGAAGTTCTTTTTTACACAATGGCTCTTCAGCGGTATAATCTATCGGTTTTTCCAATGGATCATCCTGATTTATAAGCATTCCTTCCGGTGTATAAAAAGCAAGGCGAACCGGATTTTTAGTAATTCGAACTGTAAGTTCTGAGGTTTTCACCTCAACAATATTTTCCTTTTGCTCCATTGAGAAAGGAACAACATCCCATTTATATCGAATTACCATAAGCTGTTCATCGGCTTCAAACCCATTTTCGCCAGTCTGACGAATCCGGATCATCGAAGGAGTACAGACTTCAATTTGATATTGACTAATGCCATTCTTGATTGAGATAATATTTCCACTTTTAGAAATGATGGTTGGCATAACTGATTCTGCAACAGCCCCGAAATTTGAAGCAATAGCAAAAAGAAAAAACGAGATAAACAGAATTTTTTTCATTGGAGAATCATTGTTCTTAAAATCGATGATTAAATGTGTTCGTAAGTAATGGGAATTGAATAATGTCGTTATAATGTTGACTCACCCCCATCACACCTTCGGTGTTCTGCCCCCTCTCTACGTGTAGAAAGGGGGGAAGACCGATTTATCGGTCTTCGGGGTGAGTGAAACAAAATGCGACATTAAATTAGTTCCATTACTTAATATTCCGGGCTTTAAAAAAGGTGGGCGATTAATGCCCACCTTTTTGATATTTTAAAATTTAAACGACTCATTAATAACCTGGATTTTGATAAGCAGCTTTTCCTGAAGCATCAAGAGCATTGCCATTTTCATCGGTCAATAGTTCAAGAACGGAAGTCGGCCAACACTTGAACGTATGGTATTTTTGAAGATTTCCCTTTCCGACTCCTTTAGCTCCAACAGTACCGGAACCACCTAAATCATCAACAGGAAATGGAAAATCGACAGTCCCGGTTGATGAAGCCGGAGCACCCAGCATATCGCGATAATATACCCGATCGTAGAGAATTCCGGCATTGTGCAAATCCTCTGTATTCGTAAGTTCAAAGATAAGCTCTCGTGCCCGTTCGTTGTATATGAAGTGGATAAAACGATCAAAATCAGAACTAGCAGTAGGCGGATAATTTTCTTTTCTGGCTTTTACTGTTCCAGACTGCCATTCAGTACCATCCACTTTAATAGCATTGTAAGAATCTGTTGAAACAGTATATGGAGATACTTTTTCGGTAGTCGGAATTGACAATGCTCCTGTAAGAATTGCAGGCTCGGCAGTAACCAAAATTGGACTACGAGTTTCACCGGAATGATATGCAGCACGTTTACGCAACACATTAATGTCATCTATGGCAAGTTGACTTGTTCCTCCTGCCTTACGACCATAAGCTTCTGCCCGGATCAGATACGTTTCAGCTAAACGGAAAATCGGAGTATCAAAAGATTCACTACCATTGGCACTTGTTCCATTTCCACGAGTTTTATCAAGCCATTTATTGGTTCCGGCATACCACTGAGCCACATTAATTCCCCGATCAATGCCATATGCAGAACCATCTGTTCCACTGATTCGATAGTAAATTTTCCGACCTTGTGCCCTGTAATCAGCAACAACAGGATTATTACCATCTACCGCAGCACCGGACTTAAATCCAGTAATAACTTTACCAGTCCTTTCGACATATCCTTTTCCATTTGGACTACCCACCATCCAACGAACATTCATTACATAGGGATGACTCATCACCCACAATGAATCTAAGGGTTGGTCTTTTGAATTTTCAACATAAACCAAGCCAACATTTCCATAAGTCATCCTTCCTTTTGTAGTAACTGTTGCGACAGGATCACCTGCACTTTTAAGCTTATTATTATAGTAATATGCAGTCATGTCGCTCCATGGTTTACCTGAGCCATCGGTTGCAGTAACAGTATAGGACATCAGGAAGCTCTTGTAATAACGGGAATCATTAGCTCGATCGGTAAACATATCATATCCCCAATCGGAAGGCATCATAGTCGCATAAGGACGACCATAATTCATATCACGCAAGATACCTGCATTTGCAGTTGTATGATTGCTGTTATAAATATGGGTCAAACTAATTGCAGAAGCATCACCATAACGACCATTGTATGTTTGGGTTGGTTCATACTGCGCCGACAATAAAATTTCTTTTTGGTTATCTCGGGAAAGTGTTCCATCATTGAGCCACAAACTTCCAAAGTTTGTTGATAAACCTCCATAAGCAGCATTGGTCGATTTCATCTGATCGATTACAAGCGTTGAATAATAAATTGCCGAATCCAGATCCGTTGAAACATTTCCTTTGTAAAGCATTTTCAAATGTGCTTCCGAACTGTTGGCCCAATTAGCCGCCTGTGCACGATTCAAATACAATTTGGCAAGAAAATGTTCTGCTGCTGGTTTAGTAACCCGACCTAAATCGGATGTAGTAGCCGGAAGAATGTCGATTGCTTTACGCAAATCACCAATCAGCAACTTATAAATTTGCTCAAGTGTAGCTTTCGGAAAATAGAAATTATCTGGCATCCCTTCAACAGGAGTTGTAATCAGAGGAACTGCACCGACCACATTGGTTACCAAATAGTAGGAATATGCACGTAGAAATAGGATTTCCCCTTTTCTGACTAAAAGACTCTCTTTTTCTTTATCGGGAAGCGCATTATAATACCTCATAAATACATTACAAGCACCAATCGATGGGTAACATCCTTCTGTGTACTTAACTGAAGATGTATTCGTAACTGAACCAATCAAGGTCGATACAAATGGAGTTATGCGTGTACCTGAAGCATCCGGTCCCCAAGCATCAGCAGCATATGACCCAATAACAATACGATCAGCAAGGGACCAGGAAAAAACTTCAACATCACTTCCGGAACCAAAAAGATATTCCCCGGGATTATAATCACCTTTGAACCGTAAAATTTTATAACTCCCTTTGCAGAGGGATTCCAGCCCTTCCGTAGTTTTATAATAGTCTTGAGTCAACGTCGTTACAACTTTTTCATCCAAATAATCTTTGCAAGAGATCAAGAAAAGAAACAACGCAACCATAAAAAAGATATATTTTTTCATAATTTCTATATGTTTAAAGTTTTAGATTAAAAACCAAGCCTGACACCAAATACATAGCTAGTGTACATCATCGTATTGTTGTTTGTACCACCTGTTGGATCACCAACCGAATTAACGTCATTCCAATTATTGGTGTCGTCAGGATTGAGACCTGCTTTAACAACTTTTCCCCCAAAAATAAAAGGGTTCATGACTTGGCCATAAACTTGCAATCTTTTTATACTTACCCGAGAGAGAAGCTTTTCAGAAAGATTATATGACAATGCTATATTTCGAACACTTACAAAAGAACCATTGTTTATAAACGTAGCTCTGGTTATGTCAGCAGTTGACTCATTCGACGAGTTTGAAGTTAATCGAGGATATGGGGCATTCGGATTTTCTTCAGACCAGAACTGATCCAACCCAGCCTTGCGTACATATCCAACATATTGTCCTCCGGTATATCCTCCGGGAATCAACGATGAGAAATATTTTTGACCAATACGGGCATATATAAAACAGCTAAATGTAAAGTCTTTGTATGTAAACGTATTAGTCATTCCGCCAACCCATTTTGGACGATCAGATCCAAGAATTACCTTATCACTGTCGGACAGCCTGTGATCAGCAGTACCTTGTTCTACTGGTTTGTATTGGCCGGGAGCAAATTTATAGCCATTAGCTTTCCAAAGAGCAATCTCGGCTAAGTCTTCAGGAGTATTCTGCCATAAACCGTCAACAACATAGGTACGGTAAACTTTTACAGGATAGCCAATATACCATCCATTACCCGTCATATCTTCTTTCCCGTTCACCAACTCTACAATTTTCTCTTTGTTGTGTGACCAGCTCCAATCTGTAGTCCAACTAAAGTTTTTAGTCTCAAGGTTATGAGTGGTTAAAGATATTTCAATCCCCTTATTATTCATTTCTCCAACATTATCAGTGATATAAGGATATCCGGTAAATGATGGAATGTTTCTATCTAATAACAAGCCTGTTGTTTTTGATTCATATAGCTCAATAGAACCGCGGATACGATTTTTTAGTACCGCAAAATCTAAACCTATATTAGTCTGACCCGTCCGTTCCCAGGTTAAATCGGGGTTTTGCATATTAAAAGGCAAATAACTAATAGCTGCCGCAGTACCAAATACATAGTTATAACGAGCTAATGGCCCAGTAGTGGAATATGCGCCAACCGCAGCGTTACCTGTAACACCATAACCAGTGCGTAATTTTAATTCGTTTATCCATTCTATTGGTTTAATAAATTCTTCTTCATGCATTTTCCATGCAAGTGCAACAGATGGAAAAAATGACCACTTATGTCCTTCAGCCAAAACAGAGGAAGCATCATAACGGCCAGTAGCTGTAGCTAAATAACGATTTTTGAACGAATAATTAACGCGTCCCATGAACGAAACCAATTGCTGTCCAGTATAACTTGTACTATAGCTATCGGCCTTACCATTAAGGTTCGAAGATAAATCGTACCACTTCGAAGCATCCGTAAATATTTTAGATGCTGACATCGTAGCACCTTCTGTTGTTGTAGATTGATTGGATTGCAACAAGGTCATGCCCAACGTATGAGCTCCAATTGTCTTGTCAAAATACAACAGGTTTTCTATCATATACTGGAAGTTATCGGACGTTTGATAGGATGCAGAAGATCCGGCTCCGGCTGTTACACGCCGTAAAGTTGACTGTGAACTTTGCCATGAACCACGAGTATAACGATTCAATCCAGCTCCAAAGTTTACACGATATTTCAACCATGGAGTAATATGGATTTCACCAAATACATTACCCTGAATATTGGTATTTTTACGTGTATCAGCAGTGTTATCAATATCAATCAACGGATTATAAACCGGGGTCGTTTTGTTTCCTCCCGGATACAAAATATAATTGCCGCTTTCGTCATAAGGCTGACCCATAACTAATTGCTCAAGCGATTCTCCATACAAATCCTTTGCTCCAGTAGAACTACCTGAACGGTTTATTGTACCATATTTCTGTTCATTTTTCGAGATATTCGGTGTAGTTCCTACGGTTATCCATTTTACCGGCGTAATTTCGCCATTTACTTTTACGGTATATCGGGTATATCCTTGATTTTTTTGGGTTCCTTCATTATCCAGATATCCAAATGACATGTATAATCGGGAAACATCATTCCCCGAACTTAAAGATAACTGATGATTTTGAGTAACACCGGTCTTGGTCAACATACCCACCCAATCAGTTGTTGGAATTTTACTTGCATCATACGTTCCTCCCTCATAAGCTTTTGTAAGTGCCGCAATAGTTGCAGCATCACTTGTTGGAGCAAACATAGCAATATCAGCGACCAGAGTTGGAACAGTATATGCAGTTGTTCCCGCTTTGTAAGCACCAGCATTAATATAAGCTTGCCGGTACCGGTCAACAGCTTCTCCGGAAGAAGCCCAATCTGTCAACGAATTAATTGTATTCAAGGTCACATTTCCATCATAATTGATTTCCATTTTCCCTTTTTTCCCTTGCTTGGTAGTTATTAAAATAACTCCATTAGCACCACGAGAACCATAAATTGCAGTAGAAGAAGCATCTTTCAGAATTTCCATTGATGCTATATCATTGGGATTAATATCGTTAAGACTACCCATTAGAATAATGCCGTCTACAACATAGAGTGGATCATTCGAAGCTGTAATTGAACGTGTTCCCCGAATTGAAACCGAAGATACTGTACCTGGCCTAACATTAGAAATAACATCAACACCAGCAGCTTTACCTTGCATAGCATCAATCGCATTTTGTACCGGCCTTTCTTTTAAAACTTCAGCAGAAATACTCGTTAAAGCTCCGGTGACATCACTTTTTTTCTGAACCCCGTAACCAACAGCAACAACTTCATCTAAACCAATAGACTCTTCTGTCATGGTTACATTAATAACAGTTTTGTTTCCAATAAACATTTCTACGGCTTTCATTCCAACAAATGAAAAAACCAAAACACCTGATGTTGGAACATTGACAAGAGAGTATCCACCATCAACGTTGGTAATACTACCATTGGTAGTCCCCTTCACGACAACTGAAACTCCAGGAATTGAGGCTCCGGAAGAGTCAATTACCTTCCCTGAAACCTTGTTGGTTTGTTGACTGGAAAAGACGCTCTCTGTTTCTCCAGGCCTGTGAATAACAATTAGCTTATTGTTCACGGTATAAGTTAATCCAGAACCGGTTAGTATCTCATCCAGAATTTTACTTACCAATTGATTATCAACATTAATACTGATCCGTTTTGACAAATCGATCTGATTAGCATTAAAAAAGAATGAATACTCTGATTGATTTTCAATCCGCTCAAGAACTTCGCCGATGCTAATATTCTGCCCAACGATCTTTAGTTTAGTTGTTTGAGAGTAGGATGCGGCAGCAACATGCATAACCGCAACAAAAAGAAATAATGTAACTAATTTCATAATTCTCACAATTAGAGGGATGTCAATCCAAGACTTACCCCTCGGGTGAATCCATTTTTTTTTCATAGATTTGAAGTGTTAATACAATTAATTATATTGATTGTTGTGGAAGGCGAATTGTTGTGGCGACGATTCGTCTTCTTTTTTTATTCCATTTTTAAAGGTTTATATATGATTGTAAATTCTCTGAACGTAGTTTTCTTATAATCAATTGGCGATATAAGTTTCAATGCATCAAGCACCTGCCAAATTGTTTCCTGATTTTTAAATCGCCCGGTAAATGAGAAATTTTGTAAATCCTTACCGGAATAATTGAGCTTAACATCATACCATCGTTCAAGCCTCTGAACCAAATCAGGAAAAGGTATTTTCTTGAAAATAAATTCGCCATCTTTCCATGCTAATTCCGATTCAATATCTGCTGCTTCTATAATATACTTCTGCGTAACACGATCAAGTTTAAACTTTTCGCCTGGATTCACTTCAAAAAAATCTTTCATTCCATTCATTTTTAATTGAATATGTCCTTCAGCAAGAGCCGCGCTTGAAAATTTATTGTCTGAATACGTACAAACATTAAATTGAGTTCCAGTAACTTTCACTTCAAAATCAGGAGCTTTAACGATAAACGGATGTTTTTGATCCGATTTCACATGAAAGAAACCTTCTCCTGATAAGTATACCACTCTATCATTGGCCGAAAAATCGGAAGAATACTTCAGTTCACTCCCTGAATTCAAGCAAACTTCAGTACCATCAGCTAGAACCACCGATGAACGAGAACCTAATGGAACAGTATAAATCTGAAAACCTGCAGACCTAATTTCGGATTTCGGAAAAATTAAAGTCGAAATGAACAATCCGGCAACAAGAATAGCTGCAATTGCCGAAGAATATTTTATCCAACGTGTGCGGGATCTTGTGATTTTTTCGATTTGTTTTTGGTAAAAGAGAGAAAGTTGTTCTTCGGAACAATCCTTTTGAACTCGGGTAGTATCCCAAATATCTTTTAATGCTAAATATTCATTACGATTATCGAGCGATTCATCTATCCAAGCTCTCAACTTCAGTATTTCTTCTGAAGTGCAATTCCCGTTCAAACTTCGGGCAATAAGATTTTCAATATATTCTTTATCCTTCATCTGCGATCATTCAATTCGGTTGATATGAGACAATACAACTGAAGGATAAAAACTACGTCAAAAAAATTAACGTTTTATTAAAAAAAACAAATCATTTCCGGACGCCACTCATATTCAAAAGAATAAAAAATGATTTTTGTGAAATTTTTTCTTTCAAAGCAGAAAGAGCTCTATAAATTCGTGTTTCAACGGTACGAATTGAAATATTGAGTTTCTCGGCAATTTCATGGTTCTTTAGTCCATCAATCCGGCTAAGAGAAACAACTTCACTGTATATAAGTGGCAATGAATTAATGGCATCGGTAATCTGTTTTAAACTTTCAGTCTCAATTAATGATTTCTCACCTGACTGATAATAAATCAGTTCCATCTCGTTAAGCAAAATAGAATCTTGCTCATATTTCCGAACGATTTTTTGATGTTTTAAATAGTTGAAACAGCTGTTTTTTACCGCATTAAATAGATAAGCCTGAACGAGACCTTCATTCTGTAGATATTTCCCATTTTCCCAAATAGCTATAAAAACGTTCTGAACAATATCAAGCGCATCACTTTCATTATCTATAAATTTAAGTGTATAGAGAAAAAGGCGACGATGATAGTTACGAAACAATTTATCAAATTCATTCATTATTCTTCATAGTATAGCAAATGCAAGTTAATAATAATTTGAATAATAGGAAAACGGATTATCGGCATTCATTTATGAAGACAACATAAAACACGAATGGGAACAATCCGTTAAGGAAAGTTCCCATTCACTTTTGGAAAACCCGAAAGTTTTCACCAGTGCCAGACTACGGTTATTAAAGCTGGCTGTTTGATCCCGCATTTTCAGCTTTCTCATCTAGCCTTAAACCCTCTGAGATGACCTGTTACAGTCAAATCATCCGGTTGTCCGCTCGCTTGGTTCTTACAAACCAAACTTCACGAACGAAGTCTCAGGTAAGTCATTTAAAACCTATCTTTCGATCGGTTTTTCAATGAAAAGAATTTATGATCATCCGAAGACAATCATCCCCTTTCCAATAATTTTCAGAAACCGAAATTTCTTCCAATCCTTTACTTTCCTGAATCAACATTTAAATGAACCTTTGACAGCTAATTTTTCCGGTTGAAGAACATCGAAAGCAAGCTTTCTGTTCAAACTTCAGCTCTTTCTGAATGCAGATCCGTAGATCTGAATGATCAGGCTTTTATCTGATTAGAGATCCAGTTCCTTTTCCATTCATTCGAAGCAGCCTTTTATCGCTCGTCTGATGAAGTAAAGATACAAAGTCTAACACATATAAATCAAATATTTTAAGCACTTTGAATCAACGACATATCATGCGAAGTTATTAACAATTGTTTAAACCTGGTTTCAAATAAACTCACCACAACAGACAAAGCAATCCCAAGCACTAAACATATGAATATCAGAGTTATTAACAATTTTACCCATTTAGTTTTTGCTCATATTCTCTAAAATGAAAAAGGAAGTGCAAACGCAGAGTTTTCAGTTTTAGATATAACTGATAAAAAGGAAAATATTTAAGAAAGTCACAATCATTCCAATTAAAAGCATCAATGCAGTTGTAAATCTTGAGTTTACGTAGTTTCCCATCACCTTTCTGGATGAGGTTAGATAGATCTGAAGAAAAATCGTAAATGGAAGTTGAATACTTAGGATCATTTGAGAAATGATAAGCGCTTTAAAAGGATTCCGGATAACAAAAATCAGTATAAGTGCGGTTAACAGTGATAATGCAATTCCCAGTCGACTATGATTATCTTTGATATCATAGGGTTCGCTAAACAAACCGGCAAAGATACTACCACCTGCCATACCCGAAGTAATGGAGCTGGCAATGCCTGCAAAAAGCAAAGCAATTGCAAATACGACTCCGGCATTATTTCCCAGTAGCGGACCAAGCATCGATTGAGCCTGTTGTAATTCGGTAACCTTAACCCCACTTGTATGAAATGTTGATGCTGCCAAAATAATCATAGAACTGTTTATTGCCCATCCGATCAACATCGACACCAAAGTATCAACAAACTCATAATCGAGCTGCTTTTTAATCACCTCATCATTTTCAAGATTCCATTGGCGACTCTGGATTACTTCTGAGTGAAGAAACAGATTATGAGGCATAACAACAGCACCTAAAACACTCATTATTATCAGGATTGAACCTTCCGGAACAGATGGAACGACCCATGCGATCCCGGCCTGCGCCCAGTTGACATCAACCAGACTCAATTCATACAGGAATGACAACCCGATAATAGAAACAAATGCAATGATTATTTTTTCAATGAGGGCATATGAATTTGCAAATAACATGAGCCCAACAAAAATGGTTACCAAAATTGCACCTGCCGCAATCGGTATTCCCAAAAGCATCTGCAATGCAATTGCGCCCCCTAAAATTTCAGCAAGTGAAGTTGATACGGAAGCAAGCATTGCGGTTCCCAATATCGTTCTGGACGCCCAGGGTTTGGTATATCGGGTCGCAGCTTCGGATAAGCACAAACCCGTTGCAATTCCAAGGTGCGCAACATTATGCTGAAGAATAATAAGCATGATGGTCGACAAAGTAACCATCCATAAAAGTGTAAATCCGAAATCAGCTCCTGCCGCTATATTCGAAGCCCAATTCCCCGGATCAATAAATCCGACAGTAACCAATAAACCAGGACCTATGTACTTAAGGATTTTTAATACCCCAAAGGTTGGTTTGTGATTCTTATTGTCGAGATTTTTGAAAAATGAGAACATGGTTAAGATGGATTAGAATTTCCTGGTCTGGGTTTTCCTCCATTATTGAATTTTCGTCTTCCGTTCGGACGTCCACCTTTTCGCTGTGGCCGAACCTTATACACCGGGCCATCCCCCATTTCCGGGGGCACCGGAATTTTCAGAACTTCCTGTTCGATGAGCTTTTCAATCCGATCGAACTTATCCATATCCATTTCATTAATCAGACTGATTGCAATTCCGGTTTTATCAGCACGGGCGGTTCTTCCAACACGATGTACATAGTCCTCCGCCGACCCGGGAACATCAAAATTGATAATCAGGTTAATGTCTTTAATATCGATTCCCCGGCTTAATACGTCAGTAGCAACCAAAACACGGGTACGTCGTGAACGAAAACGCATCAGTACATCTTCACGTTCTTTCTGTTCCAAATCGGAGGAAATTCCTTCAACCGCATTTCCAGCCCGTTTAAGACTTTTCACAATATCATTTACTTTCCGCTTGGTTGAACTAAAAACCAGAATGCTATCCAAATCAGGTTTGTTGGAAATCAAGCTGTTAATTACCGGAATCTTTTGATTCTCATATACCACATAAGCAGCCTGCAATACACCTTCTGCCGGTTTTGAAATTGCGGTACTAAACTCTACCGGATTCTTCAATATTTTCGAAGCAAGATCCCTGATTTTTTGAGGCATTGTAGCCGAAAACATCAAGGTTTGACGATCTTCGGGAACATAACTCAATATCCGAAGAATATCATCATAAAAGCCAATATCCAACATTCGATCAGCCTCATCCAGCACCAAATGCTTCAGTTTGTCAAATTTGACATATCCTAAATTCAAATGAGAGATCAGCTTCCCGGGAGTCGCAACAACAATGTTTGTTCCTGAAGTCAAAGCTTTACTTTCAGCATCCCAGTCAGAGCCATCCCGGCCGCCATACACCGTCACTGAATTGATATTCAAAAAATAAGAAAAACCTTGGATTTGTTGATTGATCTGAATCGCTAATTCGCGAGTCGGAACAATGATCAATGTATTTAAATCGTTATTCTCTTCGTATGACAAATGATCAAGAATCGGCAACATAAAAGCAGCTGTTTTTCCGGTTCCAGTCTGAGCACAAGCCAGTATATCTTTACCATCTAATATTGCAGGAATAGTAAGTTCTTGTATTTCTGAAGCTTTCTCATAATCCATGTATGAAATTGCTTCCAATATTTTATCATTCAACCCCAATTCATCAAATCTCATAATTTGTATTTTTTACAGATTGGCAAAAGTACAAAAACTTTATCAACAATAACTTCAGGAATAGGCGCTACCCTCCTGTTTATCTGGATAATCACTGATTCACAAAAGCATTCGATCTCAAAAACAATTATTTTAACTATTCATTCGGGAAAAAGCATTGCAATTTGTATTTTTGTGCCGTTAAAAATCAAGCTGAATTAAGCTATCACTAAAAAATCACAAATATGGGAAGAGCGTTCGAATACCGAAGAGCAACCAAAGAGAAACGTTGGGATAAGATGTCAAGGTTATTTCCTAAACTCGGGAAAGCAATTACTGTTGCGGCCCGTGAAGGAGTTCCAGATCCCGAAATGAATTCAAAACTTCGTACTGCAATCCAAAATGCCAAGGCACAAAACATGCCGAAAGACAATATCGATGCAGCTATTAAACGAGCCCAGGGAAAAGATGCAGAAACATTCGTTGAAGTTAACTACGAAGGCAAAGGCCCCCATGGAGTTTTAATTTTTATTGAATGTGCTACTGATAATACAACCCGGACAGTTGCCAATGTCAAATCATATTTTAATAAAGCCGGAGGAGCGCTGGTGCTAACAGGGTCTCTCGAGTTTATGTTCTCACGCAAAGCCGTTTTCGAATTCCAGAAAAAAGATGGAATGAACATCGAAGATCTCGAGCTTGAACTTATTGATGCAGGTCTTGAAGAAATTGAAGAAAATGATGGTACAATATATGCTTACGCAGATTACACCAACTTCGGACAAATGTCACAAGCCCTTGATTCGTTAAAAATTGATATAATCAAAGCAAACCTGCAGCGGCTTCCGAATACCCCGGTTGAATATACCGAAGAACAACTGGTTGATATTGAGAAATTAATTGACAAAATAGAAGACGACGACGATGTGCAATCGGTATTTACCAATATTGCATAAAACAACAAAATAAGCGGTTGTTTAACAATCGCAGTTCGCGGTTATCAGGATTAACTTTGATTACCGCAAATATAAAGTTTGCATAGAATAACAACTATGCGAACTTTATTATTTTCAGATACAAATGAAAATATGTAAATTGCCTTATGATTTTGTTAAAACAACAAATATGAGCAAACGTGAACTTCGTAAATATCTGAAAGAATTAACAAAAGATCAGCTGGAAGAACAGCTAATAGATTTATACCATCGTTTTAAAGACGTAAAGGAATACTACGACTTTGCTTTTAATCCCAACGAGAATGCGTTGATGGAACAATGCCGATTCCAGATTAGTAAGGAATATTATCCTGTGGGAAGCCGAAAAGCAAAAATGAGACGGTCTGTTGCGCAAAAATGGATAAAAAAGCTAATCCAGCTTGATGCAGAATCGACCTTGCTCGCTGACGTGATGTTTTTCAATATTGAAATTGCACAAACCTTCTCCGGAGAGCATTATGTTCGTCAAGATGCCTTTTACACCAGTTTTTACAAATCTTTTGATGAAGCTCTGCGCTATGTTTCCGAAAAAGGTATTCTGGCCGAATTTCGCGGAAGAATAGAAAAAATTGCCGGAGATGCATGGGATCAGAAATGGCCCAACAGAAATGCGTTTGAAGATCTTGCTGACATGTACCTCAAATAAAATCTAATTTGTTTCCAGATATCTAATCAAGTCAATTATGCTCTTCTCATTTTCATATTTCACCTCATTCTTTTTGACATAACTCGTAAATATCTCTTCTTTGGTGCTAAATACTTTTGACAATTGACGCAAATTAATAAAATACATCATTTTACCATCTTTTTTTAACCAGTAGTCGGTAGACGGAAAAATTTCAATCCCTACCGGTAAGGCTAATTCATAAAGCTGCTCTCCTTCAAAATAGAAAGAATGCGCTGACGATATTTGTGAAGTTCCACCATAAGCCGCCGGTTTTCCTGAATCTTTAATCTTACATTTATGAGCAGCATATAGTTCATATGTAGAATGATAAAGCAATTCAATAAATTTTTTATTAAAAACCACGAACTTACGATCTGCAACAAAGACAGTATCAACCAAATCAAGTTGATTCAATGCTAGCTTAGTTCCTTTTGTATCAGAAATCATCTCTTCTAATATTAAGTTATAATTCAGCATTGCTTCATTCGTCAATCCCGTCTTCATTAATACTGTTCCCTTCATAAATGCAGGAAATATATAATGTGATACAGCAACGCCTTTGGGTTGTCCGATTGTACAAAAAGAAATGGCACTAACAATAACTAAAAGCAAGATGGTTTTCATTTTCATCATGTTATAAATTAGGTTTTCAAGATTAGACCAAAGTTAGAATAACTTTCAAATAATTTTACCGGCATACAGATCAAATATGAAGAATTTTTATAGTTTTGCACACACAAAATTAAAAGCCCAGATGGTGAAATTGGTAGACACGCCAGCTTGAGGGGCTGGTGCCGGTTTCGGTGTGCAAGTTCGAGTCTTGTTCTGGGCACTGATAGAAATATCAAAATGTATCAAAAGCGCTTAAATTCAATATTTAAGCGCTTTTTCTCTTAGAGGAGTTTTCAAAAAAAGTCCTTTAAAATCAAAGAAAAAGCGACAAAATCGAGACCAAACTCAAAATTGCTTTTTCTGGTCGCGGCAAATCACGCAACTAATTGATTCAAACAATTTTATTTGACTCATTTTGACTCATTTTTGCACTTTTTTTATCGTACAAAATGGGATATTTTAGTTCGTCTTCGAGACCAGATTTTTGATTTTATTAATTGTCGTACCATGAAAATTGTTACTAATTTCTTATTGAGAAAAAGCAGAAAAGTCGATGATGGTAAATCATCCATTTGTGTTAGAATTACCTACCTCGGTAACCGTATTGAACTTGCAACAGGAATTTACTCGTCAAGTGATCATTGGGATATTGTCCGACAACGGATAAAAGATAAAGTCATTGGCGCAAGAGTAGACAATGAACGCCTTGATCGTATAAAAACTGAAATACAGGACATTTTTAACCAACTTCGGTCAACAAATGAAGATTTTGATGCTAATACAATTAAACGTAAACTTTTGAATATCCAGGAGTCAAAAGGGATTCTTGCTGTATTCGATTATTACGTGAATAGTATCCTTGCCAAGCTAAATAAAGGGTATTCAATGGAAACTTATAAGCATTATAAATCTTCCCGGAAGCGTCTGGCTGATTTTATAAATTTCAGTTTAAAAAGACCCGATATTTCAGTTCAGTGTATCGACTACAAATTTTTGGATGCATTCGATGTTTTTATTAAAAAGGATTTCAACAATGTCCAAAATACGGCATGGAATTACCACAAGCATCTGAGACGGGTTTTAAATCTGGCCATTTCATTGGACTATATTGATAAGAACCCATATTCAAAATTTAAAGTTGGTTTGGATGAAACACACCGGGAAATTCTTTCCATGGAAGAGCTGAAACGGATTGAAGAAAAGCAAATTCAAATTGAACGTTTGTCCGTTGTTCGGGATATATTTGTTTTTGCCTGTTATACCGGACTTTCCTTTGCGGATATTTCAAAGCTTAGCGACATTCATCTTCAACAAAAATCGGATGGCAAAAAATGGATTATAATAGACCGGTCAAAAACGAATAACAGATGCCGTATCCCTCTTTTACCCAAAGCAAAAGAAATATTGAAACGGTATGAGGACTATCCAAAAACTACAGGCAAGAGCATTTTACTTCCTGTATTAACCAATCAAAAAATGAACAGCTATTTGAAAGAATTAGGGGACATTTGCGCTATTAAAAAGAATATTACCATGCATATTGCCAGGCATACATTCGCCACAACGGTGACCCTTAGCAACGGGGTTCCAATAGAAACTGTTTCAAAATTACTTGGACATACATCTTTAAAAACAACACAGATCTATGCAAAAGTATTGGATCAAAAGATATCAGAAGACATGGATGTATTGGAAGCTAAACTATGCAATGCATAAAACAATAGTAATTGATTAGCCAAGTTTTGGATCATGTGGGTCTCGAAATAGTCTCTTCCAATTTGACCATACATGAATGATTTGGTTATCCCAGATATTAAGAAAAAAGTGTATTAAAATTGATTTGATTTATTTTGATGCTTTTTAGGTCGGGAGTTTATGACCCAGTTGGAGTTTGAACACATCCTTATTCCAAGCTGATAATCAATGTTTTACAAAACGCTTATTTCAATAGGTCTCGATATAGTCTCGACTGATATTCAATTCATTACAATACAAATATACACAAATAATATTAAAATTGTTGGGTAATGTGATGAAAAATAGTTGCCGATTTTTGAATATTTATTTAACTCGTTAATTTGGCATTGATAGTAATGAAATAGGTCTGCAATTGGTTGCATAAAAATTTATTGCCATTGATAAAGTTAAATGCCTGAATACAAATATTAGGGAAGTTCGTTGTATATTTTACTCACATTAAAAAATGATTCTTCTAGTCAGTGGTCAAACTGAACGCTTCGTATCCACCATTATTTCCAGAATTTGTAAAAATGATGAACTGGTCCGGCTCCTTTTCCTGTAACATAGGGTGCTCCTTCAATAATAGTATTATTAATATATTCTTTTGCCTGCTGAACGGCTTCGTTTAGCGATAAACCATGTGCCAGATAAGATGCAACTGCCGATGAAAGCGTGCAACCGGTACCATGAGTGTTAAGTGTATTTACTCGCTCCGATTTCAATTCTAATATTTGATCGGTCTCGGCATTGTAAAAAATATCGATTAATTTTTTTTCAGATAAATGACCCGCTTTTAATAAAACAGAGACTTTTCTGTTTGATGACAATTCTTTTGCAAACGAAGGCAATTCACTCTGATGCCTGATTTTCTTACCAAGTATAATTTCCGCCTCCGGAATATTAGGTGTTATCATCCTTACTTCATATAACAACTCTTTTTTCAATGTTTCGATGGCTTCATCCTGCATAAGCTGGTGCCCTGATGTTGAAACCATTACCGGATCGAGAACGATGTTTCTAACGTTGAAAAGTTTCAGCGATTCCTTAACGGTTGTTATCAATTCAGAAGAATGCAACATTCCGATTTTTATTACATCAGCGCCAATATCACTAAGCACTGCATTGATTTGACCCTGTACGATATCTTTGGGGATTATACAAATATCGCTTACTCCAATTGTATTTTGTACTGTGATAGCTGTAATGGCTGTCATGGCATAGCAACCACAGGCCGAAATAGTTTTTATATCGGCTTGTATGCCCGCTCCACCGCCCGAATCGCTTCCGGCTATGGTTAATACTCTCCTGTATTGCATGGTTTTGTAATTTTAAAGGATGTACTGCTATTGATATATCGTCTCGTTTTTTAATTCAACCGCTGCAATAAACGGATTATCAGCCGAGCATATAGCCGAAACAACAGCCACGCCATTTGCTCCGGCATCGATTATCGCTTTTGTGTTACCAACATGAATGCCGCCAATACCAACGATAGGATGTTTTGTAAACGAAGCAATTTCCCTGATTCCTTCCAAGCCAAGTGGTGTACTTATATCGGTTTTTGTTCCGGTTAAAAAAACAGGTGATATGCCAATATAATCGACATCCAATGCATTGGCTTCTTTTGCCTGAGACAATGATTCGACCGACAGACCAATTATTTTTTCATACCCCAATATTTCACGTGCGATAGCATATGGCATGTCCGATTGTCCAATATGCAAACCATCGGCATTTGCAGCCAAAACAATATCTATGCGATCGTTTATAATTAACGGCACATGGTAAGGTTTTAAGGTTTGTTTGAGAAGGATGGCAAGTTTCAGAAAATCATGGGTACAACAATCTTTTTCTCTCAGTTGAACCATGGTTACACCCCCTTTTACGGCTTCTTCAACAATCCATTCAATGGACCGTCCTTTCGATAAAGAGCGGTCAGTAACAAGATACAAACTAAGATCGAAATGCATAATCAGCTATACTTTTAGATGTTCAAATATTGTACTGTCCGACATCTTATACAATTCATCCAGAAAGTGGAGTTGCATAGTTCCGGTGCCTTCCGATTTTAAGGCCGCCAGTTCTCCGGCGATTCCCATTATTGCCATCGCATGAGTTGCGGCCTCAAAAAAGTTACTATTTACAGCAGCAAAAGCGCCTATCATTGCGGTTGCGGTACAGCCCAAACCGGTTACTCTTGTCATCATTACAGACCCATTTTTAACTTCTGAAATTTGATCTCCATCTGTAATATAATCGATAGGACCGCTAATTACCACTATGGTTCCATTTATTTTTGCTAATATTTTTGCTGCATCAATAGCAGAATCGGATGAGGCAATACTGTCAACACCTTTTGTTCTGTTTTGACTATTAACCAATGCCATTATTTCAGATGCGTTTCCACGAATTACCGAGGGCTTACATTCATTTATTATTAATAAACTAGTTTCTGTTCGGTATGAGGTCGCACCTGCACCAACCGGATCGAGTATGACCGGAATTCCTTTTTTGTCTGCAGCTTTTCCGGCAAGTAGCATTGCTTTTACCCAGTCATCGCTTAACGTGCCAATGTTAATAACTAGCGATGAGGCAATAGCAACCATGTCCTCCACTTCATTCATTGCATGTGCCATTACTGGTGATGCACCAATTGCCAATAGTGCATTGGCGGTATTGTTCATTACAACATAATTAGTGATGTTATGTACAAGCGGCGATTTTTCGCGTACTTGATTCAAATCAAGCAACAATTGTTTTTTGTCAATCATATTATTCGTTTTTTATCCTGTTTTTATTCATTTACACTTACACAATCGCTCAATTCGCGCGTAAGCTTCATGGCACAAAAGTTTGGGCCGCACATGGTACAGTATCCTTCGTCAGAATGCGAACCTTCTTTATAGAATTCCAATGCCCGTTCAGGATCAAGTGAAAGGTTGAATTGGTCTTTCCAACGGAAATCATAACGTGCTTTGCTCAACGCATTATCCCTTACCTGTGCACCCGGATGTTCTTTGGCTAAATCGGCAGCATGAGCCGCAATTTTATACGCGATAACTCCATTACGCACATCTTCCTTGTTAGGCAATCCCAAGTGCTCTTTGGGCGTCACATAACAAATCATAGCTGTTCCCAACCAGGCAATTTGCGCTGCGCCAATAGCCGATGTAATGTGATCGTATCCCGGGGCAATATCAGTGGTTAAAGGGCCAAGTGTGTAAAATGGTGCGCCATGACAGATTTTCTTTTGCAGATCCATATTTTCTTTAATCTTATGCATAGGCACATGACCAGGCCCCTCAATAATTACCTGTACATTGTGTTTCCAGGCTTTCAATGTCAGTTCGCCCAACACATCCAGTTCAGCAAACTGAAGCGCATCATTGGCATCATGAATAGAACCCGGACGCATTCCATCGCCTAACGAAACAGCAACATCATAGGCTTTTAGTATTTCACAAATTTCATCGAAATGTGTAAAGAGAAAATTTTCCTGCTTGTATACTTTACACCACTTGGTTAAGATAGAGCCCCCTCTGGAAACTATGCCCGTGAGCCTGTTTTTCAATAAGGATTCGTGAGCTTGCAACACACCAGCGTGAATGGTAAAATAATCGACACCCTGTTCGCATTGCTCAATTAGAGTATCCTTATAGATTTCCCAATTTAGATCCTCTACCTTCCCGTTTACTTTTTCCAAAGCCTGGTATATGGGTACTGTTCCAACGGGCACAGGGCAATTACGGATAATCCATTCGCGTGTTTCGTGTATATTGGTTCCTGTTGAAAGATCCATTAATGTATCGCCACCCCATTTACAACTCCAAACGGCTTTTTCAACTTCTTCCTCAATACTTGACGACATTGAAGAATTACCAATGTTTGTATTTAGTTTAACCAAGAAGTTTGTTCCAATAATCATGGGTTCGGCTTCGGGATGATTGATATTGGAAGGAATAATGGCACGACCGCTTGCCACTTCCTCCCTTACAAATTCAGGGGTGATATGGCTTTTGATTCCAAGTTCTTCGTTCATTTGATTTTCGCGGATAGATACGTATTCCATTTCCGCGGTGATGATACCACGCTTTGCATAATACATTTGTGTAATCTCCTTACCACACTTTGCTTTGTAAGGCAGACAAATATGCCGAAACCGTAATGCTTCAAGCAAAGGATCGGCAGCACGCTGTTGACCATATTTGGAGCTTATTCCCGAAAGCAGCTCGACATCGCCACGTTCCAACAACCATGGTTCGCAAAGACGGGGAAGTCCTTTTTTGAGGTCAATTTCGCTTTGTGGATCGGAATATGGACCGCTGGTATCGTAAACAACAACCGGTGGATTAGCTGTTCCTTTTTGTTGACCATTTATATTCTCTATGGTATCGAGTTGATTTATTTTGCGCATAGCGACACGAATGTCGTGCATCTTCCCTGAAACATAAATTTTCTCAGAATTCGGATAGCTGATTTTAATATTGTTGTTCATTCCTTAATATTTTTTGAGTTATAAATAGCTCTTGTAAATACAAATTAGTAGGAATGCAATAAAAAGGAAGAAATAACTGAAGCTATGAACAATTTCCTACGTCGGCATTACCCGCATCAGGTTCATAGGGTCTAATCTCAGCCTGAAATAGTAAGGCACCCCTAACAATGATTTCGCAAAAATAATCAGTATTCTGGATATATCGCAATAATTCTTAAGTCTTTCGATTTAACCAAAAAGTCTGTTTGTTTGACTGGCACTTCGAACAATGTCGATTGTCGCAACTGTTGTAACTGGTTCGCTGTTTACCGCAACAATCGCAAACATCTTTGTGTCCTCCCAAAGCCGATGTTCGGCATTTATGCAAAGCGTCAAGGGTTCGCACAGCAAAGCTATTGGGCTGGCACTGCGCCATAAATTGCGACCCAAACCGGTCGATGATCTGGGAAACTTTAAATTGGGGCGCACAGTTATTTCTCAGGGTACAAAGAGTCCAACGGGCGATGAGCTGCTCGTGACTGGATTTGAGTCACATGCAAATAGATCATCGTTGTAGTGATGTGGACATGACCCGGCAACTCCTTGACGGTAAAGATATTAATCCCTTCTTCGAGTAAATGTGTGGCATAACTGTGGCGGTGCGAATAAAGTGAGACATCTTTTTTAATGTCTGTTTTCTTCAACGTTTCGCGTAAAGCCCAGCTCAATCCTCTCACGCTGTAGCGTCCGTCGGGTTCTTTTCCGTTAAACAACCAAATATGCGGATCTTCTGCTGCAATGTATTTTTTCAGACCCTTGGCAATGTAATCGAACAGTGGCAAAATCCGGTCTTTTTTGTACTTGCTTTGCCGGATGTGAATGGTTTTTCGCTCAAAGTCGATATCTGATTTTTATGTTAATGGCTTCCTGAGAACGCAATCCTGCCGAATAGATCAAGGTCAAAACAATACGGTGTTTCAATAGTATTGGAGTCCTAAATAATTGGAGAAGCTCGCTTCGGTTGAACATCACGGGCAGTTTGGCTTCTTTTTTCATCGAAGGCAGGGCAATGGCTCGTTTGTTTAGCCCGATGTGCCGAAAACAATAACGCAACCCATAAATGGCATGTTTGAAACTACTCCGTGAAGGAGACTTGGACATTTGAGCCAGGGCGGTCAGATACTCGTTGATTTCATCTTCCGAAATGTCTTCGGGAAGACGGTTAAATTCCAGGCAAACCAAGGCTATGCGTCGAAGATAGTTTTCCAGAGTGCTAGCTTTGTCGAACCCTTCAACGGTTTGCATAGCTCTCTGAAGAATCGTAGATTCACTTTTCATTTTCATGGTACTGAACTTTAAAAATTAAGAGATTAGTTTTTATGGAGGTGGTGCTCCTTTTCTGTACCATTTTAACTATATTTGATCAGAAAAGCTATCCACCCTTAGGCGGATTTAGTGCAACAAGAGCCGTGTGAGGGGAGACTATCAAGTACGGTTCTGTGAGAGTCTGAAGGTGAAATTTTCTTTACTTACTCGACACCTCGAACGTTAGCGGTTCCTATGATAAACTGAAAGATCTAATAATGTTAGGATAATTAGAATATTATAATTATGATTTTTTACTATTTATAGGGTGGGACTGTCTTCGATGCCTCTGTTGCTATAGCCCATAGAGAGTTGTGCTTACAAATAGGTATTTCTGATTCCTACCTGATTAAGGGTAATCTTGATATTTATCCAACAGTGCATTAATCGTCTTTATATTGTGCTTTAGAAAATACATCTGCGGCCCACAATATTGCAGATCATTTTTTTTGCACTTATTTTTGTTTTGAGACTCAAGATCGATAATCTATAACCCCCCATTTAAAATCTTAGCCTTTCATTTGTATCATGTTTAGAATTGTTTAAAAGTGCATTTTTAAATTTTAATTCAAAAAAGATGACAGGATCAATTCCAATATACAATATAAACAAACTTTTAGAGAAGAATGAAGATGATCCAGAAGTCTTCATTGCAGACCACCATATAAATAACAGAAATTTACCTATAGATATTCCATACAGAGGCAATTACTTCGGAATAAGTATTTGTATTCAAGGTGAAGCTACATTAAACGCAAATTTAGAAACCTACAGCATTACAAAGGATTGTATAGTAATGACATCTCCACAAACAATAAAGCAATGGGGCAAACTTTCAGATGACTATCAAACTGTTGCTGTCTTTTTTACAAAAGAATTTTTCATTCAAAATACTCAAACCAAAAACTATCTTGATAATTTCGATTTTTTCGACCTAAATGCTAAACATTCTCTAATGCTAAACATTGAGAAATCAGAGGAGATTAATGCTTTATTTTCAAATATTAAACTAAAATTAGATTCATCTCACGTCTACAAGACCGAAATTGTTCATAGTCTAATTACGATACTGCTCTATGAAATTTTAAGTATTTATGGAGAACAAGGTACTCCATTGGTTTTTAAGAGAACTCGAAGCGAACAAATTGCTTCCGAATTTAAAAAAATGGTGAATCTACACTTCACAAAAGAAAGAAGTGTGAAGTTCTATTCTGATTTGCTTTTTGTTACGCCCAAGCATCTAACCGAAATAACAAAAGCGGAAACGGGGAAATCTGCCAAAGAATGGATTGATGAAATTGTAATTTTAGAATCTATGGTGCTATTACAAAATTTCTCATTACCTGTATCCGACATTGCCAATATATTATCGTTTGCTGACCAATCGACATTTGGAAAGTTTTTTAAAAACTCAACAGGTTTCTCCCCTCAAGCCTATAGGCAAAATCAGTGATACAATCCGACTTTCTAACTAGTGATTCCGACCTTCTACCCTTTATGGTTCTCCTTACGAGCTATACTTTTGCCCTGTAATTCAGAAGGGAAAAATACTAAAAGTTTAGAAAAATGAGTTTAACTAGTGCAAAGTGGACTTTGTTATTATCAAGTACACTAACCGTAATGTCTGGAGCAACAATCGCGGCCTCCTTGCCACAAATGGCAATTGTTTTCAATGCAAACCCTCAGGCACTATTTCTGTCCAAGTTGGTTTTGACCTTGCCAGCAATTTTTATTGTTTTTAGTTCACCTGTATTTGGCAGATTATCTGATAAGTTGGGGCGTATTAAGATATTAAACGTATGTCTTATTCTTTATGCAATCAGTGGAGTATCTGGCTTCTTCTTTAATGATTTTTATTCCATTTTAGTTGGGAGAGCTTTTTTAGGAATTGCCGTTGGTGGAATATCTACAATGATTGTGACATTAGTGGGTGATATGTTTGAAAGCAAGGAAAGAGAGGGATTTATTAGCCTTCAATCTGCGTTTATGTCTATGGGTGGGGTGTGCTTTATTTTCGTAGGTGGTATTTTGGCTCATCTAAATTGGAAACTGCCATTTTTGATCTATTCATTATCTATTCCGATATTAATTTTAAGTTTAATCAGTTTACGATCAACTGCAAGTCACAAAACAGTCGTCAGAGAAAAAACAAGTGTGAAACTATTCAAGCCTTTGATTGGTATATATTTGATTATCTTTCTTTCTATGGCGATTTTTTATTTAATTCCAACACAGGTGCCATTTTTATTGGAAAGCAAAGGGTACACCAATCCATCATTAGCTGGTCTTGTAATTGCAGTTTCATCTTTTGCCAGTGTGATAGCCAGTCTGAATTTTAAGAAAATCAAACAAAAACTATCAGCCAAAGCAATTTTCTATCTGCTATTTACACTTATTGCTGTTGGCTATTTTGCGCTTTCCCGTTCAAATACATTTATTCAAATATTATTATCGTTGGTCGTTAGTGGGCTTGGAGTAGGCTTAATACTTCCGAATGTAAATACATACTTATTAAAAATTGCACCCGACAAAATTAGAGGTAGTGCTACGGGCATATTAACAGCCTGTTTATTTGCAGGTCAATTTTCATCACCAATCATAATTGACACACTTACCAATACCACAATTTCAGCTAATTTTGAAATCGTAAGTATATCTATTATTATCATCATGTTTCCTGTTGTTTTTTTCCAATTCCGAAATAAAGAGGCAAGGTTGTAGTGGCGAATAAAAATAAAGAGGGAAAGCTGCGCCTATGCAGCTTTCCCTCTTTATAGTTTTAAAATGCCTAATCAATTTGTCACTCCTTTGAAAATGGATAATCGGTATACCCGGTTGATCCCTCGGAATAAGCATAAAATGTTGAACGATCAGGTTTAGAAAGAATTCTATCGGCAGCAAATCTTTCCACTAAATCAGGATTTGAAATATAAAGTTCTCCAAACGAAACCATATCTGCAATTTCTTCTACTATGGCTTGATTTGCTGAATTTCGTTCAAATCCCTTGTTAATTATTAGAGACCCCTTAAATATATGGCGATAATGTCTAGCCGTATATAATACTTTTTTCATTGGATCGATGGATTCTTCCGTTGTAAATCCTGAAATATGCAAGTAGGCTATATTGTAAGTATTAAGTCGGGTTACAATATATTCGAATGTGGGTGCGGTTTCTTCATCAACTGTAATCCCAAAAGTTTTGTTCATCGATGGAGAGATTCGGATACCAACCCGGTTTAACTCGCAGGTCTTCTTTATTTCGTCCAGCACATCAAAAAGGAATCTTGCTCTATTTTCGATTGAACCACCATATTCGTCAGAACGCAAGTTTGCACATTTAGCAAAGAATTGATGAAACAGATAACCATTTGCAGCATGCAACTCAACCCCATCGAAACCCGCAATAAAAGCATTTTGTGCTGCTTTTGCAAAATCTTCGATGGTTTGATGTATCTCGTCCAATGTCATTTCTTTTGGGGTGACAGTATCAACAAAACCTTTGGCTGCGTAGGCTCGAAAATTTGGATTAATTGCCGATGGTGCTAAAGGGAGGTTATTATTTAGCAAGTCGGGGTGAGAGATGCGTCCTACATGCCAAAGTTGTGCAAATATCTTTCCGCCTTTGGCGTGTACCGTTGCCGTTGTTTTTTTCCAACCTTCGATCTGTGCATGAGTGTAGATATTGGGAACATTGATGGAACCAATAGCCATAGGACTAATATGCGTTCCTTCACTTATAATAAGACCGGCCGACGCACGTTGCCCATAATATTCGGCAATAAGCTCGTTGGCTGCAAGCTCAGTATTATTTGCCCTGCTTCTTGTCATGGGTGCCATAACGACTCTGTTCTTTAAACTAATCCCATTAAGATTGTATGGTTCTAACAGTTTCATATCTGTGATTTTACGTTTACTTCAGTTTATTTGTTTGTCTCAAAAATAGGATACCCAGGAAGGTATTCATTCATCTTTTGATAATCTCTTTCTCTTTTCAATGCTCGTTGACGGCCTGCTTCTATAAACAGCAATAGTTCATCGTGTGTCATGACTTTTTCATGCACGGGCGATATCTTATCTACCTTTATTTCATAGTATTTTAAATTATCCATATAACTTTCAGGCCATAGTTGCCAGTCGGATGCAGCTGTACCTATATCGCCTTCAATCATTAAATGTTGAGTCTGAATATATGCAAATACAGCATCGGCCATGTGATTGTTGGATATTACATGGTAAATATCAAGAGTTGTTAAGCTATCACTTAGCACTAAATGTTCGTCGATCGGTACAAATTTAAACTTACTGTTACCTTCAAGTACATCTGTAAAATGAGGTGTTGGACGCTCTGCCATTTCGCGAAGTATCCCTTCGTTAGCTCTGCTGCTATAAATCTTTAAACCCGCAGCAACCCCTGCACGGAAACCAGCGGTGTGATCGAAATGATGATGAGATACAATTAATTCGGTTGCCATTTTATTTGGAACGAGTGTATTAGCCTTTTCAATAATTGCTTTCCCTAATAGTTGACTGCCATATAGTTCAAAAAGCGTGAGGTGATCTTTAAATTCAACAACAGTAGTTCCACCAGTTAATCTCCAAACGCCTTTCCCTACAAGTTCGACTTCTATATTGGTCACTTTTTCTACTGGAATTTCAGCCTTAAGAATGTTTTCAGGAGCTTTCAGATTTTCAATCGATTTATTTACTCTATATCCGTCAACATATATTTTAAAATAGACAATGTCTCTAAAATCCATCTTTGTGCTATACCCCATTGGTAACATAATGCCATCGAAAGGCATATACCCGGTAAATGTTGTTGTAAAAGTGATTTCGCCTAAATTATTTTGGGGAATTACCCATTGAACAGAGACAGGCATTTTCGTTGTATTGTCCAATGCCAATATAAGAGAGACATCGTCATGATCTTTGATGTCCAATAGAATTAGGTTATTTGTTTTGTGAGAACCAGTAATGTTTACTTTTTTTGTCAAAATAGCATGTAATAACGCAACGGGGTTGGTCAGCGACCATAGTTTGCGTACACGAGTGCCGTCAACAAATAAAGGATTTTGTTCGAATTCACCAATACGAACAGAATTTCCATCTGGCAATATATCGTAAGAGATGTTGTGATCCAAAACCTGGTTGATGGGAAAAAATGCATGTCCAAATACTGCTGCGAATGGGAACAACATATTGCGTCGCTCTTTTAACTGAAAAATTGCATTGTCAAAATCCCAATTTCGTTGCAATTCATTTGCTGCCATCCATTTTTGTGGAGCATCTGGCGATGCTGTAACGTTTCCTCCGCCCCACATATAAGCATATTGAGCATAACCCTGTAAAGTAAGGCTATGTAATGCCCTGATTTTATCAGCTCCTCCTAACTTATTGGCAGACCTTTCTATAATTTGGGTAATTGAGGTACTGGAATTGGGTGAACCAGATTTTGCTTGTACAAAAGATGGTGTACTTAACAACGCTATTATTAAGATTTTAATAATGCGGATAATGGCGATGTTAAATTTTGAGTTCATATCAATACCTTTATTATTCTGATATCTGTTTTCATTGTTAACAGATTCAAATCTTGTAACTTGCTTCATATAGAATAATTTATTTATATACCTTTACAAAGGTAAAGGTAAGAGGTTTATTTATCAATAGAGGCAAACAGATGCTAATAGGGCATTTATTTGCCATATTAAAGTAGTTATGTATCAGCGAAAAATCGAAAAAGAATATCGATGTGGTATGGAGGTAACAATAGAAGTTATCGGAGGAAAGTGGAAACCATGTGTCATCAATCATTTGAGTACAGGGAAAAAACGTCCAAGCGAATTGCAACGATATATTCCGGTTGCCTCAAGAAGAGCATTAAACATTCAACTTAACGAAATGGAAGAGCACGGAATTATTAAGAAAACTGTTTATCCCATAGTGCCGCCCAAAGTTGAATACGAACTTACTGATTTAGGAAAAAGTTTACTACCAATAACGATGGCTATGGAGGATTGGGGTATGGGATTTCGTGAACAATTTCTAAACATTGAGATAAAGAAAAATCTAAATAAATAGAATATTTCTATACATGCCGGAAACGTTTTAAATACATAATCATTGTTTGCTTTTTTGTTTGTTTGCAATTTTTTCGAGGTCAGTCCAAGCTCCACCGTTAAATACATTTTTAAAACCTTTTTCTTTTAGTATTGTCTCAACCTTTGCACTTCTTAAACCGTGTGAACAGCAAGTTATAGAGGTTTTACTTATATCAAGTTCTACGTATCTTTCTCGAATTGTTCCCAACGAAATATTTATTGAACCATCAATATGTCCCAACTTATATTCCTTCTCTGTTCGCACATCTAAAATAATTGCACCATTCTCAATTTTTTCGGCAAGTCCGTTGTCAAGTGTCACAAAGCGATATGTTCGATAAGAAATGTAAATTAATAGAACTATACCGCCAATAATGTATATCGTTTTCATAGTTTACTTAAATTTTTATTGTTAATATAAAATATTCCGAATGAAGTAATGGTTTACATCTAATATGAAATAAAGTTTAATGGAATTGTTAGGTTTATCCAGATCTTATTAACTAAATAAATCATACCATTCGTTAATACGCTGGAAAAAACGGTGAAATTGACCACCTGATTCCAGTTTAAATTGACCACTGTTTCCGGAGCAAACTGACCACCTAAAATCAGTTACTTTTTTTCATGTCGTTACCCATACTTTCGTTCAAAAAATGAGCGGATTATGGCAAATAAATTAACGGACATGAGTAAAATTAGAAAAGCGATTAAGTTGCATTGCAGCGGGAAAAGCAAGCTGTTTATAAGCCAATATTTATCCTTATCAAGGAATACAGTAAAGAAGTATATTTCCCTTTTTGAAGTTCAGGGGTTGACCATTGAAGAGATCAATCAAAAGACTGACCTTGAGTTGGAAACGTTGTTTTCACACCCTCCGGAAGAGTCCATTAGTCCGCGATTACAAAAGCTATATGAGTTTTTCCCTCATATGGAACGGGAGCTCAAGCGGGTTGGCGTCACGAGCCAGTGTATGTGGAAAGAGTACATTAAAAAATACCCCGGGGGTTATCAAAGCTCTCAGTTCCGGGAGTATTACAAACTGTGGAGCCAGAAGGTCAATCCTGTGATGCACATGAACCACAAGGCAGGCGACAAGATGTTTGTTGATTATGCAGGCAAAAAGCTACAGTGGAGGTAAGTGAGGTAGAATTTTTTGTTGCTGTTTTAGGGGCAAGCCAATATACTTATGCCGAAGCCACACCCAGCCAAAAGAAGGAAGATTTTGTTGTATCGGTAGAAAATTCCATGCGTTTTTTTGAAGGCGTTCCGGCAGCAATTGTTCTGGACAATCTAAAGTCAGCGGTGATAAAAAGCAGCCGTTTTGAGCCCACCATCAACGAAACACTGGTAGATCAGGCAGAACATTACGAAACCACTATTCTACCAGCCAGAGCTTATAAACCACGGGATAAATCGTTAGTTGAAGGTGCTGTTAAAATATTATACCACAGGATTTATGCTGCCCTGAAGGACGAAACTTTTTTCTCCATCTCGGAACTGAACGATCGCATTGGAGACCTGTTGGATGCACACAACAACAGAAAGCTCACAGGTCGTCCATACACACGTTTCGAGCTATACAATGACATCGAGAAGAACAAACTATCGCCACTGCCCATCCAACGCTTTGAGATCAAGTATCAGGCACAGGCAACGGTCATGCAAAACGGACATGTGCAGCTGAGTTGCGACAAACATTTTTATAGCGTGCCATACCAATACATCCGCAAAAAGGTGAAGGTAATCAAAAATCTACCAAGCAAATCATTTGGTTAGAATAAGATCCATTAATCTAAATGTGTATGAACCTAGTAATAAAAAAAAACAATTAAGATATCTGACATACAAACACATAAAATTACATCAAATTCTAAGAAGGTCCCGCTAATTTTGCGATGTATTGGTTCAATTTGTTAGCAATGCCAACAAAAAAGCCTACAAAATCATTCAATTTGAAGGCTTTTAGTTCAATTTAGTTTCATTTTTCCGTGACCCAGTTGGAGTTTGAACACATCCTTATTCCAAGCTGATAATCAATGTTTTACAAAACGCTTATTTCAATAGGTATCGATATAGTCTCGACTGATATTCAATTCATTACCAAACAAATACACACAAAAAACATTAAGAAATATCAAAATGGAACTCTATATTTATGCAGCATAGGATGATTTTCTTTTTTGATTTAGAATTTTCATTACTAACTCAGTATTAATTTTTTACACTTCAGAATATATTCATTTTTATGAGACAAATTTTGATATATTTCTAAAATGCACTATTTTTGCTGCAAAACAGAAACAAAATAGTAAGTCAGTGATTTTTATTCTTAGTGCCTGAACGATGAATTACCTGGAATTTAAAAATATGATGTTCGACCTGGGATGTTTCAACATTCATCAGATTTATGCGTGGGAGCCTGGCTTTGACCGGAACAACTTTGTCCGATGGGCAAACAAAGGATTACTGATTCGTCTTCGGCAAGGATACTATACATTCCCGGAATACAAGAGTAAGCCAGACTTTGGACTTTACTTTGCCAACCGTATTTATCGCCCCTCATACGTGAGCCTCCATACCGCACTGGCATTTTATGGAATAATCCCCGAAGCTGTGGTTCAGATAACAAGCGTAACCACTCTGAAAACCGTAAGTTTCAACAATGACTTTGGAGAGTATAGTTACAAAAGTGTAAAAGAAAATCTCATGTTTGGATATGATCTCAAGCCCATTTCTGACGGGCGCACTTTTCAACTTGCCAGTCCTGAAAAGGCCCTGCTTGATTTGCTTTATCTTTATCCGTTTTATAATACAATGGATGAATTGGAAGAGCTACGACTGGATGAAGATTTTTTACATGATGATCTCGACCTCAATCGATTAAATGAATACTCGTTGAAATTCGAAAACAAAGCCCTTGAGCGTAGGGTTCAACTTTTGATTAATACATATGATTTATGATACAACTGGAACTAATAAAAAATTATTTTCCTGCCGAATTAAGCAACATTGCTTCGTTTCAAAAACACATGCTGAAAGAATATCTCCAGTTACTAATCCTCGATTTTCTTTCTACTACGCCGTACATTGAAAAAATTGCCTTTATCGGAGGAACAAACCTGCGACTTGTTAAGGGTATAGATCGTTTTTCCGAAGATTTGGATTTTGACTGTAAGGAGCTTTCAAAGAAAGAATTTATGGAGATGACTGATGCCGTCTTGCAGTTTTTGCAGCGAAGTGGCCTTCGTGCTGAAGTGCGTGACCGTGAAAACGAACGTTTAAAAGCTTTTCGAAGAAACATTCATTTTCCAGAATTGCTATTTGATTTGAAGCTGACCGGGCATAGGGATGAACGTTTTTTGATCAAAATTGAAAGTCAGGATCAACAAATTTTATATGAAAGGATAATGGTCAACATTAAGGGATGTGGGTTTTATTTCCCTTTTCCAGTACCATCTGACGGGGTATTGTGCTCGATGAAACTTTCTGCCATGCTTGCCCGGCAAAAAGGACGCGATTTTTATGATGCCATGTTCTTGCTTGCCCAAACGAAACCTGACTATTCTTTTCTTTCAGCAAAACATGGTATCCAAAATATTGACGAACTGAAAGCTGCAACTGTTGAAATGTTAAAAGCAGTGAACCTGAACATGAAAAAGAGAGACTTTGAGCACTTGTTGTTTAACAAAAGGAATAGCGAACGCATTCTTTCTGTTGGAGAATTCTTCCAGGAATTAAAATAATACATCCATTAATCCTTTCTTTAGATTAAGGAGAGCTAAAAGCCCCAATTTTCAGGTCTTTTAGTTCCTCAAAATATAATTCGAACTTTTACCAAATTCATATTTCATTTGCGATTTACTACAAAAAACGTAGTAAATCACAAATGAAATAAATAGTTAATTGTCAATTACACCCGACAAAGCAACAATAGAAATGTCGATTTCAATCGACATTTCTATTGTTGCTTGATATTCCGACCAATAAGTAGGTGCTATAATTCACGACCAAAAAAAATGGGAGGCTTTTGCGAGGGCACTGAAAAAGTTCCTCGGACCTAATTATTAAACTTAAAGCAGAAAAATACAGGTTTAAAAACTTGTGTTTTACTGCTTTTGTTGTATCTTAAAG
>Ga0302286_10000261_pt1 | contig 43978 bp, 27 predicted proteins | sample III_Fen_E2_3_FD_198765 | JGI IMG/M metagenome (GOLD analysis project Ga0302286, IMG submission 198765) | Peat permafrost microbial communities from Stordalen Mire near Abisko, Sweden - III_Fen_E2_3 | ecosystem: Environmental > Terrestrial > Soil > Wetlands > Permafrost | place: Sweden: Abisko...
GAAATTGAGCATGATGTCGTTTTGATGGATATAAAGATGCCAAGGCTTACTGGAATTGAGGCTATTACTCTTTTGAATGAAGATGGCAAATTGACTCCTACGATTCTTTTAACAACATTTGACGATGACGAATTGTTTTTAAGTGGAATGAAAGTTGGTGCAAAAGGATTTCTGTTGAAGGATGTATCTATAGAAACTCTTGCTGATACGATAAGACGAGTTGTTAAAGGGGAAACGGTTGTAAAACAGGCAATAACCGAAAATATTATACAAAAAGTCAGAAATACCAATTATGAATTTGATAGTATTGAAATCCCTGAAAAATTAACACAAAGAGAAACTGAGGTTCTTAGGATGGTCGCAGGCGGATATAGTAATAGAGAAATTGCAGGGATATTGTTTATTTCAGAGGGTGTTGTAAAAAATTATACATCTAGTATTTTTCTAAAAGTTCGAGACAGAACTCGTGCGGTACTTAAAGCGCTAGAACTTGGGATCATTTAGCACTATTTGAAAGACTATTAGATGTATCGGTTTCTAATTGTGCAGATTGTATATTTGAATCTGTATTACCTGTTTTTGCATCTTTTGTTTCGTCTGTTCCTTTCCCGTTTATGTGTTGTTCGATGCTTGTTCCGCATTTTGTACAAACAGCAGGTGGATTTTTACCTACATATATTGCTCCACATTTAGGGCAGGCGCTCACATCTGTGAATGTTGATTTTAGTTCTTTTACCAAATCTTTTGCTGTACTGTTACTGTCAGATTTAGCATTTGAAGTGTCAGATGCTGAAGTTGATGTATCTGGGGCTTTTTCATTAGCCTTATTGATATTATCAAGAAAACTAGAAAATTTTCCTGATTTAGAAGTTGTACCTTTTGTACTTGTTTTACCCGTACAGTTTACGTTACTGGCTGTTGTTGCAACAGAAGTTGTTGCTATTGCTGAAACCAATTGTCTACCTCCGCTATTTATTTTTTGATTTCCAAGTCACCATGGATTATAACAATATATTTTTATAACTTTATCGTTTATTTGAATTAAATAATACATGGTAATAGCTGACCTATTACTGCACCAAGACATTTACCCCTGTCTACGTGCGTAGCACCTCTATTTATTTACACCTTCGATTAAGTTTAGGGCGTTGAACAATGCTTTTACGTTTGCTTGGGCGGTTGATTCATCAATAGCTCTTGCAATAATGTTTTTATCATCATATTTGAACTGCAAAATACTCATCGCTTTTGATTTTTCTTTTTCATTGTCTAAATCTTCAACAGCTTTTTGTTCATAATGTTCCAAGTTAAGTATAAATCCAACCTTCTTTAGTCCATTGATACAAGCTTCGACTGGTCCATTACCCTTTATAACAACATCAAATTTTCTATCTTTATAAGTGAAATGAAGCCCAAATTTGCCTTGTTCAATTGTTTCAAAATTTTCAAGAACAAAATCACCCTTAACGTCACAAACTTTATCAAGATATAAATCAACAAGATTCCTTATCGGAAGTTCGCCGACTTTTTCTGCTTCATGTTTTGCAAACGGTTGCAAATAAGCCGCTTCTTGCATAGATATCTTATATTGAGTTGAATTGATAAGTTCATAAATAGCAGTTTTTCCTGATTGACTTGTGAATCCGATTTTTTCTGCTTCACCTCTGCCAATAAGTTCAGGATTAAACGCTCTATAAGCACCCTTTTTCAAGTGTTTGGTTTTAATAACTCCGTCTTGGTGGATGCCACTTCTATGAGCCAAAGCATCATACCCGATAATCGGTGCTTTTTCCCAAATAGAAATGTTTGACATTTCAGAAACTAAAAGAGCTGTTTCATAAATTTGATCCATTTTTAAAGGTACGTCAACGTCAGAGTTATAAAGTGATACAGCAACTTCGTACATATTTGTGTTTCCGGCTCTTTCGCCAAGTCCATTCAAACTGCACTCTAATTGAACTGCACCTGCAAAATAACTTTCAACAGTCGTAGCTGATGCCATACCCAAATCATTATGACAATGTACTGCTATAGTTACTTCTTCTGGTAATGCTTTTCTGACTTTTCTTACCATTTCTATAAATTCCATAGGGCGGAATCTTTCAACAGTATTTGGCAAATTGATAATCGTCGCACCTGCTTTTACAACATCTTTTATAGCCTCAATAACTTCGTCTAAATTTTCTCTACAGTCTCCAAAGTGTTCAACAGAAAACTGAACTTCTCCATGAGGAGGTAAAACGCTTTTTGCATAAGATACAGCTTCAACTGCAATCTTTTTGACTTCTTCAAGCGGTTTTTTCAAAACATATTCAAGTCCTAATGGATTCATTGCAATAAATGTGTGAATCCTTGGTTTTGGTGCGTTTTTAATAGCTTCGGCAACCTTATCTATATCGGTTTTTACGGCGCGAGCAAGACCTGAAATTACAACATTATCAGGTGCAATTTCAGCAAGAGCCTGACAAGCTTCAAAATCCATATCAGAAGCACCTGCAAACCCAACTTCAACAGCTTGAACGCCGAGTTCTAAAAGTTTATTAAAAATAACTTTTTTCTCTTGTGTGTTCCAAGGTTTTTTTAATGCTTGATTTCCATCTCTTAAAGTTAAATCATAAAAGAATGGTTGTTTTCTGTTTTCGTTGTGGCTCATATTTTACCTTATTTTCTTATTAATTTACTGGATTGCCGCGCATCATTCCATTCTGCTCGCAATGACTACTTAATAGCGTTTGCAATCAAATCGCCTATTTTATCTGTTCCTACAAGAGTTTCTGTCTCATTTTTATAGATATCAGGAGTTCTGTACCCTTGGTTTAGGATTTCTGCGACTGCTCTATCAATGGCTTCTGATTCTTTTTCCATTTTGAAACCGTATTTAAGCATCATAGCAGCTGATAAAATTGTTGCAATAGGATTAACTTTGTCTTGACCTTTAAGGTCAGGAGCAGAGCCGTGGCAAGGTTCAAACATTCCAACTGTTCCATCTGATAGACTTGCACTAGGCAAAAGCCCAAGAGATCCTGCTAAAACAGATGCTTCATCGGATAAAATGTCTCCAAAAATATTGCCTGTAAGAATAACATCAAACTGTTTAGGGTTAACAACCAGTTGCATTGCGGCATTATCAACATACATATGAGAAAGTTTTACTTCGGGATAATCTTTAGAAATTTCTATAACCGTTTCTCTCCACAACCTTGAAACGTCAAGAACATTTGCTTTATCAACCGAGCAAACTTTTTTGTTTCTAACCATTGCAATTTCAAAAGCGATTTTTGCGATTCTTCTGATTTCTCCCTCAGAATAAATCATATTATTGAAAGCTACTTTTTCGCCATTTATGAATTCTGTTCCTTTTGGTTCTCCAAAATAAACATCTCCTGTAAGTTCTCTTACAATCATAATATCTGCACCTTTGATGTTGTCTTCCTTTAGAGGTGATGATGATACTAATTCATCATATATTTTTACAGGTCTAAGGTTTGCAAATAGATTAAGCCCTTTTCTTATCCCTAACAAACCCTTTTCAGGTCTGATTTCTGGCGGTAATTTATCATATTTCCAATCCCCAACGGCACCTAAAAGAACTGCATCTGATTTTTTTGCGGTTTCTAATGTTTCATTAGGAAGTGGGTTATTAAACTTATCAATTGCACTTCCACCAATTAAGGCTTCAGTGTATTCAAAATTATGGTTAAATTTTTCAGCGACAGCATTTAAAACTTTTATAGCCTGATTTACAACTTCAGGACCGATGCCGTCACCTTTAAGCACGGTGATTTTCTTATTCATTTAGAGCCTTTCCTTATTAATAATTATAATTATCAATCAATTCTACTATATAGTCTCTAATTTCCATGGATTTGTCAATTAATACTCCGCTATTTTTAATATAATTTTGCTTTTCGGCATTTAGAAGTTGAGTATCAATTTTGGAAAGGGTGTCTAAGCTGTTATTTAAATAATTTATAGTTTCTTTTCCATCATTTGCTGAGCATCCGTCGGCAATATCTGATGGAAGAGATGAAACAGAACGTCTCAATTCCTTTGTTAAAGGATTTTGATCTTGTTCAGTTTGATTGTTTGTTAGGTGATAGATAGTGGAAACAAATTCTATTGATTTTTTCCAGACTTCTAAATCTTTGTGGTTCATGTGTTTACCTCAACTATAAATTTATTATGTATTATTTTATATTTGTTCCGGACTTGAGATTTTGCCAAGGATGGCAGATGCTGCTGCTATTGCAGGAGAGGCTAAATAAACTTCGCTTTCGGTATGCCCCATTCTTCCTACAAAATTTCTATTTGTAGTAGATATTGCTCTTTCGCCTTTTGCGAGAATTCCCATATAGCCACCAAGGCAAGGCCCGCAGGTTGGGGTTGAAACGATTCCACCAGCTTTGATGATTGTTTCAATATAGCCTTTTTTCATTGCTTCTAAATAAATCGCCTGTGTCCCTGGGATAACTATTAAACGAACATTTTTATTGATATGTTTATTTTTTAATATTTTTGCAGTGATTTCCAAGTCTGAAATACGACCGTTAGTACAACTTCCGATTACCGCTTGGTCAATTTGAATATCTCCAACTTCTGATATTGGTTTTGTATTTTCAGGAAGATGAGGGAACGCAACTTGAGGTTCAATTTTGGATGTATCATATTTTAAAATTTGGGCATATTCTGCACCCTTGTCGCTGGTATAGAATTTGTAAGGTCTTTGGCATCTATTTTTTACAAATTTTTCAGTAATTTTGTCAGGGATAATTATACCGTTTTTAGCTCCAGCTTCTATTGCCATATTGCAAATAGTAAATCTTCCGTCCATACTCATGTTATTAATGGTATTTCCGCCAATTTCAAGTGCTTTATACAATGCTCCATCGACTCCAATTTGTCCGATAAGGAAAAGAATTAAATCTTTCGCACTTACCCATTTATTTAGTTTGCCATTAAATTCAACTTTTATTGTTTCAGGAACGCTAAACCAAGTTTCCCCTGAAGCCATAGCACAACCCAAATCAGTAGATCCAACCCCAGTTGAGAACGCTCCAAGAGCGCCATAAGTACAAGTATGACTATCAGCTCCAATGACTAAATCTCCAGGACCAACAACTCCTTTTTCAGGAAGAAGTGTATGTTCAATTCCCATTTGACCAACTTCAAAGTAATTTTTTAAATCTTGTTCTCTAGCGAAATCTCTCAAAATTTTTGCTTGTTCTGCCGATTTAATATCTTTGTTAGGAACAAAGTGGTCAGGAACGAGGGTAATTCTATTTTTATCAAAGACTTTTGTTGCGCCTGTGTTTTTAAATTCTTTTATTGCAATCGGACCTGTAATGTCGTTAGCGAGGGCTATATCAATTTTTGCTGTAATTAAGTCATTAGGCTTAACACTCTTTAAACCGGCATGAGACGCAAGAATTTTTTCTGTAATTGTCATTTTCCTTGTCATATAAGCCTCTCAACTATAATTTTTTCTTAATTATTATACAAATCTTAACATAAATTGAAGGTTTTTTCAAATATCAATATAATTTCTGCATTTTCTCATAGCACAGTCTAAATAGCCCATCTCAATCCAAATTGAAAAGCAATACCATTCCTTCCTCCGCCTCGTAACACTGTTTGGAAAAATCCTGTTAGTCTTTCTTTCCAGACTCTTTGATATCCTACCCCATATTCAATATATGGTGAAATTGAGAGTTGGGGTAATTCTAGTCCGTCAGCACTAAAACTGGTTTTATCTAATACGTTGTATACAAAGCTACCTAATAAGTAGATTTGCCCTTTTTCTTCTTTAAAATTTTTGATAAGCCTTATTCCTGGTGCAACTTGTCCTGCATTTAAAGGTTTAGACGTAATTTTGTATCCCCCTGCGGAATTGTATGTTGGGGTATAAGTATATGTGTAAGCTAACATTACATTTGGCTGGATTATGTAATCTCCATTTTTAAATTCAAAATTATGACCAACTTTTACTGCTCCACCTGCGTAGTAAGATTTAAAATTGTTATTTCCCCATTGTGTGTTTGCTTCTCCTAGGCTTCCTCCCACATCTGCAATAATTGTTGCATAGTTATTCCCTTTTACTATGTTTTCTGCGATTCCTAAAATAACTCCATTTTGATAAACTCCAACTCGATTGTAATTTTGATTAGAACCTAAATATCCCACAAATCCACTGGTATTTCCTACAAATCCATGTTTTAAATATTTAAAATTAGTGTCTCCACCAACCAACGTTCCATATTGAATAGTTGATACATCAGGACCATTTTTTATTGGGATATCCTCAAAACTGGTAAATGTCTTCATCCACACACCTTTGTTTAAGTCGCACAAATAAATAGGCGAAAACGTTCCATTTCCTGTAATTGGGCAGGCTCCACCCGTTGTATTTCCATTGGCTAGTGAACAACAAATAGTAGATTCTCTCTGTGCTAACGGAAATAACATAAAGCTTTCAAGATTCGCAAAAAATTGGTTATCAACTGCAGTTTGGAGCAGGAATGTTTGGGTTTGTGCAACATTCGCGGGTATTGCATTAGGGCTGAATCCGGCTCTTATAAAATTCAATGCTCCAGCACCACCATTATAAGAGACATTATAATTATACAATGCTCCTGAAACATTACTAACGCTTGTTGATAAATGTCCTTTCGTACTTGAATCGGCTACTAAAACACTTGTTGAGGTTGAACTTGAATCGCTTAATACTTTAATGGAATTGATATTTAAGTTGCCCGATACTGTTCCAGAAGAAATAATTTTGTCTGCAATTCCATTAGCTAAATTAACATCCATTAACCAATTTGGACTTCCTGTAAAAGCAAGGTTTCCAAAAGCCATTGTACCAGCTAATCCGTTTTGAGTGTTTAATATTCCATTAGACATATTAAAATTATTGCCATCTATATAGTTATCTACAGCCAATGCCATAGTTCCATTGTATAAATTAACTGTGTTATTGCCTGAAATAGTATTATTTACATAGATGGTTCCATCAGTTGGTGCTGTTCCCACTGTTTGATTTAAATTGATTACACTTGTTGGCGACCCGATGATTTTATCGTTAATGTAGCTGGAACTTCCATTTCCTGCATTTATATTCATTGTTCCACCACTAAGAGTTATGTCATTTGTAGTATTGAAGTTTTGGTTTATAAAGTTTGTGGTCCCTCCTGAAAGAGTTAGTTTATCTCCAGTTAGAGCAAGATTTTCTCTGAAGTTAACAGTACCATTTGAAACGTTTATACTTGTTCCTGTAATAGCACTGTTTATATTTACTGTTCCAGTTCCCGTTGGGTTAATATTAATTGCATTCAATATAGAACTAGAACTTATAGAACTATTCAAGTTTATTACTCTTGTATTTGGCGCATTTAATTCCAAGGTTCCATTTGTAGTTGAACTTCCAAAGTTTATATTATTTGATAAAGTTAAAGCCCCAGAATTTACCCCTGTAATAGCAATTGTTCCTTGATTAATGTTAAAACCATAGTCTATTTGTTTATCTCCACTTATTCCTGACAAATTGAAATTATAAGTTCCCAATCCATTTTTAGTTAAAGTATTCCCAGACCCTGTATTTGTGATTAATGTATCAGAAGTATTTGTGACTGTGTGCCCATTTGTGTCTATAATTAATTCACCATTGCCATTTAAATTAACGTGAGTGTTATAATTTGTATCTGCTGAATATACCAAATCTAAGATGGATTTGTTCTCAGTTGAGCTACTGATATTAACATCCCCTGAAGTTATACTTGTTGAATTTAGAGTTAAGGATGCTCCATCTATCAAATTCAATATCCCTCCGTGTTGAGTGTATGAGCCACTTGTTATTGCGTTGTGAGTTAAATCGTTTATTGTAAGAGTCCCACTGGCTAATTCTACGTTCCCTGCCCATGTTCCGACTCCAGGCCCGACGCCATTGAACACGGCTTCTCCTCCTGAGACTTTAAATAAATTGTTTTCCAGAATATTAATTGCAATGTCTGGACCAAAATAGCCTCCAGTTGTAATATCTAATGTGTTTCCTGTTCCTATATAATCGATTGTTCCTGCTGTCATCCTGCTGTTCTCTCCAATGGAAAGGGTTGTTCCTCCAGTCAAATGTAAGGATCCATTGCCTGTTGTTTGGGTATATATACCATTTGTTGTAATTCCATTTAAGGTTAGAACTCCGGATGTTAGATTGATTTTCCCTTGGTTGCTCCATGAGTCATTGCCATTAATAATTGCTGTACCTCCTGAAACTAACAGCGTATTGTTTGTATTAAGATTAACTATAGCATTTTCTCCGAGTGTAGCATTAGTAGCAATTTCGAGAGTGTTTCCTGTTCCTGAAAAATTAATGGTACCACCTGATATTGAACTTCCCAATCCTAAAGCAAGGTAAGAAGCTGTCCCAGTGTTAGAAAGAGTCAGAGTTCCGCCAGTTTGGTTATAAGTCCCGCCACTAGTATGTGAAAAACTTTCTAGTGATAAAGACCCATTCGAATTTAAAATGGTTGTGTTTATCCAGTTGTCTCCAGAATTTAAAATCAGGTTCCCATTTGTTTGTATATCTACATTTCCTTCTTGAAAATTATTTATCCCAGAAAAAAACTTGTTTTGAATGATGATATCCCCATTACTTTGATTGTAATTACCAATAAAACCAGAATTGTCAGCCGTAAAAATATAAGTACCTGCTTCATTTTTATTTATAGTTCCATTTCCATTTATTTTTGTTGAAACTGTTTTGATATCGGTATTCGAAAAATTTAAAATTCCATTGGCGTTAAAAATTCCACCACCTAAATTATCATCATTTGTTAATGTTAGCGTTGAATTGCTATTTAAATTAGTGGTTCCTCCTGTTTGGTTATAAGTTCCGTGGGTTGTAATATTGTCTAACGTTAAAAGTCCATTCGTAATACTTACAGTTCCAAGTCCACTCCAAGAATCATTGTTATTCATAGTTACGTCTCCTCCTGAGACTAAAAGAGTATTATCTGTTTCAAGGGTAACTGCAGCATTTGCCTCAAGAATAGAACCTGTAGAAAATTCTAGGGTGTTATCATTATTTAAAAAACCTACGGCTCCGCCTGATATTGTACTTCCAGTTCCAAGCACAAGTGAGGATGCAGTTCCTGTGTTATTTAAAATTAAAGAACCTCCCGTTTGCCTATAAGTTCCTCCACCAGTATGTAAAAAACTTTCTAGTGATAAAGATCCATTTGAATTTAAAATATTTGTATTTACCCAACTGTCGCCCGAATTTAAGGTTAAGCTTCCATTTGTTTGGATATTGATGTTTCCTTCTTGAAGATTATTTATCCCTGAAAAAAAGTTGTTTTGTATGGTTGTGGTTCCGATAGTCTGGGTATAAAGACCTGTAAATCCTGAATTATCAGCGGTAAAAATAGTTTCTCCTGTATTATTTTTATTAATTGTCCCGCTACCCAGTATTTGTGTAGAGACAGTTTTTTGAGTCGTGTTAGATAAATTTAAAATACCGCTAGCCGTGAGAGTTCCGCCTCCTAAAGAATCATTATTTGCCAATGTTAATATTGAACTATTTTCTAAGTTGGTGTTTCCTCCACTTTGAGTATAGATTCCGTTCGTTAGTACAGTATCAAGAATAAGATTTCCACCAGTTATATTTATAATTCCATTCCCACTCCAATTATCATTATTGTTAATAGTTGCAGTCCCTCCAGAAACCAATAGTGTGTTATTTGTATTAAGGGTAATAAGTGTATCCGCACCAAGGATTGAACCTGTTGATAACTGTAGCGTATTCCCTGTTCCTGTAAAATCAACAGTTCCTCCTGTTATTGAACTTCCAACTCCAAGCACGAGCGAGGATGCTATTCCCGTATTGCTCAAAATTAGTGAACCTAAAGTTTGAGTGTACGCCCCTCCAGCTGTGTTGGAAAAATTATCTAGAGTCAATGTTCCCCCTGAATTTGAAATATTTGTATTTGTCCAACTATCCCCTGTATTGAGGGTTAGATTTCCTCCTGTCTGTATTTCTGCTGTTCCACCTGTAAAATTATTTGTTCCTGAGAAAAATGTATTTTTTATAATGACCCCGCCTTCACTATTATTATAAGTACCTGTGAATGAGCCACTATTTGCATTTATAACAAGATTACCAGCTCCAAGTTTGTAAATTGTCCCATTCCCTTCTATGCCTCCATTGAATGTTATGTTATAGTCGTTTGCAGTCAAATTTAATGTTGTATTTGTCATATAAATGTCGTTGCCAATTCCATTTTCAGTGTTACCACTAAAAGTGGAATCTTTGTCAGTTGCATAGATATTAATACTCCCTCCATTTGAATAAATAGCTCCTCCTTTACTGCTTGTCCCAGTCGCTTGATTCCCAGTAAAAGTCACATCAACTAAAGACAATATTCCTCCATTGTTGTAGATGCCTCCGCCATTGCCTGTTGCGGTATTACTCGTGTATGTTTCTCCATTTGAGTTGTAATGTCCAACGTTATAAACAGCTCCTCCATCAGTTGCAATGTTGTTTTTAAGAGTGGTATCGGTCGATGTGATTGTTCCGGATGTATCATTATAAATTGCACCCCCTGAGGTCGCTTGGTTTCCCATATATGTGTCAGTATCCAAATTTGCTGTCCCACTATTGTAAATAGCACCCCCTGAAATTGCGCTATTCGCGGAATAAGTTGACCCACTACTTGAGAAGATATTGGTATTATAGATTACACCACCTTTATCAGTCGCAATGTTGTTCGCAAATACACTATTTTGGATTGATGTTGTCCCCGCATTATTTACAACTGCCCCATCTGTACTTAAGAAATTGTTCCAAGATTTATTTACAGTTCCATTTGGGTTTAAAGATCCAACATCATCAATATTTAAAGTTTGTGCTGATGCGACAGAAATCCCAGAATAATTTGTGGGTGTGTTTGTTCCTATTATATTGAATCCATTGCCATAAATGGTTAAAGTTGACCCAGCACCACCCATTGGTCCTAGATTTCCAGTAACTGTTTCATCTGCTAATGCCGAATAACTCCTTGGGTTCGTTGCGTTAGCAACAGCCGCATTTAATCCTCCAACAATTCCTAGTCGTGTATAACTATAAACTCCAGCAATAGCATTTGGAGTGAAGTCATATTCATAAGTGTTTGTATAAGCTTTAAAAGCAGTTAATGTGGGTGCAACTTGATTTCTAAAAAGTGTCAGAGTTGACGAAGCAACTGTGCTGTTTGCAGTAATATTTAGTTGATTTACATTAAGGATTCCTGAAGCATACGTTGCAATTATTTGGTCGTTTGTATTTGTTGCTAAGTTTGCATCAAAATTTAGATAGGCAGCGTTAGTAGAGGTAAAATTGTTTATTTTAAGGACATCTGTTACGTTTCCGTTATCTATATCTAAAATTCCAGCTTGAATGTTTAAATTAACATTATCGAGGTAAGTATTTGTAGCTGGGGTATCTGTTTGCCCCAATGCTAATGTCCCTGAATACAAATTAATACTAATATCACTGACAGTTTGATTAAAAATAATTTCTCCAGTAGTTAAACTCGGGTTGGCTGAACCATTTATATTTATTGTGTTATATAGATTAGAGGAGTTGATTTTATCATTGAATATAATTTCTCCATTATCTCCAGCATTTAAGTTTACGTTCCCTCCTGTTGTGTAAATTGCGTTTGAACCTGATGAATCAGTATTTCCTGTAAATGTTGTTTCTTGGTTAGCTGTTGCTAAAATATTTAGTGTTCCGCCATTATTATAAATAGCTCCGCCTTGTCCTGCTGATGCTGTGTTTCCAGTAAAGGTTGAATTTGCTATTGTTGTTGTTCCAAAGTTATTATAAATAGCTCCACCACTCCCTGATGAACTTGAATTGCTTGTAAAACTTGTCCCATTTATAGAAATGCTTTTCCCAGAGTTGTTGTAAATTGCTCCACCATTAGATGTTGTTACATTATTTGCGAATGACGAACCATTATCAATGTTACTAATAGTTCCATCATTATATATTGCTCCACCTAATGCTGAAGTATTATTTTTAAAGGTTGAGTCTATTGTAGTTATTGTTCCTGAATTATAGATAGCTCCACCTGATATGGTGGCAGTATTCTTATCGGTGGTGGTATTACCTCCAAAAGTGCCATTTAGTGACGTAATTGTTCCTGAATTAAAGATAGCTCCGCCATATCCATTAGTTGCGGAGTTTTGTGAGAATACAGCGACAGTATCTATGTTTGTAATTGATCCTGTATTATAAATGGCACCTCCAGAAAGTGCTGAGTTTCCTGTATAATTCCCTGTGGAGTAAGATATTGTTCCATTGTTGTATATAGCACCACCTTGTCCATTTAGTGAGTTGTTAGTCGTGAAATTAGAATTATTTAAATTAATTGAACCAGAATTATTATAAATAGCTCCACCATTATATGTTGCGGTATTATTTGCAAATGTTGTTCCACTGTTAAAAGCATTAGTGATGGTTCCATTATTGTATATAGCTCCGCCATTTACATTTGCAGTATTTTTTTTAAAAGTCCCTCCGATTGTCGTTATGGTTCCGAGATTATAAACAGCTCCTCCTGAGGTTGAAGCACTATTTTTATCTAATGACGTATCACCACCAAATGTTCCCATTAATGTACTTATTACTCCAGAGGTATCATTATAAATTGCCCCTCCATTAGTCGCTGAGTTTTTTGCAAATGTATCATTTGTAATAGAGGTATTTCCATTGTTATAAATAGCCCCACCATTAACTGAAGAATTATTAGTATAAGTTATTCCTGTATTTGATAGATTACCTAGATTATAAATAGCACCTCCGCTACCATCAACCGCAGTATTATTAGTGAAACTGCCGCTAGTTAAAATTATTGATTTTGAGGTATTGTTAAAAATAGCTCCGCCATTTCCATAGGTTGCTGAATTTCCCGTAAAGGATGTACTATTTGAAATATTTGTGACATTACCATTATTATAAATTGCACCTCCTGAGATAGCTGAGTTGCTTGTGAAAGTCCCGTCGCTTATTGATGCATTCCCATTGTTATAGACTGCTCCCCCATAATTTGAGGTATTACTTAAAAAAGAATTTCCCGATAGGTTTATGGTTCCTCCTGAGCTATAAATCGCGCCACCATCGTTTGTTGATTGATTACTTGTAAATGTATTACTCGTTATTGTCATTATTCCTGAATCATTATAAACAGCTCCTCCGTTTTGTGTTGTATACCCATTCAAATGGCCATTATTATTAAAAATATTATTGATTAAAGTGAGCTCACTTGAATTACTTGCAAAAATTGCACCACCGCCTAAGTTGGCAGTATTGTTTTCGAAAATTACTCCTGTTATAGTTGGACTTCCAATTGTGTATATTGCTCCACCATATTGACCAGCTCTATTAGAATCAAATGTTGAACCCGTCCCAACTGCTCCAGGCCCCATCCCATAAATAGCACCACCATTAACAGAGGCTGTATTAGCTCTAAAAGTAACATTGCCATAATCTATTAAATTGACGCTATTATTGTATATTGCTCCACCATTGCCACTTGTTGCACTGTTTGACGTAAAGGTTGTTGCATCGCTTACAGTTGATATAAGTCCATTATTATAAATGGCTCCGCCTTCCCGACTTGAATTGTTCTGAAAAGATCCGGATATGGTGTTTATTTGTCCATTATTGTAAATAGCACCACCATATATGGCGGTATTCCCATCAGAAGAATTACTCCCGCCAAAAGTTCCGCTTGCGGAATATATTATGCCGTTGGTGTTGTTATAGATAGCTCCACCATTTCCTGTGCTTGCAGTATTGCTTTTATAAATTCCATTGGTGAGTGTCGCATATAGATCATTGTAAATAGCTCCACCTGTGACATTTGCAGTATTATTTGTGTAGGTTATGCCCGTATTTGATAGTGTTCCTTCATTATAAACAGCTCCCCCATAACTTGATGCCGTATTATAAGTGTATGAACCACTTGAAGTAGTCAATGAATTTGCATTATAGATGGCACCACCCGAAGCAGAATAATTGTTTTTAAATGAAGAGTTAAGATTTGTTATAGTTCCAGAGTTATAGATCGCACCACCTTCTAGTGTCGCATGGTTTCCATCGGATGAATTATTCCCACCAAAAAAGGCGCTAAGAGATGTAATTGTTCCTAATGTTTCATTATAAATAGCACCCCCAGAAATTCCTGCTGAATTACTTGTATATGTTCCACTGCTACTTGCTATATTCCCGTTGTTATAAACTGCTCCACCATTGCTATTTGATGCGCTATTGCTGGCAAAATTAACAGTTGATAAGTTTATTGCGGCATTCTCCGCATTATATATTGCTCCTCCGTTGTCGGTGGTTACAGAATTATTGGTAAAAACAGTTCCTGAACTTAGTGCATTCGTGATGGTTCCATTATTATAAATAGCTCCGCCTGCTGCTGCTCTGTTATATCCATATGTTCCTCCAAGAGTTGTGATGGTTCCATTATTGTAAACGGCTCCGCCAGATTTTGTTGCGATGTTCCCATCAGATGAATTATTTCCTCCAAATGTTCCGCTAATAGAACTTATTGTCCCATTGTTATATATTGCGCCCCCTTTTGAATTTGCGGTGTTGCCTGTATAGTTATTAGTACTTAAAGATGCAGTGCTATTATTGTATATTGCTCCTCCGCGACAAGCTGTATTCCCAGAATAAGTTGCTCCGCTGCTGTTGAGATTATCACCATTATAAATTGCCCCACCTAGAATCGTTGCGGTATTTCCACTAAAAGAGCCATTTGAAATATTCAGAGTTCCTGTTGTATCGTTATAGATGGCACCACCTGATTGGGTATATGTGGTTCCATTGTTCTTTCCGTTGTTGCTAAACGTATCGTTTGCAATTGTTAGTGTTGCGGTATTATTATAAATAGCACCACCAAATCCATTTATTCCTGTGTAGTTAGAATCAAATGTATTGTAGTTATTGATAGCTAAACTGCCTGTATTATAAATAGCACCACCATTACCACTAGAGGCACTATTATTGCTTATGCTACTATATGTTGATAAACTTGAGATGGTTCCCATATTATAAATAGCTCCACCGCTTCCTGCAGTGTTGTTTTTGATGGTTCCACTTAGGCTTGTTATATGCCCTGCGTTATATATGGCTCCTCCATAAGAAACGGCTATATTCCCATCAGATGAACTACTTCCTCCAAGAGTTCCATTAATTGACGTAATTATTCCAGATGTGTCATTATAAAATGCACCACCAAAAGTGGCAGAGTTTTTCGATAGTGTTCCGCTACTGCTTGTTATTGTTCCATTGTTATAAATAGCTCCACCGTATCCACCAGTTGCGGCGTTACTTGTGTAATTACTGCCACCCAAATCAATAGTTTTTAAGGTGTTATTATAAATAGCTCCACCTCGTCCGCCTGAAGTTGTTAAATTATTCGTAAAAGAAGTTCCCCAGTTAATCGCATTTGAGAAGGTTCCATTGTTATAAATAGCTCCACCATTATCAGCTGAATTATTTGTAAATGATCCACTTAGGGATGTAATATTCCCGTTATTGTATATGGCACCACCTGATCCTCCTGATGTTATTACACCATTTTGAAGAATAATATTTGATATGGAAAGGTTGCCGCCATTAGCATTTATAAATATAGCTGTTGTATTATTCCCGGAAATATAGTAAGATCCGGATCCGTTAATATATGTTCCGTTTGATGAGTTCGTAATGACCCTATCTGAGGCTGTTGCAGCTATATTCCCTGTAATATTAATATAATTATTATTACTTTCTACGGCCGTTTTTAATTCAGGCCAAGTCCCAACATCAACGGCAAAAGATGGAAGTTGAACACTAAAAAATATAAAAAATATAAAAATTAATTTTATTTTTATAAAAAATTTATTATTTTTAAGTTTCGGCATTAGGATATCACTTTTCACAAATTTAGTTTATTATTTAAATGATTTTTATAATCGCACAACTAACTATCAACAAGGGTTACTAACTCTAAAAATACCCCGATTGGTATTAATAAATATTGCCTGATTGGAGTCTAAAATAAATTGTAGTTTTTGTATAATTATTATAAAGAAGATTTTAAATATGAAAATAAATAAGAAAGAGGTCAAAAATATGAAAAAAAATGAAATTTTAACAGTCGCTGTGGCTGTTCTTTTGTTATTGTCAGGTAGTAATAGTGCTGGTGCAAAAGGTCTTTTGAATAATTCATCTTCCAATGTTGCAGTGGTCGATATCCAAAGGATTGTTGAAAATTCTCCTGCTATTAATGCCTTAAATGCAGATAGAAAAACCAAAATTGATAATTTAGTCAAATTTGTTGAAAAAGCAAAATCTGATGTTAGTAAAGAAACTGATCTTACAAAACGCAAGGCTTTAGAAGATAGTTATAACAAGGAATTGAATCTTAGGAAAACAGAAATGGATAGTGAGTATTCAAAAAAATTGTCTGAGATTGATAAAGACATAACGGGGATAATAAAAGTTCGTGCAAAAAAATCAGGCTATGATTTAACTTTGACTAAAAGTGATGTTATAGATGGTGGGGTTAATATTACAGACGATATTATAAAAGAATTAAAATAAAAAATTCTCATTTTTATTCCTAGTGCTTTAATGTTATTTATAGTAACATGTGTTGTGTATTGGGAATAAGAGAATATGCTTCAAGATATAAAACCACATCAGTTTAATAATGAATTTAAGCCTAAAACGCCAAAAAGCAGCGATTATGTGCTTATTTTTAATGGTGATAATATTTTGATGGATAATTCATCTCAAAATCTTGAATTTATCAAGGTAGAACAAATAAATGAATTAAATACAAATATTATTGATAAAACAATTTATCTATTTTCAATTGACGAAACTTCAATTTTTTGTACATTTGAATCGGTGCAAGAAACAGAAAATTTTAAGTATATTAATATAAGTGAATTTAGAACAGTTTTACCGGAGTGGATGTCTTTTATTGTCGCGACTGCAAGTCATCTTGCATCTTGGTATGATACGAATAAATTTTGCGGTAGGTGCGCAACACCTATGGAATTAAGTAAAACAGAAAGAGCATTATGTTGTCCAAAATGTGGTTTAATAAGGTACCCACATATTAATCCAGCAGTAATTATCGGGATTATTGATAAAGACAAGATTTTGTTAACAAGATATGTTGATAGACCATATAAAAAACTTTCTTTGGTTGCAGGTTATGTAGAGATTGGCGAAACTTTAGAAGATACTATTAGTAGAGAAGTTATGGAAGAAGTTGGCTTGAGAGTTAAAAATATTAAATACTACAAAAGTCAGCCTTGGGCGTTTTCTGAGTCTTTGCTTATGGGTTTTTTTGCTGAGCTGGATGGAGTTTCTAATATAAAAATTGATAATAAGGAACTATCTGAAGCTACTTGGTATAAAAGAGAAGAAATTTCTGAGAGTGAAACTACTATGAGTCTTACTAATGAGATGATAGAACTTTTTAGAAATAATAAAATAAACGATAATGATGTGGAAATTATTCAAAATTCATAATCTCGAATCGTTTTTTATTAAATGTACTAATGCTTAACTAATATTAATCAAGAGGATGCGGAAAAACTCCAAAAGCTACAATTTTGAGAGGGGTAAATCATGGTTTTTCGTATCCGATGTTTAGGATGTGAGAAGCAAGAATAGTCTGGGTAAAAGACTAACTTATATTTACCCCTTCTTCTCACTGGACTTGAGAGCTGCGAGAAAAATTTTTAATTTTTCCGCACGCTCCAATTTGACTAATAAAAAATTCGTTTTAATATGGTTTATATGTTCAAGAAATTTGTTTTTTTAATAGCATTTTTATATGTTGGTTTTTCAAGTAGAACTATGGCTACTACTATAGTGCCATCTCCAGTTCCTGCTCCGGCAACAGTTCGTTCTAAACCAGTTGATAATGTCCAGAATACATTTGATGAGTATATGAAATCTCACCAATATCAAAAGGCTTTGGTCTTAACAAATATGTGTTTGCAAACTGAGCCGAATTCATTTGAAATGTATAATAATAGGGGTGAGGTTTATAAAAGTTTAGGCCAGTATAATCTTGCGGTTAAAGATTTTGACAAGGCTATAATTTTAAACAAAAATTATGTATTAGCTTATGCTAATAAAGCTGGTGTGAAAATTAGACTAAAAGATTTTAAAGGTGCAATTGATGTGTATAGTAAAATAATTGCAATTGAACCAAATGACTGGAAACATTATAATAATAGAGGTATCGCAAGATTAGCTATAGGGGATTATAGAGGTTCAATCGAGGATTTTAATAAGGCAATTACTTTAAACAGAAATGTAGCTAGCCTTTATGAAAATAGAGAAGTTGCAAGACATCTTTTAGAGTTAACTAAGTAGTTTTACGTGATTATTAATTAAAAAAAACATATGGGCTACAATAGTTTATGTTTATGACTTCTACTGTATAGTGTTCCCATATGTTCACATATTGCAATGCTTAAAGCAAGTTAATAGTTTAATTTAATAGTTACTGGTATGCATACTATGCGTTAAATGTTTTCGCCGCATGTCTTTCAAAGCTACTTTGAATTTTCGCAGAGTCTGCTTTTCTGTTGATTGTAAGTTTGATTGCTTTTGAAACTCCTTTAGATATGTATTCTCCAATTAAGTTTACGCTATGCCTATGCTTGGGGGCGTTCCCATCTGAAATTGCATAAATACCTTTCCCATGGATATTTCTTACAGCTTGTGAAATATTATGCCAGAATATTTGTTGTTCAACAGTACTCAAATTATTGTTAATTTGTTTTTTTATTGCCTTTTGAACTACTAATCTTTTTCTTCCAAATCCTATAGGGGTTGTACTAAATTCAGTTTTCATAATTTCTCCTTTGATAATTTATTATTTTATTTCCTTTAAAATTTTTCGCATTAAAAACGCCGATTCTTTAAAGAACCGGCGGATTTTATAATTTTCTGGTAAAATTTAATTCACTACAAAATACTACAAGGTTCTTTAAAAACTTTGCTGTGGCAACACATCATCATATTTTGTAAGTAAATATTTAACATTCTAATTCCTTTGGTATGCACAATGTTTTTCGGCAAGCCGAATACTCTCTATTAAACAGGGAAAATGTTATTTTGTCAATTGGATATTTGGTAAATTGATAAATAATGTTACATTAATATGCGGCCCCCCTCCAAAAAATCTACAATTTTGAGAAGGGTAAATCATTGTTTTCTGTATCATCATGTTTTGTACTCATTTTTTAAAATGCTGTAGACTTCTAAATCTACAAATTCATTGTGCAATAAATAAGATTTTCTTAAAGTTCCTTCAAATTTTGCAGATAATCTATTAGCTACAGCCTTACTTTTTATATTTTTAGATGCAATTCTAAATTCTATTCTCTGCAAATCTAATTCTGAAAATCCAAACTCTATTATTTTTTTTGTGGCTTTAGTATTAATTCCTTTCCCTTTGAAATTTTTGTCCATACAGTAGCCAATCTGAGCGTTTTTATTGATGTCATCAATGCAAAGAAAACCGTTTGTTCCAATGATTTTACCCTCAAATAAAATTATAAAAGAGATACTGGTTTTGTTTGATTTCAGCAAATCGATATATTTTTGTTCATCGTATTTAGTTTGTATGAGGTGGACCCAGCTAAGGAATTCACTTAGTTCTTCTCTATTTGAATCAATAAATTCAAACAAATCACTTGCGTTCATTTTATGCATATATTCTAATGAATAATTTTCATCAATATTAAAATCAAACAATTAAAGTCTCCTTTAAAATATTAATTTTAATTATAGCAAATATTAGGGTACAGAACAACTCCAAAATTTATAGAAGAAAAGGTAGTAGCATTAAGATAATAGCTCCTATTTCTATTGTTGTAGCGACATGATTAGATGTTCTATTTCCTTTATATTTTTTTATAGATTTTTGTGCAACGCTAGCACTTTTAATTCTGTTTAACCTTGTTTCTGTGTCATCGTAAGGGAAAGTAGATTGGAATATTTTGGTTTCCAGTTTGGTTAGCCTTTCTGGAGTCGTTTTATATGCGTAGGTGGTGTTAAATATAGCTTTTTCTAATGTAGAAATTTTTATAGTTGAACCCAAATTTTTCTTTTCTTCTTCTGAGTGATTTACCATTACTATTTTTTGTTCCAATTTCGGGGTTTCTTCTGTTTTTGTTTCATTAACTGGATATTTGTTATAAAATACAGCTCCTTGTAGTCTGTCAATACGACTTTTTAAATCATCTTCGGCATAACATTTTTTAAATGTTTGGTATTCCAGTGCAATTAAGCGATTATTTATATTCACCGTCTTAAATTCATATTTAAAAACTTTTTGTTCCAAGCTATCAATAGCGGATATATCTTTTTTGTCAACGAGGTTTACTAATGAAATTCCATCATCTGAGTTATCTTCCTTATCATTTACTTCTTCTCCAATTACATCAGCGGATAAATCTTTGGATAATTTTTTAAGTCTATTTTCAGTAGAATCTTTTATAGGGTTACCATATACAGATTTTTCAATTCTATTAAGTCGAATGCAGTTGTCTTGACCTTCGTAATCAAGGTTAAAAAGGGTTGTCTCAATCTTAGATAGTTCATCAGATTTTTTAGTTTCTGCACTGCAAGGCATTTGTGAAACTAATAAAATCAATATAAAAAGTAAAAACAAGAATCGTTTAATCATTTTTAAATAGCCCACCTTAAACCAAATTGTAATCCTATACCATTTATGCCTCCGCCCCTCATTACAGCTTGGAAGAAGCCGTTAAATCTTTCTTTCCAAACTTTCTGATAGCCAACGCCGTATTCAACGTATGGAGAAATAGCAAGTTCCGGTAATATTAGATTATTTGCACTAAATCTAGTGTTATCTAGTATGTTGTAAACAAAACTGCCAATAAAATATACTTGTCCATTATTATTTTTAAGGTTTTTAATTAGCCTAAATCCGGGTGCAATTTGCGTTCCGTTTAGGGGTTTTGTTGTCATTCTATACCCTGAAGTTGTATTATAGGCTGGAGTATAAGTATAGGTGTAAGCCGCCATAAAGTTTGGTTGAATAATATATTCACCTTTTTTGAACTCAAAGTTGTGGCCGCATTTCATTGCTGCTCCTGCAAGTATAGAGCTAAAATTATCATGTCCAAATTGTGTGTTGGCAATTCCTGTAATTCCTCCTGCATTTGCCATAAGGGTTAAGAAATTATTTCCTTTAATAAGATTTTGAGCAAGACCTATAATAACTCCATTTTGAGAAATTCCAACATTGTCATAATTTTGGTTTGAACCAAGATATCCTACATATCCCATTGTATTCCCAACTATGCCATGTTTTATATATTTCAAAGGAGTGTCACCACCGATTAAGGTTCCATATTCAATTGTAGACACGTCAGGTCCATTTCTTAAAGGCACACTTTGGAAACTCGTAAATGTTTTCATCCAAACACCTTTGTTTAAATCACATGCGTAGATAGGTGAAAATGTTCCATTTCCAGAAATAGGGCAACTTGAGCCTGTTGCTTTTCCTTCAGATAATGCACAACAAATTGAAGATTCTCTTTGAGCGAGAGGAAACGCCATAAAGTTCTCAATATCATTAAAAACTTGTCTATCAGCCGATGTTTGGAGTATGAAAGCTTCTGTTTGTGCAACTCCACCTGCGATTATATTAGAATCAAAACCTGTTCTTGTGAAATTTAGATTCCCTAGAGAGCTGTCATAACTAACACCATATTTGTATAAATTCCCGTGTACTGAACTAATGTTACTTTTTATATAATCTTTTGTCGTTGCATCTGCAATATTTACGCTTTTGTTAGTTGAATTTGTTCCACTTAAAAGTTTAATATTGTTTATTGTTAAATAATCTGTTCCTTTAGTACCAATAATAGACGTTGCAGTTATTTTATCAGCGAGGGCTTTTGCTAAATCTACATCTAAAGACCAGAAGTGGTCACAAACTTCTTGAAAAGATAATGTGCCTAATGCTAATGTTCCAATTATATTGTTTTGTGTATTTACTGTACATCCATAAAAGGTTAGGTCATCTCCATTGATATAACTTTCATTACCGATGTGAACGTTTCCTTCATAAATATTAATTTTTGTTCCACCCGTAATTTGGTTATTAATATGGAAGGTCCCTTCTTCTTTTTCATCACTACTATTTGTATTTATATTTATAGTACTTGATGATGAACCAATAATTTTATCGTTAATAGAGGATGAGCTGTATGGTGTCATATTAAAATTCATTGTTCCACTTGAAAAATTAACGTCATTATTGGTGCTCAAATGTTGGTTTGTAAAATTAACAGTTCCTCCAGATACTATTAATTTATCATTTGCTAGAGAAACATTATTCCCAAAATTAACTGTTCCATTTGAAATGTTTAAACCTGAATTTGTAACTGAATTATTAAAATTGACTGTTCCATTAATTAGGCTTGGAACGGCACTTGAATTAACATTTATAGCATTTGAATTTGAAGAAGAGGTTATAGCGTCATTAAAAGTTATTGAGTGATTCGTGTCGGTATTTAAGTATACGGTGCTCTTATTATAAATTGCATTCGAAGAATTATTCGCAGTATTCCCGCTAAATAAAATGTTTCCATCTGATGCTTTTAAGTATACAGTTCCGTTTGTGTCATTATAAATAGCTCCACCATTATTTAAAGCTGTATTATTTGAAAATGTGCCCCCTGTGATTGTTGTGTTTCCATTGTTATAAATGGCGCCTCCGTTATTTGCTGAGTTATTTTGAAATGTTTCATTCAGTGCACTAATAGTTCCGCTGTTATAAACTGCGCCCCCATTTGTTGTTGCTGTATTATTTTGGAATGTCGAATTAGTAGTGTCTGCAATTCCATTATTATAAATAGCTCCACCATTATTTGCTGAATTTCCTGTTCCTGAAACTGGAATTCCAAAATAGCTGTCTGAAACATTTAATGACCCTGAATTATAAACAGCCCCGCCATTTGAACCAGATGCTTTATTCGCAGTAAATGTACTTGTTGTAATATTTGTGGTCCCAGAGTTATTTATTGCCCCACTATTTGGCCCTGTGGCGGCCGTAAAATTATTAAATCCTGCGTTTGTAGGTGTCCCAACATTATTTATGTTTAATGTCTGGGTTGACGTTATTATCATCCCCGAATGTGAGTTCCCATTGATATTATATTGATTTCCCAATATTGTTAAATTTTTCCCATTCATAGTTCCTAAATTTGAATTAACACTCTCTGATGTTATATTTGAAAATGAGCGAGTGTCTGAACTATCATCAACTGCGACTTTTAACCCTCCTGCACCAACTTGTCTGAGTGTAATTGCTCCTGTCGTTGAACTATCAGCTGTGTATTTAAAATTGTTTGTGTAGGCTGTTATTCCCGTTGTATTAATTGCTTTATTGAATAATGTAAGAATTTTATCAGTACCATCACTATCAGCTAAAATATTAATTCCTTTAAGTGTTAAACCTCCTGTTACTGTTTCTGATACAATAAATTTGTCATATGTGTTTGTATTTAAATTGGCATCAAATAATAACCCTGTATTTGATGAACTTGTAAGAGAGTTTAGAGAATTTGAATCAATATTACCGTTGGCACAATTTAAAATTCCACTATTAAGTGTAAGTGTACAATTATCAAAGTAACTTCCTGAACATTTGTTATTTTGGTATTCTCCTAGAGTAAATGTTCCTCCAGATAAAGTTACTGTGTAATTTGAAATTTTATTATTGAAAATTATATTACCATCTCTGAGAGTTGATGTTGAGGTATTTATATTCAATTCATTTGATGAATCGTTTGAATTTATTGCATCATCAAATTTAATGTAGCCACCATTTCCTGCATTAAGGTTTACAGAGCCACTATCTACGGTGTATATAGCATTTGAGCCAGAACCGTCTGTATTTCCAGAAAAAGAAGTTGTGCCTCCATCTGCAATCAAATAAAGATTCCCATAGTTGTATATTGCTCCACCTAATCCATTAATTGCAGAGTTATTTGAGAATGTACTATTGGTAATTGATAAATTATCAGCATCATAATTACAAATAGCTCCGCCCCATGCTTCAGTTGTACCACCACTCCCAGATGATGTTGCTGAAACATAATTATCTTTAAAGGTTGAATTCAAGATGTTTAAATTACTGTTAAAATTCACAATTGCTCCACCAAATGCTCCAGAGGTGCTATTTGCACCTCTGGATTCTGCTTTTGCATAGTTTTCTGAAAATGTAGAATTTGAAATTGTCGGAGTGGCTTCAGCTGCATGGTAATAATTAAAAATAGCGCCTCCATATGCTTCTGCTGAACTACCTATTCCTGAAGTTTTCGCTTCTGTATAATTTTTGCTAAAATCAGTATTAGTGAAAGTCGATTTGCCAATTATGCCTTCATTGTCAAAAGCTCCTCCATATGATCCTGCTTTTTTACCATCGCTTTTTGATTCAGAATAAGCATAGTTTGATGTAAAGTTTGTATTGGTGGCGGTTATATTTCCATCAAAATTAAAAATAGCCCCACCTTGAGAATATGCATTACCATTTTCTCCGCTTGATATTGAATAAACATGATTTTGATTAAAATTTGAGTTTGAAATAGTAGAATCAGTAGTTGTTACATCATCAGAACCATTAAAAAAAGCTCCTCCAACCGCTGTTGCGTTTCCAGCATTCTTAACCTCTGAATATGTGTTATTTCCTGTAAAAGTAGAATTTGAAATATTAAAATTGCTCATCTCATTATAAATAGCTCCACCGTAGTTAGTCGCTTGACTATTACTATCGGTTCCATCAGCGATCGAAGTAAGACTATTATTAGTAAAAGTTCCTAATGAAATATTCATTGTATTGGTGGGGTTACTGTGATTGTCATTATAAATAGCTCCACCTTCTACATAAGCTTCTGCTAGGGTATTTATGTTATTTGCACTAATCGAGTTATTAGAAAAAATTGTATCAGAAATTCCTAACGTTGAATTAGTACTATAAATAGCTCCCCCATTGTTGTTCGCTGTGTTATTAGCGAACGTTAAATTTGATAAAGTTAGTTCTCCAATGTTGTATATAGCTCCACCCTCTCCAGCAGAATTGCTTGAGAATGTGCTACTTGTGATATTAGTAATCCCATAATTGTAAATGGCTCCACCTCTTGCAGTTGCTCCTCTTGCAGAATTGTTTTCAAATGTAGAGCCTGTAATATTTAGGATGTTATTATAAGTTGAACCAGGGGTGTATACTGCATAATTGTAAATAGCTCCTCCGTAGGCTATACCTGTTAATGTGTTGGATATTGATTTGTTTTCACTAAAAATAGAATTAGTTATGCTTGTTGTGTTATTTGCCATATTTGTTTTGGCTATTTTGTCATAATTAATAAAAATTGCCCCTCCTTGAGCTTGAACATTACTATTTGCTTCATTTTTAGAAAATGTTGAGTTATTTATAATATAAGAATTCCCATAAACGGAATCACTGCTACCTTCTGTTACGTCGCAGAATAATGCTCCTCCTGCACCCAAACTATTTGTGACGGACCCTCCGTTTGCTTTGTTTCCCATAAAAGTACATGTGTCTATACTTAAAGTGTTATTGTCTGAAGCTGCATACCAATTTCTATAATATAAAACGCCCCCTTTACCATTTTTGTATCCTGTCACGTAGTTATTGTTAAATGTTGAATTGATAATGTTGAAAACGTTGTTCCCCGCATTATCATTTATAGCATATATAACTCCTCCCAAGCCACTTGTAGTTGAATTAGCTTTTACATAATTGTTTTCAAAAGTAGAATTTGAAATAATGAAAGAGTTATTATTTGCAGATTTGCTTGTTGTCCCTGTTAGAAAATAATCAATAACGCCACCTTCTGCGCCATAACTATTACAAGTTGCATAGTTATTTTTAAATGTGGAACCTGAAATATTTACTGAGGTTCCAGTTATACCATTATAGCCTGTGCTTATTGGTGCATAATATAATATTCCACCACTTGCAAACTTTGATACTGATGATACATAGTTATTTTCAAAATCTGAATTAATTATGTTTAATGTATTTGTCAAACTTTGAGTATTTGTTTTGTACATTGTGTAATAGAGGACTCCGCCCCTAACTTCTTCAGTTGGATTTATTGCAAAGTTGTTGGTAAAATTTGAATTTTTTATTGTTAAAGAGCTTGAAACATCTGTATTACCAGAATAGGAATTTTCGTATACAAAACTTCCACCTGTATAAGTACTCAAATTTGCATCTGTGTGGCTAATACCTTTAAACCCTGTAACATTAAGGTTTTCTAGGGTAAAATTTGAACTATTGCTTAATTCAAAACCTTCATGGGAATTTCCATAAAGAGTATAATTATTTCCATTAAGTTGTAAGGTGGTATTTGGTATTGCTGTACCAATATTAGATGTCGCATTTATATTAGCTACAAAGTCAGCAATATCATTTGAGACGAAGGGAGTTGTTCGGTTTATTAATCCAGAATTGGATGTCCCACCTCCATCAAAAGTGTTTATTTGGTATTCGTTAGCTAAAGATTTATATGGTATACAAGTTAATATAAGAATTATTATTAAACTATGATTATTTTGCATAGTAATAAGATTTAGTATTCAAACATATTTTGTAATGTTATAATGACGTATTAAAAAGAATATAAAATAAATTTTCCCCATAGGTCTACTGGTCCCTAAAATATTGAACTTCGGTCTATTTTAAACAGGATTATTTAAAATCTTTCATCAATTCTCCGATTATTTCGGTAGGTTTTTTATTTTTAAAGAAGTATTGTTTCACGTAGTGCATAACTTTTTTAAAATCTTTTTGACCTTCCTTAGATTGGTCGTATACTCCTGTCATCTTAGAAGATGCAGGCAAAACGTCTCCTGTAGCAGCCATTCTTATATCTTCTGCGATACTCTCATAATCAATACATTTTTCGAGGTTTTTTTTATCATAACTGTCCATCCCTCGATTAGAGCGTGCATTCATTTCATCTCCATTAAGCTTTGATTTTGAGTTTACTCTAAGTCCACTCCAACCGTCCATAAATCCTACTTCTGGAGACAGTGTAAACAAAGATTGTTTACCTTCTTTACTCATAGTCATTGCGTCATTATTCATAACTTTATAAGACACAACATGTCCTATTTCGTGGGCTATTGTTCTGGCTCTATTGAGGTTTCCTTTTAGTACACTTGGTTTGAATGGTTCAACTCCTCTAGCTTTTGCCATAAAAGTTTCAGTACCAATAGTATAATCATATTTTTTATCGACATTATAAGAATTTACCCAAACGCCTTCATCTGGATGTCCTGGAATACTTTCGCCACCATTTAAATCTTCCATTTTTTCATCTAAATATCCTGGAACAATGTATAGTGGTAACCCTTTTGGGAACAAATTCTTTATTATAGGTTTAAATCCGCTGTTTTTTTCTAAGGCCTCAAATACTTCATATTTTTTTGGTGCAAACTGTGCATCCATTTTGAATACCATAGGGGCATTATCAGGGGTTGGCTGTAATAAAATATCAGGCCTCTCAAGATTTTTATCATATTCAGGTCTTATTATACTATCAAATAATGTTGTCCGTCTTAATTTCGCAGTTTCAAGTGCTAATATTTTCCCTGTTGTTCGATGGTCATAGACATTTAAATGAGTGTCAGGAGAATATTCAAAACCTTCTTTTTTTAGTTTTGTAAGATGCACATCGATGGTATTGATTTGATCTGTAATAATTTTTTTATTTTCCCCGACAATAAGTTGTCCTTTGAGTTTTTTGTACATTTGGCTGTCACGGTAATTTAATTTTCTATAATCCCAATCGTCTTGTTCAATAGGTGACAAAGCGCTACGTAATTCTTCTGTTGTTGTGAAATTCGAAGGTCCAAAGCTCTTTTTTGATAGGGGTTGTCCTTTAATAGATTTATTATATATAGCAGATACTTCCATAGGGTCAATAAGAATACTTGGTTTTTCTGGAAGGATAAGTCCCTTCTTTTCTCCTTTGATATCATTTCCATTTTGATTAAATAGTTCTTCTATTGCATCAAGTTGATTTGATAACCCTTTTAGCGCATTTAATTTTTCTTGTAAAACTTTAGGGTTAAATCCCCAGGCTTTTTGTGTCTCACGAGACAGTTCATCAATTCTGCCTTTAGCAAGAATAATGCCATCAGAAATTCCATTATATTCTTTTAATCCGCCAATTTCTTTGGTTACTGAGAGAAATTGGTTATTCAAATCCAGTAAATTATTAATATTTTTTGGATTATGTGAAATTGTTACAGTCTGATTTTTATCGCTTTTAAACGATATCGCATTTCTTTTTAATGTAGTGAAATTCCTACTTGAGTTGTTGTAGTTAATTAGTGAATTCATAGTTTTTCTTAGTGTTGATTAGTTTTATAAGTGCACTTTATAAGTGCCTTTAATATATCATATTTTTTAGTATTTGATTCAATATTAAGAGTTTTTGTATTACAAATCTTTACTTATAAAATATGATAAGAGGATACGGAAAAATTTTTAATTTTTCCGTATCCTCTTAACTTAATCGGAATAGTATTATTCGGAGTATATATCCATTTTGTTAATAAATAAACTAATTACAGATAACAATATAGCTCCTAATAGTGCGGCACCAAAGCCTATTATCGTAAATCCTGCAACTATTTTTGCAGCAAGCAAAAGAACGAACGCATTAATTACAAAAGTAAATAACCCTAAAGTCAGTAAATTAAGCGGAAGTGTGAAAAGCAGTAAGAATGGTCGTATTAAGATATTTGCGAGTCCAATAACCAATGCTGCTATTATCGCTGTAGGGTAACTTGAAAAACTGATTCCTGGGACAATCCATGCCGTAAAGAGCAATGCTCCTGCAAAAATTATCCATCTAAAAAGCATTCTAATCATTTTTTTTCTCCTTATTTCAGTATCCTCATTGTAGAATATAATATTAAATGTTTCATTAGATGAAAGTATTATAAATAAAGTGGATGCATAATAACTCTCTATTTTTTATATTTTAATATAACCATTTGGAGACTGTTATATAGCACAAACCGCCCTATATTATAAAAATGAGAAATATGCGTGATACTTTTAACGAATCATTTGAGATAGCTTCTAAGCACCGATACATTATTTTAACCGTATTATTTTTTGTGTTGCTCTCAATATGGCTTTTTATTTTGTACAAGGAGAGTACAAGATATTATATATTTGTAAAATTTATAAAATCCGGTCCACTACATAAAGGAATGCCTGTTTGCTTTAGGGGTTATGAAATTGGTAAGACTAAAAGCATAACTCTGAGCGAAGATTACAAGTATATATTAGTAAAAATAGTACTTGATACTAATAATCCCAAAATTCCCAAAGATGTTTACGCTAGTGTGAAAAAATATGATATGCTTGGAAATTATATTGACTTGGTCCCTAAAAATGAAACCTCAACATTAATATTAAAAAAAGGTGAAATTGTTGAAGGACACCAGTTTTTCGACGTGGGAACATTTTTGGCAGAACTCTCTGATACAGGTTTGTTGATTCCTTTACTTAAGAATTTTTCAAATGCAGCTGTTAGTTTAAACAAAACAAGTACAAATGTGGGTGGTTTTTTTGTTGATTCTCGCTTGGTATTGAAGGATAACAGGCAAAATTTTAAACATACAACAGAATCATTAAATCAAATTACATCAAACGTTAATACTTCTTTTAGCAAGGATAAACTTAATAATACAGCATCAAGTGTGAATACATCTGCTGAGAATATTCAATCTGCATCAGAAAATATTAAAAATATAACCAAGAGCGTTGATTGTGCAACAAGAGGTATTGATAAAACAGTTGAACAAATAGACTCGACTATATCAGAAGCCCACGCAACAGCTTCTAATGCGAAAGTTATAACTGGCGGATTATGCGAAGTTTTGTCAAAAAGATTTGCTGGTTTGAGAATTATATTTGGCAAACCTCTAAATAAGAATAAATGCCAAAAAAATTGTCGAGCTGAGTGATGCCAAACTGCGTTATTGATTATCTAGCAAAAAAAATTTTGTTTGATTTTTGGATTAGTGTGTGACTAATTAAGGTTAAATCAATGATAATAAATAATAAATTTACTCCAGAACAAGTTAGTTCTATAAAGAATTTCAATTCAACTAATTCATTAAATACGAATTCAATATCTCCCAATAATAATGAGCCTAAATTGGCGAAAAGTATTACTAGTCCTATAATGTTTACATCTAATTTTTATAAATCGGACGATTCGATTGGTGTAAGGGTTGATAGAGTTAAATCACAAATGAAGAACGAGAATTTGGATGCTCTTATTGTTGCATCAACAGATGATTATTTATCAGAGGATGTTGATTCCTCTCAAAGCCAGAGGGAATATTTAACAGGATTTAGTGGATCCGAAGGTGATGCAATTATAATGCCTGAAAAATCTGCGTTGATAGTTGATGGGAGATATCATCTTCAAGCGGATCAGCAGGTGGATTCTAAAATATATAAAGTTGAAAAGATGGGACTTGATGAGAATGGCGAAAGAATTGAAGAGTTGCCTGAAGACAGAAAAGTAAAAGTTTTAAACGATTTTGCAGAAAAGACCCCTGATAAAAAAATTAGAGTTGGGTATGATGCTTCAAAGATTAGTACTTCTGATTTTCAAAGTTTGCAAGGTAGATTGGTTGATAATATTGAACTTGTGCCAACAGTTGATAATTTGGTAGATAAGACTTGGCAAAATAAATCAAGTAAACCTATCAAACAAATTAGAAAAGTTCCTACGTCTTTAACTGGGGAGACCTGTTCGGATAGACTTAATCGAGCAAGAAACTTGGTTAAAAAAAGCGGTGCGGATATGATTGTTTTGACCGATCTGAGTGATGTTGCATATCTTACTAATCTTAGAGGTAAAGATATGGATGCTAATGCAACGTTCCAATCCAAAATGCTTTTAACTCCAACTAAAGCGGTATTATTCTGTAATCCTGAAAAAGTTCCTCAAAGTATTAAAAAAGAATATAAAGGACTTGTCGAGTTTCAATCTGAAGATAAATTTGGTGAGACTACGCAACAAATTATAAAGGCATCATCTGCTAATGGTGAAAATAAAAAACTAGCGGTGTCTCTTGATACAACGAATTATGATACTTATCAGGACTTGAAGAAAGCTACTGGAGAAAATGTTGAATTGGTTGAACTTGATTCAAACCCTATTGCAGAGATGAGAGCAATAAAAAATCCTACACAGATGGATGTTTATAAAAAGGATATCAAACGTACTGATGTTGCGATAACAGGAGTTATGAAGTGGTTAAACAAAGGAATTCAACAAGGCGATACAATAACCGAAAAAGACCTTGAAAATAAAATGTTAGCGGCGCATCTCAAAAATGGCGCTAATGATTTGAGTTTTGCTACAATTCCGGCAGCAGGTGAAAATAGTGCCATTATTCACTATGAAAAAGGTGATCCTAATAAAATTATTAAAGCAGGTGATTTAGTTTTAGTTGATACTGGTGCTTATTATGAAGCAGGCATGGCGACTGATTTAACAAGAACATGGATTGCTGGTGGTAAAGCTGCAACTCCTACCGGGAAACAAAAAGCTATTTATACTACTGTGGTTAAAGGTGCTCTACACGGCTTGTATGCTGAATTGCCGCCAGGAGCGATAGAGAGTGATTTAGATGCAAAAGTTAGAAACCCGATTAAAGAAAAAGGTTATGACTATATGCATAGCACAGGTCATGGCGTTGGGGTTGTGGTACACGAATGTCCTCCATATATTTCAAGTAGTAAAAGAGCCAATAAAGAAATTACAGAAGGTACAGTTTTCTCTATAGAACCTGGAGTTTATCTTGAGGGTTGGGGTGGAGTAAGGTTTGAAAACCTTGTAACTGTTGTCCCTCATTCTGATCCTAAAAAAGCTTTAAATGGTTGGCACCAAGTAGAGTGCTTGTCTCACGCACCGATTGACAATAGTTTGATTGATATTGAACAACTATCTCCAAAAGAAAGAGGTTGGTTGGCAGATTTTAATAAGAAATCAAATAATCTTATCAATAACACTCCCAAAGAAGCTTTGGAAGTTTAGGTTTTGTCAAACAATATTATTTTAATATTTTAAAGACAATTCCGAATATTAATTTTGGGTTTTCAATTACTGGAGTAATTGGGGTACTCAAACATATTTTATAATTCCATTTTTTAGCTTCTTCAATATTTTTATCATTTTATTCTCTTGTTTTATAATTTGCCTTTAAAAGGTAAGACTAGCAACCTACTATCGGGCAATTCAAAGAATGCTTTGTTTGTATCACTATTTGTTAGAGGATACGGAAAATGAAAGCCTACAAATTTTTTATGAAACATTTTCCAAAAGTATAAATTTTTTACAGGTTAAACAAAAAAGGGGCTAAAATATGTCAGAAGGTCAAGCAGTTTATACGTTTATTGAGGGGAAATCATCACCGCTTGGTGCCCATTGCAGAGATGGTGGCGTTAATTTTTCTGTTTTTTCTTCTGAGGCAACAAAAATTAATTTATTACTTTTTCGAACGTGTAACGATGTTGAGCCTTTCCAAACGATTGAATTAAATAAAAAGAATAATTGCGAATTTGGATTTTGGCATATTTTTGTTGAAAATATGAATCCAGAAATTTATTATGCATATAGGGTATTTGGACCACAAGATATTAGTCAGGGTTATAGATATAATCCAAATAAGATATTAATCGACCCATACGCAAAAGGCATAAGTGATTCTTTGTGGAATAGAGAGGCGGCTTGTAATCAAGATGACAATTTGGCGACCTCAATGAGAGGTTGTGTTCTTGATGTATCGGGTTATGATTGGGAAGGAATTGAAAAACCGAATATTCCATTTAAAGAAACCATAATTTATGAGATGCATGTAAAAGGATTTACTAATTCACCTACTTCTGGAGTTAAAAATGCTGGGACTTACTCTGCAATAACAGAAAAAATACCTCATTTGAAACAGCTTGGTATTAACGCTATTGAACTTATGCCTATAATGCAATTTGACGAGAATGAGCCTAATTACTGGGGTTATAACACAATAGGTTTTTTTGCTATGCATAATGCTTACTGCATATCGCCAGACAGTTCGAATATGTTGAATGAATTTAGAGATATGGTTAAAGAACTCCATAGAAACAATATCGAAGTAATTCTGGATGTTGTATATAATCATACAGGAGAGGGAAATCAAGATGGTCCAGTTATAAATTTTAAAGGGTTTGATAATAATCTTTATTATTCTCTAGCGCAGGATAAAAGATATTATAGGAATTATTCTGCTTGTGGAAATTCTTTAAGTTGCAATCACCCAATAGTTCAAAAATTAATTTTTGAAAGTTTGGAGTTTTGGGCAACTCAAATGCAGGTTGATGGATTCAGATTTGACCTTGGCACAATTCTGACTCTTGATACTCACGGAGAAGTACTTGAGTATCCGCCAGTTTTGTGGGAAATCGAATTACGAGAGACGTTAAGCGATTGTAAGCTTATAGCAGAACCTTGGGGTGGCGATGGCTCTGGTCAGTTATATCAATTGGGAAATATTCATGGTTATAGGTGGTCTCAATGGAACGGACAATACAGAGATTGCATCAGACGTTTTGTTAGAGGAGACGAAGGTATTATTGGTGAAGTTGCTACTAGAATTTCAGGTAACGCTGATTTGTATCAGGGCTCAGGACATTTCCCCACCAACAGTGTTAACTTTATAACTTGTCACGATGGGCTTACATTAAATGACCTTGTTTCATATACAAATGATTGGCAGTTAAGCTGGAATTGCGGAGAACAAGGGGAATCAGAAAATCCTGATATTCAAAATTTAAGATTGCGGCAAATAAAAAACTTTGTAGCAATTCTATTCCTTTCAAAAGGTGTTCCGATGATACTTTCTGGTGATGAAATGAGAAGAACTCAGAATGGTTCTGACAATGGTTATCAACTTGATAATGAGCAAGGTTGGTTAAACTGGGATTTGGTCAGTCAAAATGATGAAACATTTAATTTCTTTCAAAAAATGATTAATCTCAGAAAACAAACTTATTTCTTGCAAACCAGACATTTTTATACAGGAACTATTCCAGACGGTCATACAAGAGGGTTAAATGATATCAACTGGCATGGTACGCTTTTAAACCAGCCTAAGTGGGATGACCCTTCTTCCAGAGTTCTTGCTTTTACAATTGCAGGCATTGACTGTAAAAGCATATCCAATACGGAGAACCATTCGCATAAAGATAGATTCAAAGATGAGGATGTTCATGTAATGATGAACATGTGCTGTGAATCTTTAACTTTTGAAATCCCTCAAATCGAAGGTAGATGCTGGTATATATATATAGATACTTTTGAAAATCAAAGCACAGAAGATATTTTGTACTCTCAAAATTCATATAATGTCCGACCAAAAAGTATTGTTATTCTAGTTTCAAAGTAAATATACCCAAACTCATTATCTTTAACTCTTTTTTAGTGTTTCTCATCCGCAATCGTACTTAGATTAAATAAAAATTTTATAAAAATCAATTCTTCTTTAATTCGGATATTTTAGTTTTGACAACAATATTCTCAATATTTTATTTTTGATTATTGGCTTCAATGATTTCAGCTAATTTAACATTTGGGTTAACAAATCTTGTATCATTTTTTTCAAATTTTATATGTATTGCTTTTTGTGGGCAATTTTGAATGCAAGCCAAGCAACTTTCACAGTGATTTAAATAAACAGGTTTTTTATCAATATTAATATTATTTACAGGACAAACTTTTTCGCAAATTTTGCAGGTAATACACTTATCATCAACACTAAAAAGCTTTGTTGCATTATCAAACATCTGCCACTTAAATAAGTTATAAAGTATTTTTGAAAGTAATATATCCCCAAAGCCATTTTTTATTAAGCGATTATTTCTACTATTTATATCAGCAATTATTTTATTCAAATTCTCTTCAATTTTTTTACTCGGAAGATTTTTTATTTGTTTATCCATATCAAAACCTGGAAGATAATTATCGACCATAATTAATGTACTTGTATAATTAAATACTATTCCGTTTTTTCTTCCAAGTGTTTCTATTTGATTTAAAACACCCCCTGCTTTGTTGCCATAAGTTACTACGGCAAAAAAATATTTAGCTTTAAAATTGGATTTGTTTATAAATTCAACAACAATTCTTGGAAGACCAAAGGCATAACAAGGGAAAACAAATCCAATGCAATCGTCTTCAAATTCATTCTTGTTATTTTTGAGCATTTGGGGAATTGAATATAATTCTCCTCCAATTTTTTTCCCAACATATAGGCTATTACCGGTTGCTGTGAAATAAAAGACCTTCATAGTTTTCTCCCTTGATTATTTTACATAGTTAATATTGTTTATATTTCTTTTAACGCCTCGAGTGTATTTAACAGCTGGATTTCCAAACACCATAGCATATCCAACCTTATGATTTCTTGGAATTTTTAAATAATCTTTAAATTCAGGCAAAACTACATTTAATATGAATGTCAACATTCCATCCCAAAGTGTTCCCAATCCATTTGAAACAGCAAGAAGTTCAAAGTAAGAAAGGATAATTACAGGATCTGAAGCAATATTAATACTTTCTTCAGGCGCAGATGCAACAATAAGATGAGGTGCTCCTGCAAAAAGTTTATCATATTTATCTTCTTTCCATTTCTTCGCAACCAGTGCAAAAAAAGCACCGCTTTCGGCATCGTCAAATTTTAGTTGGCAAAACTTATCATATACCTTATCCCTAAAGTCATTCATTATAGCTTTATCATCAATAACAGTAAGCAAAGTATTCATAGCATTTCTTGCAGTTGGGGCATACATTGCAGTTTCACATAAATCTTCAATTATCTTTCTGTCAACACTTTCATTTTTATACTGCCTTATTGAACGGCGGGCAAAAACCATATTCTTTAATTCTTCCGGTTTTATATCAAAGTTATTTGATGAAGCGACATCATTTACTGTGTCACCTATAATAGAAATTGCTCCCGTCGGACAAATTGCCAAGCAGTGTTCACATTCCAAACAAGGCATTCCTTTATTATCAATTTTGGGAAACTCATCCATTTTAATAATATTTGCTACACAATCTTTTGTACATAATCCGCATTTGACGCACTTTGTTTCATCTACTTTAAAATTAATATTTTCGTTTACCATGTTTATTCCCCTTATAATTTTATTTTATAACTTTAAAATTGTTTTAACTTCCTCTAAAATTTCTTTGTTAATTTTGCAGGTTAAAAATTTACCTTTTTTCTCGGTATAAACCAGATTGGCATTTGCGAGCTCTTTTATATGATGAGAAATTGTTGGCGCACCAATATTCAAGCTTTGAATAATATCTGACACAAAACAATCACAACCGGTTTCAAAAGTTCGCTCATTAACTTCTGCAATATTAAGATAAAGTTCTAATCTATTAGCATTTGACAAAGCTTTAAATATTTTGGCTAATTTATCGGCATCCATTTTTACTACCTTTCAACAATTCGACAACTATCAAATTGAGTGTACGTTATATTTTTGGGGATGTCAATATCAATGATTTTTATGCAATAGAATTCCATGTGAATAAAATATTGACCTTAGCGAAAATTCTAGCAAATAATTTGTCATTCGATATCTTTGAAAGTAATGATAATTAGTATGAGCCCTAGCTAAAGTTCGGTGGTCCTCATCCGCAATTATTCTCATACTAAAACGGATTAGGCATATAGCCAATCAAAAAAATAAATAATTCACAAGAATGAAAAAATCGTAAATTTGTCGGTTTCCTTTTGGTTTCTTTTCTCTTTATCAGGGGTAAATGTGAGAAAAGAATCTGATATTTTGGTTTTGATAGCAAAAGTCTTTTGGATTATTGACAGTTCGTAATATTAATTTTCGTTTTTCAATTACTGGCGTAATTGAGTTATTCAAATATATTTCTCACTAGGGCGAGTTTGGCTCTTTCTGTTCGCCATCACTCGTGTCAAAATCCGCCGAACCCTGACAAAGCTCCACTTTGTGGTTCTCATCCACAATTATTCTCATACTTAAAAAGATAGGTATTAAACTTAATAAAAAAATAAACAATCAATTAAATAATGAAAACCTAGTGTGTCGGTTTTCTTTTGCCTTCTTTTCTCTTTATCAAAAGAAAAGAATGGCGGAGAAGAAGGGATTCGAACCCTTGGTGGAGTTTCCCCCACAACGACTTTCGAGGTCGTCACCTTCAACCACTCGGACACTTCTCCAATTATTCTATATTTTCTTTTTTACAAGCATATTATAATTCTTTTATTCCAAAATTGCATCCACTATTTTGAGGTGTGGGGCTTTATCTTTTTCATCCAATTCCAGATAAATAACCTTTTCCTGTTCATTAAACCTGTGTTCCTTAAACTCTTTTACCGCCGTCTTAGAACAACATACAACTTTCTCTAATGGTAATCCCTCAATATCTCTAACTATATTGAAAACATCAGCATCCGCAACTACCAAATCAGAATCATGTTTAACTGGAGTACAAATATCCTCAATTGAGGTTAAATATAAAAATCTGTAATTCAAAAACTCATTTAAAAGTTCTTTATTTATTACGTCCGTATTGAAAACCCAGGCTTTATAAACACCATTAGCATATAAATCATCAATTCTTTTAATTGTCATAGCTACAGAATTCTTATCATAATGGAAAACAGTCCCATATTTGTTTAATGACTTGTTATCATCAGTATCAAATATGTACAAGTTATAATTCAATTCTTCTGATAAAACTTTTAAACATTTTTTGATAAGTCTACGTTGAGATTTAATCTCTTCTTTGTCACCACCAACAAAAATGATTATTCTGTCTTTTGCATACTTTTTCCTTAAATCAATTAAATCTGCGCTCTTTGAAAAAAACATCTCTATCTCCATATGAAAACTAAATCCAGCTTTGAGACCTTTTCTACTCTCGTCTCACCTTATGTATTATAATATAAATTCCCTAAGTTTAAACATTTTTGGGTAAAAATTTTTTTATGCTAAGATTTTTTTATGATTAAACCTGAATTATTGATGCCTGCGGGCAATTTAGAAAAACTGGAGTATGCAATTAATTATGGGGCTGATGCTGTTTATCTTGGCGTCGTAGATTTCAGTCTTCGTGCGATGAGAAAAGGTGAACTAATCACCCTAGAAAATCTTAAACAAGCGATAGATTTAGCTCATTCTCTAGGTAAAAAAGCATACCTAACCTTGAATATTTTTGCTTTCAATAGAGATATAAAACTTTTAGAATCTTGTATTGATAGAATAGTTGATGCAAACCCTGATGCCCTTATTATAAGTGATGTTGGAATTATACAACTTGTAAGACGCTACATGCCAAATACTCCTATTCATATTAGTACTCAAGCAAATACTCTTAACTATGAGGCAGTTAAATTTTGGCAAGATTTTGGTGCAACACGTGCAATCTTAGCTCGTGAACTTTCGCTAAAAGATGTTGCAGAAATTAAAAAAAATGTACCAGATATGGAACTGGAAGTCTTTGTTCACGGTGCCCAATGTGTTTCCTTCTCAGGTAGATGTCTAATAAGTGATTATATGACAAATGGTGAAAGGAAAGCTAATCAAGGTAACTGTTCACAATCTTGTCGTTGGAGTTATAAATTATTAGAAGAAACTCGTCCAGGAGAATATTACGAAATTGAAGAAACTCAGCGCGGAACACATATTATGAGTACAAAAGACTTATGTCTTGTTCAACATCTTGGAAAAATGATGGAAGCTGGAATTGATTCCCTTAAAATAGAGGGTAGAACTAAGAGTTTATATTATGTTTCTGCTGTTACAAAAACTTATAGAGAAGCGATCGATTTTGCTTATGAAAATCCAAATGCAGATTTAACACCATATTTTGAAGAACTTTTAAAAGTTGGAAACAGAGGTTACACAACAGGATTTTATTTGGGCGACGGTGAATATCCATCCGATGGTTATAGCTATAATATCTCTAAAGGTCTGGCTGGATCTGATTTTTTATGCGAAGTCTGGGACAAAATAGGTGATTATTATAAGGTTAAAACCAAAAACAAGTTTTTCATAAATACTGATCTTGAAGTTATTTCTCCATCGGAAAAATTTGTAGTTCAGGCTCTTGAAATTAAAAAAGGGGTAAATATAGATGGGGAAAATCTAGAGTGTGCAAATACAAATGACGAACTTCTAGTCAAGTTTGATAAAGATATAGTAGACTATAAGTATGCAATAGTAAGAACCGTTGGGATAAAAAACAATGATAATTAAACCTGATTATAATTTAAAATCTATCTACGACATTGACTTAGAGGAATTAAAATCTATCGGAGTCCAAGTTATGATGTTTGATTTGGATAGTACTATTATGATTTCTAAATCAGGTTCATACACTTCTGAAACCTCGGAGTGGCTAAAAAAAGTAAAAAATGATTTTAGAATCGCAGTTATATCAAACAATACAAGTGAAGAATATATTGCAAAGGTAAAGTCTATTTCTGATTTTCCAGTTATCGGTCACGCATCAAAGCCAAACCCTAAAAAAATGGGTCAATTCCTTGACAGTATTGGCGTTGAACCAAGTCAATCTGTTATGGTTGGAGATAGACCTTTAACAGATATCGTAGCAGGCAAGCTGTTGGGTTGTAAAACAATCCTCGTTGATTCTATCAACGCAGCACATGAAAATCTACCCACGCGTTTTGTACGTCGCTTAGAGAGAGCATTTATTCGTGGTGGGATTACTAAAATAAAAAAAGCAGAACGGGAATCTCTAACTGTTAAAAAATAATATTAGTTTTTAGCAACAATATTAAAAACTAAATCATGGTATTCTTCAAACATAAAAATTCTATTTCTTTTATTTGAGGAAGTTTCTTTAAGAATTTGCATATCGACAAAGTTTTGGATTATTTTATTTGCTCCTTGATATGTTAGTTGTAATTCTTCCTGAATTTCTTTTACAGTAATTATAGGACATTTTTCCAACAAATATTCCAATAGTTTAATATGATTTTTAGGATTTTTATATGATTCGTTTATTTCTAAATTATATTTGTTTGCTAGGTCGTTTATTTTTTGTATTGTTAGTATTCTTTCAATGCTTGCTTCTTTTATTGAAGATAAAAAGAATCTTACCCAATGTTCGATATCTCCTGAAAATCTTGAGTTAGATAACCCATCATAGTATAAACCCTTAAATCTTTTCCAGTAATTTGAAAGACATAAAATTGGTAAGTCCAACAAACCGGTATCTTGTAATTGTAAGTTAATTAGTAATCTGCCCATTCTTCCATTTCCATCTACAAAAGGATGAATAGTTTCATATTGAAAATGGTATATTCCTATTTTAATTAAATCTGGTAAGTAATAATCTTGATTGTACCAAAAATCATTTAAGTCTGTTAATAATGCTAACAGTTCTCCTGGTGTAGGGGGTATAAATAATGCATCCATAATACTTGTACCTCCTATATAATTTTGGGAATTTCTTACTTTCCCAAAATACTCATTTCCAGGTACAATACCCCTAAATAATTCCTTATTAATTCTTTCTAATGATTTAATAGAATATTTTTGTCTGTATTTGATTTTATCGTTCATTAGTTTATAAGTAGTTGAACATAAATTCCATATTTCTTTAGTATTCTGTAAATCATCTTTAGCGATATCCTTTTTTGAAGAGTATTCAACAAGTTCTTTTATATCTGTTTTTGTTCCTTCAATTTCTCCAGAACCCAGCGCTTCAATATTGAGGTGCATATTTGTAAATGAATTTACAAATGGAATGCATTTTGATAATTCATTTAGCCTTCCAAGTGCATGGCTGGCTTCTTCTAATAATTTAAGAGTTCTATTATCTTTAAATATAAAATCGTGGTTGATTTTTGGTGGAATGTACGCCTTGTAGTCTCTGTTGTTTTCTATTTTTTTAGAATAATGTTCAGTATCTTTTTTAGTCATGTCTATCTCCTATATGTTTAATTATCATAAAATACGATAATAGTAAATAGAATAATTATTATTAAACTAAATATTGCCATATGTTTAATAAGGGTTGATTTATTATATAATATGTGTTATAATCATAATATATATTAGGGAAAGCTTCATAATTTTTGAGAGTTGATATATAATGCTAATTCTATTATAAAAATCCAGCTTATATTTATTTGAAAGCTAATAATATATTACAAACTAATTAACTTTGCCTAGAGTAGAATATCGAATTTGGGAGATTAGCTATTATGAAAGTGATGAAAGATGAATCTTTGGATGTAGGAAAATTAAAGGTATCTGTTGAGAAACCATCAAGACCATTTATTCCAAATAAAACTATTATAGAATTATGGTGTAAATCAGGTGGTCACTGCCAGTTATGTAATGAAAAACTATGGCAAGATGGTTTAACTTATCACAAGATAAACCAATCGAATATTGCGCATATCGTTGCGTGGACCCCAAATGGACCAAGGGGAAATGTTGATGACTCAGAAAGACTTGCCACAGATATTTCAAATTTAATGTTGGTTTGTGCAAAACATAATAAATTATTTGATTCAAACGAGATTATTAAGGAGCATTCAGTAGAACGTTTAATGCAACTAAAAAAAGAACACGAAGATAGAATTGATGTTGCAACTAGTATAAAGCCTGAAAATCAAACTACGCCATTAGTATATATGTCTAAAATAGGTGAAAATTCTATGAATATTTCAGAAAAAGAAATCAGGAATGCCTTATTTCCTAATTTCTATCCTAAAACAGAAGAAGTTATAAACTTAAATTTTGAAGTTGATGATACAGATTCAGATTTTTGGAAAACAGAAAAGAAACAATTGGATAAATATTTTAATAGAAATATTTATCGAAAATTAGGAGATGGAACAATTAGTCATTTATCAGTTTTTGCTTTTGCTCCGCAACCATTATTAATATATTTGGGTTATTTATTGGGGGATAAATACAATACTGAAATCTATCCATTGCAAAGGAATCCCAAAGAATGGAAGTGGCGTGAGAATAGTTTAACAACACAGCAATATAATGTAACAAAACCAACAAATACTGATAAACCACCAGTATTAACAATTTCTCTAAGTGATACTATCACAGAAGAAAGGGTTAGCGAATGTATCGGCTGTGAATATAGTCGGTGGGATATTTCAATCAGTAAAGCGGAAAGAGAGTTTTTAACAAATAAAAAATCCTTATATGAGTTTAGTAGAATTATCTCAGAAGTATTAGACCAAATTAAAAATGTGCATGGAATAAATGCAGAATTAAAAGTTATTCCCGTGATGCCCATAGCCACTGCTATAGAATTTGGAAGACGGATTGATCCAAAATATTCAATGCCAATTAAAATATACAATCACAACGAAAAGTCAAAATTATTTGAACCCGTATTAGATATATGTTCACCTAAAGATAGAGGAGATTTAAATTAATGATTACAGCTAGAAGAATGGAAGAAGTTAATAAAGCACTTGAAGACTTAGTTCAGGAAATTTCAGTCCCAGATGAAAAATATGAAGAAGCTAATGACAGTTATAAAGCAGTTGGAAGTTGGCTTTCTGCTGAAGATTCTCATATTGCACAATATGAACCGCAAATTTATCCACAAGGTTCATTTGCTCTGGGAACAGCAATTAAACCTATAAATGGAAACGATTATGACGTGGATGCAGTTTGCTTATTACAGGCTAAGTCAGAAAACATTACTCAAAAAGAATTAAAAAATCTTGTTGGAAATCGCTTAAAAGCACACGTTACATATAACAACATGCTTGATCCTAAAGATGGTGGACGCCGCTGTTGGACACTAAAATACACAGATAGTAGGGATTTTCATATAGACATTTTACCTGCAATACCTGATAGTTCGATAAAATTCGATTATTCGACATACAGGAACAATATAGATAACCAGAAAATATTGATAACTGATAATACAAATGAAAATTATGAATTGATTTCAAGAAATTGGAATAAAAGTAACCCTCAAGGTTACGTAACTTGGTTTCAACATGAAATGGAAGAAAAAATTAGACTAAGGTCTGGCAATATTGTTAATTTTAGTGAATCTGTTGAAGCACTTCCAGTATATAAAAGGAAAGCTATATTACAAAAAGTAATTCAATTATTGAAGCGGCATAGAGACTTACATTATGGTTCCAATCCTGATAAACCAATATCCATAATTATTACCACGTTAGCAACAAAAGCATATAACGGGGAAAGTAATTTGCTTGAGTCTTTACAAAATATAATTCAAAATATGAGAAACTTTATTGAAAGAAAAGCTGATGGTGAATATTTGATTCAAAACCCAGCAAGGCTTGAGGAAAATTTTGCAGATAAATGGAAGGAGTGTCCAACAAAAGCCATTGTATTTTTTGAATGGCTTGGGCGAGTAAAGGATATTGTTTCAGATTTAATTGAAGATAATAAAAATATTTCAGAGACAATTGAATTCGCCTATGGAGGTTCAAAACACGATGTCGAAATTAATTATCCTATAGTAAAAAAGTCCCAATATACGAGTAATCCATTTTTTGACGTTTCATATCGAGAAAAACCGCATTGGCCGATGCAAACAGTTTTTAAAGTAAATATTAACGCTACATTTAAACCAAATTCAGAAAAAGATTATAATATAAGTTATCAAAGTGATGGGGCAGCACTTCCAAAACGAGGAAGTCTTCAATTTAATTTAAAAACAAATGTGCCAAAACCATATGAAACCCAGCTTCAAGTTTTAAATACTGGAATTGAGGCAACAAAAGCTGAAA
>Ga0302286_10000263_pt1 | contig 43848 bp, 47 predicted proteins | sample III_Fen_E2_3_FD_198765 | JGI IMG/M metagenome (GOLD analysis project Ga0302286, IMG submission 198765) | Peat permafrost microbial communities from Stordalen Mire near Abisko, Sweden - III_Fen_E2_3 | ecosystem: Environmental > Terrestrial > Soil > Wetlands > Permafrost | place: Sweden: Abisko...
TAAAGTTGGACTTGGTTCATCTTTACCTAACTCTCCCCAACTATTTTTTTCATATTCAAGAGCTTTAGACAAATCCCCAATATTTTCAAGTTTATGATCTTCAAATGAATACTTCCAAACATGAGTACTAGGAAATATTTTATATATATATCCATCATTTGTTTTATAATCATTTAAAACATAAGCATTTCCGACTTGATTATCTAAATTTGACATATAAACCAAATCATGTGCATTACCATAATTTGTTATATTATCTATATATTTAGCATTATACTTAATACCTCTAGTTCCATAGGCGTTAAAAGTTACTGTTTGAGCTCCAGTCTCAGAACCTACAATTTGTGCCAAACTTCCACCCAGAGAATGCCCGGTTAGAATAATCTTTTGGTTTGGATATTCTTTTTTTATTTTTTCATAAAAATTTTGAGCATCAACTTTCTGAACCAGTTGAATATCTACTCCCATAGCTAAGTCACTTCCTAACCAATCTTTTACATCATTTGAACCTCTATAAACAATTGCTATCTGACCATCTTTATAAAATACTTCGGCGTAAAATCCATTTCTATAAATATAATCTGAGAGCTGTTTTAAATCATTATATAGGTTATAATTTGGCATTATTTATTCCTTTTTATTGTATAATCTCTTTTATGAATAATTTTAAAAAATATATTAGTACACATATTTTATCCATTTTCGGTTTTATAACTATATTATGGTGGGTACTTTATTATTTGAAAATTAAAATTTCCAGAAATTTTACGGATTCATATTTTATGAATCCTGTTACTATGATTATTCCATTAGGGAAGCAAGCTTTATTTTCTGTTTTAATATTTGGATTTATCATAATAGAATATTTTATAAGATTAAAAATAAATGATAAATTTGCAATTCAAATAAAAACTAGGACTCATGATTATATTCTAAAAACTGGGATATTCTTTTTCATATTACCTTTATTTTTGGTAGGTGTATTTTTACTAACATTTCCGCTTTTATTTTTTCTTACGAATAAAATTTCTATTTACGTACCCTTTGTAGCACTTATATTAATTGTTATTTGGCTAATAAGAATAATTATTTTTAAATAATTAATAAAAATATTTGTTCTATAAATGAATATATATGCTAAAATGCAATTTATGAAATTAGAAGCTTTAAAAAATTCAATTGGCGGGAACCTCCTTGCTCTAGTAGGTTGGGTTACTACATTAATGTTTATCCACTATATGCCATATGGCTATGAACAAAAACATCTTGGCGGTGGGGATAATGGAATGTGGTTTATGTGGTTCATACTATGTGGAATTACGTCCGCAGTCTTATGGATATCAATAATCTTCACCACTATAGAACTTTGTATTAAAAAATTCTGCAATTTAAAATATAAAAGTAAATTTTTAAGTGAAAATTATATCTATTCTTGTTTTTTTGAATTTGGGATGCTACTTTACACTTTTTATATCATTTGGTTTTTCTCTTATTCAACTAATTTGTTGCCAGTTATCGGTCTAATTACTGCATATATTATTTTTAAAATTATTGAATACAAAGACCATCAAAAAGAGTCTCATAAATAATATTTTATAATTGGTAAAGTGCAATTTTTGTGCTACGCACTAATCAAACGTCATTCTTAACGTATGTGAAGAATCTTTGAAATAAAGTCATTGCGAGCGAAGCGGATTTTGGGTAGAGTGAGTGTAACGAAACTCGTCACTTGGGCATAACCACGTTTCTGGACAAGGCCCAATAATCCAAGACAGCGAAGCAATCCAGGTGCTACGCACATAGACAATGGAATTAACAACCTACTTCCTCAGCCAATATCCCCACAAAATTTCTATATAATAACCACAAATAATTTTTATGCATTTCTCCTAGACTTTTTTAATATCGACCCCTTCAATATAATTGATTTTAGGTTCAGTAGAATCTAGCGGAGTATTTTTATCAAGGTCAAGTGCAATACGTTGCCCCTTTTGAATTTTAGATATCGCAGATATTAAAAAATCCAATGTGGCGATAACATTTTTGGAGAGTTCCAAAGGAGATTCAGAGAATTTCTGAATTTCACCGAGAAAATTTTTTAAAAGAATATCAACAGAATCTAGAGCTGTATTGAATAGATTAATATGACGACAATTTATAGCAATCCTATCCACATCAGATATTAATTTTATTTTTTTTGATTTTTTCATAAGCAAATTTACTTTCTTTTAGGGTAAATAAGAACTACACGCTCAACAATTTGATAAATTTTTGTAACTTTTTAATACAAATATTTTTATGCGTAAATATATAGAATTTTAAAGCAATAATTGATATAAGATTAATATTGTTAAAAGTTAAACGACTCTTGGAATTTTTGTTAATCTTATATACACTGTTCGGCTTGAACTTAGCCATTCTTGACGAACAGTTTTCTTTTAAAATTATTATGGATTCCAAATTGTTTAATAAAAAAATATTGAACTACACAAACAATAACTTATATTAAACGACTTACAGTATAACTGTTAATTTATTTGCGTGTTCGGCTTAACCTGGGAGGATTAAACCGAACATTTTTTTATAAAAATAAAAACAATCTATAAAACAATCGGGAATACAGTATATACTTGCTTAATTAAAGTGATGAATTATTGCTCTTACCCATCATATTTTTAAGAGTAGTACCCGAAGCATTTCCCAGCGTTTTTTCTAACAGATATGTTAATACTTTATCATACGAATAAGGCGTTGAACTTGAAGTAGACTTAGTAGAATTACTATTGCTAGTTTCAAGAGATTGAGATTGAGTATCATTTACAACATTGTATCCATCCATATACGCACTTAACAGATTATTGATTACGTCCCCTGTATCACTTTGACTACTTGATAGCAAATCATTTGCATAATTAGATAGATTATCATTTAAATTATTAGACAGATTATTATACATATCAGTTGCCTGACTAGAACGTATCATATTTCTATTTGAGAGTGGATTTATTATATCATTTTCAAGACTAGTTTGAGCATTGTTATTTAGAGTCTTTGCATAACTATTTAGTTTTGCTTGGTTTGTTGTTGAACTTAATGTTGGGTTCAAATATTGGTCTAGTAAAGATCCTATATTATTATTAACACTATTGTATATAGTGTCCAAAGCTGTTCCGCTATTTAATGCTGAAGCTGTTCCACCATTTGTAGTCGCAGACGTGGCATACGGATTTGTCGTCGTAGTTGACCCTAATTGTGTTGAAGTAATTGATTTAGATGAATTTCCGCCCATAATAAATCCTTTCTGGCATTTAACCATTATAATGAACATATAAATTTTTATTTATTTTTTTAAATCCGCATCTTAGCAGAAGTAAGATTGCTGGTTTTTGAATTGATTCAGCATAAATATCACAATTGAACCATTCAAATATTGTTTTAACAGCTTGAATCTTTAAAAAGAAACATTTTCTTTTTGCAAAACCATTAAAAAACAATTTATTATTTATATAATATAAATATATGCACCCAATTAACTCTTGATCATTATAAAAAGAATAAAAAAAAGTATTTTGTATTACATCATTAAAAGATGCATTATCATTAATTAGTCGTTGATTAATTTTATATAATTTATAACATTTTTCGTATTCAAAATCAACATTTTTGGGTATTAAAATTTTCATATATATCCCTGTAAATTTATATTAATTTTAACTTGTATAAAAGTAATTGGCATGGTAGTATCATTGTATGAAGACACTTTTAAACCTAAAAAGATTTTTTATATTTTTATTATTATATACGATTTCATCCCCTGTAAACTTTGTTTTGGCAGCAACAATAAATGTTCCTGAAGGAACAATTGTTCCTATCACCGTCGAACAGGAATATACGACAAAAGATCTATCACCTGGAGAAAAAATAGACGCAATAATAGAAAACGATGTATACATCAATGGTATATGTATTTTTAAAGAAGGTAGTTCTGCAATAATAAAAGTATCAAATATTGTTGAGGCAAAAATGAATGGTTCACCAGCCATACTATATTTAGTAAATGGAGAAGTAACAGATACTAAAGGTATTCGTCATGAAATCGAATATAGAAAAAAAATCATCGGGACAGAAAGACCTTGGATGAAAGCCTCAACAAGGCTAGGTAGCACAAGGATAATGTATTCACCAAATACACTCTTATACGGAACAACCCGAGGCGGAGAAGCTCGTCTTTTACCTTACCAGGCAATCGAAGGTAAATTAATAAACAGCTTTAAATATAATAACGAATTATAATTAAAAGAAACCACATATTAACTGGAGCACTATATGAAAAATTTATTTACAACAATTCTATTATTTGCATTATTTTTTATATCTAATCCTCTTTTGGCACAAACAATAGAAATAAGTTCCGGAACAACAGTTCCATTAACGGTAACAAATGAGTATAACAGTAAAAACATAATGTCTGGTCAAAAAATCCAAGCAATAGTCGAGAATGACGTTAATATTAAAGGGACTAACGTTTTTAAAAAGGGAAATTCTGCAACAATAAATATATCAGACGTAAAAAAAGCAAGTTTCATGGGCATTCCCGGAGAACTATATATTGTAAATGGAGAAGTAACCGACAATAATGGTATTAAGCATGGAATAGAGTATAATGAAAAAATTACAGGAGTTGAAAAAACATGGCCTAAAGCATGTTTTGGTTGCGGTATGCTGATAATCTTAGCACCTATAGCATTATTTGGATTTGTAAAAGGCGGTCAAGCCAAGATTTTACCGCATAAAGTAATCAATGCTCAGGTTAGAAACGATTTCAGCTATAATTCAAATACTTTGTAATTGTATGTGAAATAAATAAAATATCCACTCACATAAGTATAAAAGGTTTTAAAAAAAAGGGTTACCGAAGAGTAAAAAAAAAATTTTACTACACACAAGAATAAAGCGATAACCCTAAGATGAGAGTAAGGAAAGGTGTTCATAAATAATGAATCAAAAATTAAATTTCTTTTACCAAAGATTTATTTCCATAAAAATCAGATGAATACTGCCTAATTTTAGTATTATCAGGATTTTTTTTATGGATTTCTTTGTTCACGCCATACACCCAACCATATTGAACTTGTTTAAATTTCATATTATTAAGTTCCGAACGTGAATAATTTTTCTGTTTTATAAAACTTTGTACAAATATTTGAGAAGAGATTCCCACTTTTTTAATAGAAGTAAATTCATGTTTATAAGAATCAAATTGAATTAATTCTGCAACAGGCTTTTTACATATCGGACAAAATCCAAAAGAAAGTCTCCTTTCAGAAAATTCTTCATTATCAAATAAAAACCAAACATCAACAGGTTCAAACGAACAACAATGCCGCATAAACATTACTCCTTCTCAAATAAATATAAAAGGGTATAATATACCCTATACCCTTGCTAAATAAGTCTTACGCAGTTACTAAAAACTTTGTTAACTAATCAAGTACAAATACATAATACACAATTTAAAAACTTGAAGTATGGATTGTAAAAATAAATATACATCTAAATTGTTTTATTTAGATGTAACAGATTGTAAATAGGCTAAAAACTAAAAAAGGAGGCTATTTAGCCTCCTTTTTAATTAAAACTAGAAATGGTAAACAAATATTAAGCATCACTGTTAACTGGCAACTGCGTCATTAATTTTCTTATTGACGATAAAATCAGATATTCTACCGAGTACAGAACGATTGCCCTGTTGTTCAGGCTTCATATTTGCTTTAATGCCTTGATATTCTTTTGCTGTTTGACTATCTATTGTGCCGCTTGTGCTCCCTTGTCCAGGTCCACCTGTTGGGTTTGATGTATATGCGGAATTCATAAATTGTACGAACCCTATGCCTTGATCATTTGAAGATCTTAGACCTTTGGGAAGTACATTAGCAGCCATTGTCATGCTACCAAATGTGTTAATAGGTGCCATATCCCTGTGTCTCCATTTCCTAATTTGTTAATTATCTAGTGATATATATATAAAGTATATATAAAAGAGATAATTGCCTTTTCTTCTCCCTAGTGTTAAGGTTTCGTAACATGCTAAATCCAGCGTGCGCATGTATTATGGGGTATATATATAAACATTATAACATATTATAATATAGATTTAAAGCCTAAAACTTATTAAAAAAATTTAAAATTAACATTTGAGCGTGTGGGGAATTATAAATTTTTATCACAACTCTTAAATCCAGTAGGAATAAACAGAAGGATTAAGCCTTTTTATTAAGACTGTTCTTGCTTTTTACACCCTAAATCTGTATCATATACATCGGATTTAAAAAACAATAATTTACCACTCTCAAAATTGTATATTTTGGAGTTTTTGTATAATCCTAGCCTAATTCAGAACGTTCAACTTCTTCTGTTTTAGTGAATTCTACAATGTCGCCGACTTCAATATCATTAAATTTTGTGAAAGAAATACCGCATTCAAAACCTTGGGCAACTTCTTTAACATCATCTTTGAAACGTTTAAGCTGATCCAATTGACCTTTAAATATTTCTTTACCGTCTCTCTTGAGTGTAGCAAGATTAGAACGTTGAATTTTACCTTCAGTAACATAGCAACCTGCAATTTTAGTTGTTTTACCGATAGTAAATACTTGACGAATCTCAGCAGTACCAGTCGCTACAACTTTAACTTCAGGTGATAATAAAGAAATCATAGTTTTCTCAATATCTTCTAAAATTTGGTATATAATATCATATTTTTTAATTACTACACCTTCTCTATCGGCAGTAATCAAAGCATTTGAATCTTCTTTTACAGTGAACCCTAAAATAAGTGCGCCTGACGCTGAAGCTAACATAACATCTGCTTCTGATATATCACCAACACCAACGTGAATAATTTTTGTAATAATCTCTTTAGACTCTAATTGAGCTATGGCTTGAGATACAGCCTCAGCAGAACCATTTGTATTAGCTTTAATAATCAGATTCAATTGAGGAACATTATTACTACCATCTGACACAGATTCTTTTCTTATATGAGCAGGAAGCATAGAATCTAAACGTTTATCACGTTCATTTTCTTGTCTTTCAGAAACAATACGTTTCATTTCTTTATCATTTTTCACTACCATAAAGAAATCACCAGCCATAGGAACTTCTGATAATCCTAAAATCTCAACAGGAGTTGAAGGTTCAGCTTTCAGAATACGTTCACCGCTGTCTGATAACAAAGCTCTTATTCTACCGCAAGCGGCCCCCACAACAACACAATTACCAGTTCTAAGAGTACCATTTTGAACAAGTAGCGTTGCAACTGGGCCTTTTCCTTTATCAAGATTTGCTTCAATAACAACTCCTGAAGCTTCTGCTTTAGGATTAGCTTTCAAATCTTTAATATCTGCTAGAATCCAAATATATTCTAATAATTCATCAATACCAGTTCCTAATAAAGCAGAAACATTAACAGTGATTGTCTCACCGCCCCAAGCTTCTGGAACTAGACCATGTTCTGTCAATTGTTGAAGAACTCTTTCAGGATCTGCACCTGGTTTATCAATTTTATTAACAGCAACAATTATTGGAACTTCTGCAGCTTTTGCGTGATTTATAGCTTCAACAGTTTGAGGCATAATACCATCATCTGCAGCAACAACAAGAATAGCTATATCAGTTGCTTTTGCACCTCTGGCACGCATTTCTGTAAATGCTTCGTGACCTGGAGTATCAACAAACACAATTTTTTTATCATGCGCATTGTCATGAGTGTCATCAAGATAAACGGTATAAGCACCAATAGATTGAGTGATACCACCAACTTCTGTTGAAACAATTTTATGTTTTGAAGCACGAATACTATCTAACAAAGTTGTTTTACCATGGTCAACGTGACCCATAATACTTACAACAGGAGCACGTCTCTTAAGTAATTTTTTATCAACATCAGTTATAATTTTCTTTTGTTCTTCTTTTTCAAGTTCTTCTTCCATGAAAGCTTCCATATCTTCATCAAGAACTTCAAGTTCATATTCGGCACAAACTTTTTTAATAACATCAACGTCAATAAGTTGGTTAACCGTAGCCATAACACCTTGGAACATAAGAAATCTAACTATTTCAGCAGGTGTTTTTTGAATTTTAATGGCAAGTTCGCTTATAGTCAAAGGCTTATTAACAACAAGAGAAGTAATTATTTCTATAGTTTCTTCTTTTTGAGTTTTCTTCTTATGATGCTGAGCTGCTGCCTTTTCTAAAGAGATTCTTTCTTGTTCTTCTTTCTTAGAATTAAAATCTTTCGTTTTCTTTTTAGCATCGACTCTTTTTTTAGGAAATCCTTTGTTTTCGTATATATCTTGAGGGATAATACGTCTTTCAAGAGGTTTCTTATTTCTATCAGGTGCTTGTCCTGGTCTTTGCCCAGGTCTTTGATCTGGTCTTTGTCCTGGAGCTTGCCCTGGTCTTTGCCCAAATCTTTGATCTGGTCTTTGTCCTGGAGCTTGTCCTGGTCTTTGACCGAATCTATTATCAGGTCTTTGTCCTGGAGCTTGCCCTGGTCTTTGATCATCCCTTCTTGGGTATGGTCTTTGATCTGGTCTTTGTCCTTGATTTTGACCTGGTCGTTGTTCAAACCTTTGACCTGGATTTTGTCCTGGTCTTTGATCATCCCTTCTTGGGTATGGTCTATCATTAGCTTGATTAGGTCTTCTATTTTGGTCTATTGTGACCCTTTTGATTGGGGCTCTCTTTACAATTTCTAAGCGATTTTTAGGTTGAATCGGTTTAATAACTTCTACTTTTCTAGCCAAATCAGCATCCACAGATCTTTCAGGCTTTTCAGATTTTTCTTCTGAAGTTTCTTTTTTCATCTCAATTTTATTTTCTTCTGAATGTTTAATTGGAGCTTTTTCTGGTCTATCAATACTTTGTACTCTTTCAACGACATGAACTTCATTAGTAGCAGGAGCTTCTATATGCGAAATAGGTTCATTTGCAGCAGCTGCTGCTGCTTCTTCTTCAGGTGTTTTTTTTGCTTTTTTAACAATAAACGCTTTTGGTTTTTTGCTTGGTAATTTTGAACCGCCTGCAATAAAATCTTTCAATTTTGAAACCTGCAAAGAAGTAACTACATTAGAGTGTGACTTAATAGTAATAGATAATTGAGCAAATTTGTCAATTACCTCTCTACTTGTTAAGCCAAGTTCTTTGGCTAATTCACTAACTCTAATATTGTCCATTTAAGATTCCTTTCAGGTCCTTTGAAGTTTTCAAAGCCTTATTTATTTTATTTTTTTTGAGTGCAAGCTCTACACATTGATTATTATAACAGAGATATGCTGATCTACCAAATATTTTTGAATTTGGGTTTAATATAATCTCGTCATTTTCAAAATTTTTAGTCAATTTTATCATTTCATCTGCACATTTATAAGATCCACAACCTATGCATTTTCGTGTTTTCAAGCATTTACCCTCTATATGGTATGTGCCAGAAAACTTCCGGCACTTTTTATAATTATTTAGTATCCATTTTGGCTAATTTTTCTAATTTTAGCTTTTGGTCATACTCTGTTAATAAATTAATCAATTCATCTAGTTCGCCGTCAATTACAGTCCAAACATTCAAATTGTGGTTTATACGGTGGTCCGTGAGTCTTCCTTGAGGGAAATTATATGTCCTAATTCTCTCACTTCTATCACCGGTTCCTACTTGGGAACGTCTTAAATCAGTTATTTCTTGCATTTGTTTTTGAACTTCAATATCGTATAGCTTGGTTTTCAAAATTTGCAAAGCACGTTCTTTATTTTGTAATTGTGAACGTTCTTCTGTACAGAAAATCATTATCCCTGTAGGTTTATGGAAAACTCTAGCAGCGGTTTCAACTTTGTTAACGTTTTGACCGCCAGCACCGCCAGAACGAGCTGTCGACATTTCGACATCATTCATATTTAATTCAACTTCAACATCATCAATCTCAGGCATAACTGCAACTGTTGCAGTAGATGTATGAACCCGTCCTTGAGATTCTGTTTGCGGAACACGTTGTACTCTATGCACACCTGATTCATATTTAAGACGAGAGTATAAGCTATCACCTTTCATTGAAATAATAACTTCAGAAACTCCACCTGCTTCGCAATCAGTTTTTGAAAGTACTTGAGTTTGCCATCCTTGTTTATCAGCATAACGTATGTACATTCTCATTAAATCACCAGCAAAAATATTAGCTTCATCGCCACCAGCGCTACCACGGATTTCTAACATAATATCTTTATCATCCATAGGGTCACGAGGAAGAAGCAGAATTTTCATATCTTCTTCAAATTTTTCAATCTTAGCTTCATTTTCTTCCATTTCAGCTTTTAGAAATGTTTTCATTTCATCATCAGATTCAGAACGAATAAGTTCTTTCGCATCATCAACTGATTCTGATGCTTTTTTCCATTCGTAATATAAGCTTACTGTTTCTTCCATAGATTTACGTTGTTTAGATAAATCACGGAATTTATTATAATCTTGAATAACTGCAGGGTCAGAAAGCGTTTCTCCAAGCTCAATGTACCTTTTTTCAATTTGTTCAATTTTGTCTAACATGTCTTTCATAATAAATTTACCTCTTAGTTAAAATTATAACAGAAACAAAACAGATGATGGAATATAGCTAAATACCAGTATTGGTGCATGAATGCATGCATTTACAAATCTTTACAATATATCAAAAAGCTCAGCTAAAAATACTTTATATAAGTAGTTACTGGGAATAGGGATTGAAATATGGTACTTTCATCCGGAGAAATAATAACAATTGGTTCAGGAATTCAATCGCACATCAATGCGACAAGCGCTGTAAGGCACTCAAATCAAAGTGCAGGACAAGAAACCATAACACGCATTCCTAAATCAAATCTAAAATTCCACAAAGTAAAAAAGAACGAAAAATATAAAGTTTCAGGAAATCTTCCAGAGAATTACAGATCAGATCAAAAAGTTCCAAAAACAAATATTGAAAATTTAATAAAACTATCATCAAAATATAAACTTGTTTCTTTTAAATTACCTGACGAAACAAATGACTATTTCTTAAAAAGCTGCTACCAAATAGATTTTATAAGTTCGCCTGTTAGATATAATGGAGAAGGAACAAAAGCTATTAAAGGTTTGCTAGAAAAAAGTTTATCAGATAAAGAAACAGAAGGCCGTTTAATAGTTGATGTAAAAATTACAGATTCAGAAACATCTGCCGCCGGATTTTTCTACAAATTAGGGTTCAGATTCACTGATGAAAGAAAAAATACTATTATGCAGTCTTGGGCACAAGATAGAAAAAGCATATTATCACCTAAATTAATAGGATTTATGTATTTACCAAAAGATAAAATCCAAAAATTAATGATGTACAGAATTTTATTATAATAACTTTAAGGAATTTAATGACAGAAAACATAACTCAAACACCTGTGAATATGCAAATACCGCCACCAAGCGTGACTGGGATAAAAGTTCCAAACAATTTAAATGTTGGGAATCCGTCTGCCTACGAAAAAATTAAAGCACGCCATCAGGAAGCAGTTGACGCTATATCTATAAAGAATAAAAAACATACAACTCCGAATAAACATAAATTTTCTAGTTTTATAAGTTTTGCCGCTGGATTGACAGTTGGCGTCTTAGGGTTTGTTGGAATAAAACGTTTAATAAAAAAATAAATTAAACTAATTCCATAATTTTATCAAAGTTATCATACTTAAAAAACGGATAGTGGGCACAATTTGGAATTATTTTACAATTGCAATTTTTAAAATATTCTTTTTGTCTTTGTAGTGTAAAAATCTTGTCAGAATCAGAAATCATAATGAGATTAAAATTCATAACATCTATTTCATCCGCACAGTATTTTTCTAACATATTAAACTCTATATTTGAATCTTCAATGCTTCGTGATGAGTGATAATGATTGCATAACTGCAACTCTTTTTCATTAAAAACCATATATTCACGCCTAAAAGGTACAACTGTTTTATGTGTGATTGAACGGAATTTTTCTTCCAATTCTTTTGATAACCCATAATAAGAATCGAAATTTTTAGGATTACCATTAAATGCTATTTTTTTATTTAATCTAGGGAGTTTATTTTTTAATACACAAGACATTAAAACTCCAGCAGAGAAAGCTACTAAATTAATTTCCTGATATTTAGAAAAATCAAAATTAAGATTTTTATCTGAATAATCATACACTATTAAAACATTATAGTTTTTAGATTTCATATACCTAAATTGATTACTATCACAGCCCCAACCTGTTAAAAATATAATTAATTTATTTTTATTATTGTTTATTAATTTTAATTTCATAATACAACGCCTAAATATATGTGTGAATTGTTTTAAATCCATTAAATTGAGTGTCAATTACACTATTTCTGAACAAATATTTATCTCCAGATTTTTTAGATGGATTAAACCCTACACTACAAAAATAACCATTGAATTTAAAACACCTTCTAGTAATTTCAGTTAAATCCTCTGGTGTTATAGAAGCCTCTTCATTTCCAACATAATGTCTTATAACAACCCAGCATTTGTTTCCTCTATTATCTATCATCCATAGTTGAGGATTAATTACAGGTATATCTTGGAATGAAATTACAGGAACATTTTTTTGTTTAAGAATACTTCTTACGTGTAAAATTGCATAATTATGTAGTTCCCAGTTAGACATTAGAACTTTATCATCAGTTCCTATGGATTCAGGTACGACAACATTTGAAGTTATAGTGTTGAAAAGATTTATTCCATCGCCAAAAGTTTTCATAGTATTTAATGCTGGCTCATCTGGATTATCAACAACCACAGGAAACGTACAAGGGACTAGATTATTTCTTTCTGATTCATCAAGTTGTCTCTTAATAAATTCAGGAGGCATAAAAGATTTACCTTCAGGATTTTTAATATCAACTAAAACAGAAAAAATCTTATTTTTATATTTAAAATTAAAATGGTCGAAACAAGGATGAGTCTGCTCCACTTTCACCCAATTATAATCAGGTGAGGAATTTATAAATTGCTGAATATGTTGTCCGGCAAAATCTCTTACAGCCATAAACAAATCACTTGGGCCATGGTTATCAATCTCTTTACTTTTTTGAGAAAGATCCAAAGTCGTTTTTTTAATAAGTCCTACCTCTTTTTCTTTTTCAAGATTTTTAGAAGCTATAAAATCAAATACTTTATGAACAAAATCTGACATAAATACCTTATTATTTCTATTTCACTTTTACTATTGCAAGAACTTTCGTCCCCGGAAGAATGTTAAAATCAGAATAATCTTCTACAAATTCGATTTTGACATTTGTAACTTTTTTTACAGGAGGCTGTTCTAAGCCAAGATTATCTTTGCTCACTTCGATTTCATCTTGTTGGTCTGGAGTTACTTCAACCGTATCAATTGAAGTTACAACTCCTTTAAACAATCTGCGACGATAATTTGGCATTTTAATTTTAACAGACTGTCCTACTTTAATTTTAGCAATATCGTTGTTAGAAAAATTTGCTGTTACCCAAACTTGTTTAGGAATTATTGTACACAAAGCCTCTTTAGTTTGTACATAATATCCTTGTTCAGCGTTGATTGTTGAAATTACTCCATCCTTTGGAGAACAAACTCTTGTATAAGAAATTTTTAATTCTAATTCCGCAATTTGAGATTGAAGAACCTGAATCTGATTGTTGAGAGAATCAACATCATCTTTAGACACATCTATTTTTTGGGGGTTAGATAATAGATCTCCCAATTGCTGAATAGTTGTCTCTTTTATTTTTGAAGTTTTTGGGTTTGCAATATCTTGAAACGATTTTTTAGAAGCTTTATCTGCTAAAAGTTCTGCTTGTTTTTGATTAATATTTTTAGGCTTTAATTCATCTGTATCGTACACTTTTGAATATTGACTATAGTTATTTTCTCCACCTTTATATCTTGAAGACTGTTTAGGAGGTTGAGTATCAAGTAAAATATTAGCTTGAAGGTCAGATACAGAATATGGCTGGTTTGTTAAAATTTTTATTTTCGCTTTACAGATTGCAAGATCACTTTGAGCCTTCATAAGCTCTATTTGATATTCTTGTGAATCAATTTCAAATAGAACATCGCCTTTTTTTACTTCTTGGTCCTTTGTAACGTAGGATTGAACTATTTGACCACTTACTCTGGAATTAATATCAATGGTATGACCTTCTATTGTTGCATCGGATGATTTTACAAAAAATATGGGAACAAGAATAACAGCAATTGTTATAAGAGCAACTACTATAAATAATATCGGGTCAATATTATAATCCTCAAAGAATTTTTGTATTTCATTTATTTCTTGTTTTTTAACCATTGTTCAACCACAATCATATATTCATAATAAATGAAGCTTCAGCCTTGCCCAAATCAATAACATTGAATGCTTCATCAGTATCAGTAATATATTTGATTCCATCCTGTTCTTTTTGGGCTTGCTCAGTATACTCAAATTCTGTTTTTAAAAGTAGGTTATGAAGTGCTGAAATATCATCTTTTTCAATAAATTCTTGTTTCAATTTTAGGACATAGAATTTATTAACATTCTTCATGTAGAGACCTATTGTTATTATAGAATTTGAGGAAGTTTTTATTTCAGTAAGAAATTTTTCCATAAAATCAAATTTATTAAGTCCGTTAAATGTGTATTCCGTCACATCAAAATATTTTTTTGCAGTTTCAAGAATAATATATGGTTGAAACCATTTTGTTATTATTCTATGACCTTTTATATTATAAAAATCTAAATCGCTCATTAAAAATTACTCCTAGCTTACACGACAATTTTAGTTTACTTGCTGCAAAATAACAAGAACATCGTTGAGCTCTTTTTTTAAATACGTCATTTGCTTATTAACATTATCTGGAGAATATATAGCCCCTGACGACTGATAAGCAAGATATTTATTAAACTGTGCTGATTCTCCTCTTAGAGTTGCAATAGATTTTGCATGAAGCCCTACAGGCATGAGTTTTGTAAATGATACATAATAGCTTTCAGGTTTCCCATCATATTTTCTTCTAAGGGCATCAATATTCAAAGAAAGCGTATCAGCCTTTGCGACAAATATTTGTGGTGAAGATTCCTCATCAATACAAGATACAAGACCTTGAAGTATTGGTATTATTTTATTTATGTCATTAAGATATTGAGAAGCTTTATCTTCTTTAACCATTATGTTTATAAAAGCAGGGTTATCCCTGGGAGTGGGTTTTAATTTATCAGGGTCGTCAAATCCATCTTGAGCCTCAAATACTGGGGTAGCAGAAGCTGGAGTTGAAGGCTGATATTTTTCTGTCACATCAGGAAGTGTCCCGACATATCCAGGATTTTTTTGAATATCAAACGAGTTTATAGTACTGTCTTGCGTCTGTTTTGCAGCTACAGATAAACCCGATAATATTAGTGCTAGAAAAATTATTAAAAACTTCCTCATAGTACTAATTATACTGATAGATGCAAAAAAATCATCCACCAAAAAAAGGGGTTGTAGAAGACATATAAAAAACGAACGCGCGAAAAATTTTAGAGACAAAGTCACCCAATCAGGTTATTTTCTGTAATATATTGAGATAATTGGTTTTAGATTCTAAAAAAAATGTTATGATGATTTTCTTGTGTGACACAAAATAGATGAATATGAATAGAACAAAGAAAAATCAAAAAAAACAATTATGGTTAATAACATGTGCTTTGTCGTTGGGGATATTAGGAATTCTAATGGCGATATTTTCGAGCCCGATTGAAATCCCGGGGGTAAATCAAGGGGTAAATCAGGGGTTAGCATTAAATCCAGTGGTAAATCATGGGGTAAATCATGGGGTAAACCAAGGAATCAAATAATTCTAATCAGTCAACTACTATAATCCAGAAGTTTTAATAACCTTCTTCACGTGCAAATCATTGTATATTAATAAAATACACTATACTCAATAGTGTTCTAGGGCTTTGAGCCACCAATAATTCGGATATAACTATAATATTAATTACAAGGAGAACCCGAAAAGCTACGCTTTTCTTGGTTCGATTCTTTGAATCTAACAATAACTACTTGGGATTGCTATACTTAACCATTTGTTCTTTTCTTTTTGCATTCTTTTTCTTTTTAGCAAAGAAAAAGAATGCGCCCGGAGGGAATCGAACCCACGACCACTGGTTTAGGAAACCATCGCTCTATCCTACTGAGCTACGAGCGCAAATACTAAAAAATTATAGCATGATAATAGATGTATGATACTAAAAAATACAAAATAGACTAATTTTTTCATACAGGCTCATTACAAAAAAAATAATATAGATTCATTATTTTCTGGAACAATTGATGTAAATTATATGACGTATACGAAATAACATGGGAATTATTTTTAAAAAATTAGCAAGAGCAGTAATACCGTGAAAATATGGTATTTTATAGACCATGCGGATTAGATCTTCTTAGACCCTCAAACATGAATAAGATAGACCCTTATATTGATGAATCCCTCCTCTATAAAGTTGTAGTATGAATGGTGGAGAGAGGAAGATAATAATCTTAGAAAGATAATTAATCTGGGGGAGAGAAAAATATATGCGTAGAGAGTTTAAAAAGAAATCAAGAGTTTTGTTAATTGATGACAATTATGAACACTTGATGGGAGTGCGTGAACTGTTAAGCTTAGAAGGCAGTTTTGATGTAGTAAATACATCAACAAGCGCAAATGTTGGTATAAGCATGATAAAGAAATACCAACCAGACATCGTTTTAGTTGATATGAACATGCCGGAAAAAGACGGATTACAAGCAATACAAGAAATCAAGGGCTTGGATTTACCGGTAAAAATTGTTGCTTTAAGTGCCTATGATGATGCAGATTTAATCTTCAGAGCTATGAAATTAGGAGCAAGAGGATATGTCTTAAAAACAATGGCATCAGCACAATTAATTTATGCAATCGAGGAAGTTATTTCAGGCAAGATATATCTTCCATCAGCGTTGTCGCTAAGATTCTTCGAATACTTCCAAAAATCAGTACAAGAAGAAACAGCGCAAGAAGAGAGCGGAGAAAACTTGTTGAATTACCTAACACAAAGAGAAGAAGAAGTATTAGATTTGTTAACAAAGGGAATCACATACAAAGGTGTTTCAGGCAAATTATTTATTTCAGAAACTACGGTAAAAACACACGTCAACAATATTTTCCAAAAATTACAAGTAAATGATAGAACTCAAGCAGTACTTTATGCAATTAACAATGGCTTTTTAAACAAAAGAAAGGCTAAGATTGCAGCTGTACGCTAATCGGTGACAGAATATGTTAAAAGAAAAACTTTCATTAAATGAATATTTAATAAAACAAAATGACACAAAATGCACAGAACAGACATTAAGTTGTCTGTTTCGTGCAATACTTGAGCCTGTTTTAGAGTCATCTAATGAAAGTGAAAATTCAGATATCATATTCAAAATTACGAATCGAGAATTATTTACAGGACTATTAACAAGGTTAGAATTTTCTGACAAGGAGTATTACGACTTACGAGAAAATGAACCTGAAAATTATTCTTTTGAAGAAATAGACTTTTTACTTGTTCTTAATACTAATTTTTCATCATTATTAGCTTGGAAACATAATGAAGAAGAAGAGGTATGCTATTACAATTTTACTAATACAGAGGACATAAAGAGTATAGTTGATATAGTAGATTGCAACAGCGAGAATGATTTTTCATACTTAGTAAAAAAATACAATTTCACAAATTATCAAAACTCTCTAGTTAATTCTTGTATAAACAAATTGCTTGCAGCGCTAAGTACTAACACAAATTGCGGGAAGCAAGATTTAATTGAAGAAAACAGCATTGAAGATTTGAATACCAAAATAGAAACATTAACAAAAAAATCAAGATATATTTCACACGAAATAAAAAACCAATTATCGATATGTGATTTATATAGTGGAATAATAAAAAAATATTGCGAAAAGAATGATATTCAAAAAGACACAATTGATAATGCTGTTAATTGTATTGACAAATCGATACATATAGCAAACGATACATTAGTTCAATTAAAAACAATAAATACAAAAGAATTAGCACTTTATGACGTAAAGGAACTAATAAATTCTGCAGTTAATCTTTCAAAAGTTTACATTCAAAATAGAGATATAAAGCTTGTTGTAGAAAACAACATTGAGGAAGAAATTTTTGTAGATGAGAATTTATTTATGTCCGTAATAATCAATTTAGTCAAGAATGCTTGTGAAGCATTTAACGGTAGTGAAACAGGAAAATCGAAAAAAATAAAAATTTCTACAAAGGTAGAAAATGACGAAGTCAAAATACAAGTAAGTAATAATGCAGGAGCTATTCCAAAACCTGATGAGTTGTTCCAAGAAGGAAAAACAACAAAAATAAACGGCAACGGATTAGGACTTGTAATATGCAAACAAAGCGTTGAAGAGCAATGCGGGCAATTAAATTTAATCAAAACAGATGAAGAATCAACAGTTTTTGAAATCAAATTTTGTCTTTAATAAATGGTAAGTTTTTTAAAAAATCTTTCATAGAATGAGAGATGGGGGAAACCCAAAGAGGTAGGTATGAATTTAATTTCATCAGCAGCAACAGAAATAACAAAATATGGTATGGATGGCCTTCTTGAAAGGCAAAAAGCTATTTCATCAAACATTGCGAACGTAATGACACCTGGATATCATAGACAGGAAGTCAGTTTTGAAGGGCAGTTAAGAGAAATGCTTACAGACAGTGACAACAAAGATTATATGAAAAGTATGAACAGTTTGACATACAATCCAAAATCTTTAACAGAGGTAAGTCCAGCGAACATATCAAAAGAAGGATACAATGTCCTTACACCACAGCAGTCTAATTATTTGAATTCTAGTTCTTATCAAGGATTTTCTCCACAAGTATTAGAGGATAATAATAATACAGGAAACATCGATGGCAATAACGTAGAGTTGGAAAAAGAAATGATGGACATGGCCAAAACTGGTACACAGTATACGTTGTTATCAAACCTTGAAAGAAGAGATTTCGCTAAAATTTCAACCGTAATAAAAGGTGAATAATGGTAAGTAAGAACACACAGGCAAAGAAATATAAATAAAAAGATAGAGAGAGGAAAAAATGAGTTTCAGTGTATTTGACATAGCAGGATCCGGGATGACCGCACAAAGGGTTAAAATGGATACTATCTCGAGTAATATCGCGAACATTAATACAACACGAAACCCTGATGGAACAAAGGGTGTATACATCAAAAAAGATGTAGCATTCAGATCTGTTTTAGCAGACAGTATGTCAAGAGGTCCATCAAATTTCAGCAACAATGCATCGGACGCAAATTTCAACTCAGAGACTGGTAATTTTACAATAAATACTGGTGTTGCTCTGAATAATGGAGCACGAACAAAAGGAGTTGAAGTATCAGAAATAACAAGTTCAAAGGATCCTGTAAAAACGGTATATGATCCTTCCAATCCTGATGCGGATGCAGATGGATATGTACAATTGCCAAACATCAATATAGTAGAGGAAATGGTAGGTATGGTATCAGCTTCAAAAGCGTACCAAGCAAACGCAACGGCGGCAGAGAACGCAAAGACAATGATTCAATCGGCATTAAGTATTTAGATAATGTTTGATTAGGGATTAAGGGGTAAATTTAAAGGGTAACCCAAGGGGTAGAAAAATAACGAGGTAAGTATAATGGATTATATAGGCGGAATAAGCAATTTTAATTACAACCCAATAAAAGAGTATAACAATGCTCTCAATAGCAGTCACGCTTTGAATGCTCCAGTAGGAACTGGTGATATAAGTAAAGCAGACAGAACCGTTGGCACAAACACCGCAAGTTTTGATGATATTTTGACTCAAGAAACAGAAAAAGGTCAGGGAAACACTGACATGGACAATTTTATGTCAAAAATGGGTGGAGCTTTTTCAGATGGGTTAAATTCAGTTAATAACGATGCAGTTTATGCAGACAAAACACAAGAAATATTAGCATCTGGAGGGGATATTTCTGCGCACGAAGTTATGATTGCAGCAGAAAAGTCAAACTTGAGCTTGCAAATGGCATTACAAATAAGAAACAAACTAGTTAATGCTTATAGCGAAATCAACAACATGCAAGTTTAGAAGTTTGAGCGTTTTAGGGATAAGAACCAATCAATAGGGGTTGTCTGTTTCAGATAACCCTTTTATTTGGTGCTACGCACGTAGACATGTTCTCATTGGAGGTCCAGTTATTCGCTAAATTAAATACTCCAAGATTAATTATTAATGCCAAGCCTCTCATAACTCTTTGTTCATTTAAAGATTTTATGTTACGCACGTAGACATGTTCTCATTGGAGGTCCAGTTATTCGCTAAATTAAATACTCCAAGATTAATTATTAATGCCAAGCCTCTCATAACTCTTTGTTCATTTAAAGATTTTATGTTACGCACGTAGACATGTTCTCATTGGAGGTCCAGTTATTCGCTAAATTAAACACTCCAAGATTAATTATTAATACCAAGCCTCTCATAACTCTTTGTTCATTTAAAGATTTTATGTTACGCACGTAAACATGTTCTCATTGGAGGTCCAGTTATTCGCTAAGTTTTTATTTCCAAGGTTTATTTATCATTTTACCCAGCTCATAACTCGCTATACATTTCATTTATCCTCGATGGTGGGAACGCTCTGATTTTCCCACCCTACAGACTAGCCAAAAATAACTCGTTGTTCATTTAAAGCTTTTCTACTATGCACATAAAACCAACCTAAAACTATCTATCATAAACCTCTTTGAGGAGGAGGTCGCAGCCGTGTGAAACAAAGTTGAACTACGGATGCGGGTGGTGGTTAATCCTACTTTCGTCACATAAAGAAACTCAGAGACGTGGCAATCCACATATTAAAATCTCAAACATAAATTCCACATAACTGAAATTTTTTTAGATGTATAATAAATTTTGTAAAATATATATTAGGAAGCAAATGAAAAACGTAAGACAAACAGGAGTAAATACACATAGAGACGCGTGGGTAGAGATTAATTTAGAATCTATCGCTCACAATGTTAAAGAATTTAAGAAGAACATTCCTTCTGATAAAAAAATATTGGGAATAGTAAAAGCTGATGCTTACGGTCATGGCTGTACAATGGTTGCACCTACAATGTTAGCATCTGGTGTTGATATGTTAGGGGTTGCTTCTATTGATGAGGGGCTAGATTTAAGGGCAGAAAAAATCAATTGCGATATTTTAGTTGTGGGGGCTGTTCCAGTATGGTCATTTGATATAGCGGCAAAAAATGATATAGCTGTTTCTATTTTTACTGAAGATCATATTGAGGCTTGCAAAAAAGTATACGAAAGGTTTGGAATTAAACCTAAAGTTCATATCAAACTTGATACAGGAATGAATAGAATTGGCCTTTCGCCAAATAAGGCTCCTGAATATATAAAGAGAGTTCAGGATTCTGAATTTATAAATCTTGAGGGCATATTTACACATTTAGCTAATGCAGAATTTTCAGATAAAACCAAGGTCCAATTTGACAGATGGAATAAGGTTATTTCTCAAATTAATACTGATGGATTACTTTTACATGTTTTGAATACAGCGGGCTCAATGATATATGAATTCCCTTCTAATATGGTAAGGATTGGGATATCTTTATACGGCTTGTATCCTGATTTACCTACAGACACAAAATTTTATCCTAAATTAAAACCTGTTATGGGCCTGAAGGGAAGAATAACTAATATCCATGAAATGCCTGTTGATGATGGAGTTAGCTATGGACATACATATATTGCTGATAAAGTTACTAGAGTTGCTACTGTTCCAATTGGATATGCAGATGGTGTGCCTAGGGCATTATCAAACAAAATTTATGGAAAATTAAACGAAGTTAAAATCAAACAGATTGGGAACATTACAATGGACCAGATTATGTTTGATATCACGGGTTTGGACGCTGAATTAGGTGACGTAATAACATTGTTAGATGATGAAGATAAGGATTTATCGATTGATAAATGGGCAGAGATTATCGGAACAATCAATTATGAACTTACTTGCAGACTAAAAGTAAGACTCCCACGAGTTTACATTCGATAAGGTACTACGTACGTAGACACATGGGGGTTAGGTTAGAATTGGTCGCTAAACTATAACTTTCAAATTTAATTTTTTATTCCACGCACGCAAACAATCCATAAACCATCACTTAAAACGTGGCAATCCCAAAATACACACAATATAAATATAAGCTTTTTATGCTAATTATTTATTTTATATTCTAAATCTTCTAAGAAAGCTAAAATATCATCCCAGCTTGGATAATCGCCAAAAATCATTCCTTGCATTTTTTTATAATCATCATGCAAGTATTTTTTATTATCTTCTGTAGGTAACAATTTCATAGAACCTTGTTTCGCTAAATCATATCTTGCCCATGCACACGAATAAAATCTTTGTTTAAATTCTACAACTTGTTCTAATAAATCAATTCGTGCAAGAGCTGATTGAATCATTGAAGATTTTCCAATTTTATATAAATCATAGTAATGACGAGAATATCTTTCTGGATTAGGTTTATCTGGACTTCTAAAATGCTCTTTGTGTAAAATTGTAACCTTTTCCCAAAAAGTACGCTCAAGAATTATTGTTGGAACTTTTATCTCATCAATTGTTATATTTTCGATTCCATCAATATAAGGCTTTATTGGATATACTTTATTTGGAGTCCAAGCTGCAAGTGGTCCTATTTCTAATTTGATATGTGGCAATAAATATTTATCCTCAATTCCTTTTGGATAATTTATTCGTAAAGTATTCCCATCAAATTCATCTATATTTACCATACAAATATCGCCAACAACCGATTCAATTTTATTTTTTAATATTTTCGAAATATAAACTTGAGCATCCTCATTTATTTCTTTATTCCTTTTATCTTGTTGAGTTTTAGAGTCTACTATAATTTTTTTACCACCTAAAACCAGATTCCAATCCAAAATTAGATCAATATCTTCAGAGAATCTTTCTATTATTCCAAAAACCTTTGAAAGAGATGTTCCGCCTTTAAAACAGAGGATTTTTTTCAAATCATCATCAGAAAATAATCTATTTAGCGTCCAACAAACCCAAAAATCTTTTTCAATCATTACAACAGGAATTTTATTTATACTAGACGCTTCTAGAAAAATAGCTTTTCTTTCATCTGCCGCTGCAGCGGCGATCTTTTCTAACATTAATAATTCTCCGCAATTTCTGAAATAATCTTAAAAACCCACATAGGGGCTTTTGAACTATCTTTCTTTATTTGTTGCCATTCATCTTTTATAAACTTCGCTTTTAATTTTTCTAAAAATTCAGAGGTAATTTTTTCTGCACCAATAGCTTTTATTGCTTGCACAACAAGAGATGCAGTTTTATATTGCAATGTAGCTTCTTTCAATGTTGTATGTTTAAATTCAAGAATTTGACCGCATATATCATATTTTTTGATTGGACCATCTGATAAATAGATATAATTCCCCATAACCTGAGTCGAAAGATTTAAGTAGTTAAGTGCAGTGTCTCCTGTAGGTTGAATTCTCCAACTGAACTTCCTTGCCAATGCATTGGCAACCTGTTCGATATCTGGAGCTACATTCTTTTTTAAAATTTCACTATACAAAGGATAGTCATAAAGCCCCCGTAATATTCGGCGAATTTTTTCTTCATTAGTTAAATCTTCAAGAGAATTATCTATTTCCCAACGCTTGAAATCTTTAATAAAATCATTCGGGGTGAATGCCCAGCCCCTACCTCTGCCATATATTCGTGAAACTATTAGATTTTTCGCTGTTTTTTTCATATTTAAAACCTTAACTTTTACATAAAAATAGCATACTTTTTCTGTAAAAACAAGTCTATATTTTTTAATAATTTATAAATGTAAGATTTATATAAAAATTTGCAACATAAAAAAACTTCTGTAGTTAAACTGAAGCTTACATGTAAGCTTCAGTTTAACTACTAATTTCCTATAAGTCAATTTGATTACAAATATTAATATTATACTAAACACAAATAACTTGTCACTCTAAAGCACGACAATCCAGAAAAATACATCATTCTGAGCAAAGCGAAGAATCTATTACAACATCAACTGTCCTACTCTCTATTATCAGGTGGAAGTTGTATATGACAATATCCGTAGGGATTTTTATCTAGATATTTTTGATGGTATTCTTCAGCGTTGTAGAAGTTTTCAAGTTTTTTAACTTCAACTACGATTGGGTTTTGATATTTTAGAGCTTCTCGTTCTATTCTTTTTTGAATTATATCTAATTCTTCATCATTCGTATAAAAAATTCCTGTTCTGTATTGTGTTCCAATATCATTTCCTTGACGATTTAGGATTGTCGGGTTAATTATATTAAAATAATGGTCAAGGATAGTGTCAAAAGAAGCTATTGAGGAGTTGTATTTAATATAGAGCGTTTCTGCAAAGCCTGTTTTACCTGTTGAAACATCTTCATAGGTTGGATTTTCTATAATACCATTTGCGTAACCAACTTTTGTTTCAATGATTCCTGGAATATTTATTCTATCAAAGTAGGCTTCTATTCCCCAGAAACATCCACCTGCAAGATAAATTTCTTTTATATTTTCATTTTGCATAATAGCTCCACAAATACTGCATTATTAATAGTTATTTTATAACAAAATTACTATGTATTAGAATACGAGTAAATTCCTAATTTTTTATCATCCTATTGGCGAAAAGCCAACATACCAATTGCAAATATAAATATTGTTGTTATAAGCTGTTATTATTAGGGGACATTTAAGAAATTCAACTGTAAAGACAAATTAAATGTAAAAAAAGAAAGATAACTATGAAATCAATAATATTAGCAGGTGGATCTGGTAGCAGGCTATGGCCACTATCCAGAGACTTATACCCCAAACAATTACTTAATCTTAATGAAGATTCAAGCCTTTTGCAGCAAACTTTTGCAAGATTAAATAAATTTGTTGAAGCATCAGATATTGTTACTATTACCAATATTAAACACTCTGCGGATATTAAATTCCAACTTAACCAAATAAACAAAGATAACGTTGTTATTGGTGAACCTATGGGGAAAAATACCGCTCCAGCAATTGCTTGTACCCTTGAATATTTTAAACAAAAAAATGATTCTGACGATATTGTTATAATTGTTCCATCAGACCACCTGATTAAAAACATTAGTGGATTTGAGGAAACCGTCAGAGAAGGCGAAAAACTTGCAGAACTTGGATATATTGTAACTTTTGGGATAAAACCAACATACCCCGAAACAGGATATGGTTATATTAAAACTCTTAAGGCTCTTGATACAGGATTTAAAGTAGAAAAATTTGTAGAAAAACCTAATTATGAAACCGCTGAAGAATATGTCAAAAGCGGGAAATACTATTGGAATAGTGGTATCTTTATGGGTAAGCTTTCAACTTTATTAGAAGAATTTGCTCGTTATACTCCTGAGATTTATTCAAAATTGAAAGATCTTGATTATTCAACTGAAAACAAAATAGAACCTTCTGTTTTTGAATCTATGCCATCAATATCAATCGACTATGCAATTATGGAAAAATCCGAAAAAATTGCATTGGTTGAACTCCAATCAGACTGGAACGATCTTGGTTCTTGGCAATCTATTTATAATGTAAAATCAAAAGATGAAGACGGAAATGTTTTAACTGGCAAAGTAATTATAGATAACGTAAAAAATTCATTTATTTATTCACAAAAAGAGGTTGTCGCAGTATCTGGACTGGAAGATATAATTCTTGTAGAAACAGCTGATGCAATTATGGCGTGTAAAATGGATGAATCCCAAGACGTGAAAAAACTATATGATAGATTGAAAGCAAAAGGAAGCGAAACTACCAAACTTCACAAAACGGTTTATAAACCTTGGGGATATTATACTTGTATGAGCAGTGGAAACGGATATCTGACTAAAACCATTTGTGTATTCCCGAAACAAAAACTTTCACTCCAATCGCACAAACACCGCTCTGAACACTGGGTTATCTTAGAGGGTCGTGCATTAGTAATTTTAGGTGAAGAACAACATAACCTGCCTTCTGGCGAAAGTATTGATATTCCATTGGGGGCAAAACATTCTCTGCAAAACCCATTTGACATTGAACTAAAAATTATAGAAATCCAAAATGGCGATTATATCTCAGAGGATGATATCATCCGCTATGAAGATTGCTATGGACGGATATAAAATCATAAAAGCAGGTTATCAAAAATAACGTTTGGAACTGCTTTTTGGGTCTTGCCGAATGCTTGCATTTTTTCAGGAACTGTTATGTACAATTTTTTCTTTGCCCTTGTAAATGCTACATATAAAAGTCTGAGATTTTCTTTGATTGCAAATTCTTTCAATTCTATTTCTGTTTTCTTTTTATAGGTTAGATTTAGTGCCTTAATATTTTCCATAAATGTAGTTGAGGATTTCAACGTCATTTGATTTATATCAATAGACAGAGATTTTTCTGTTAGTTCTGGAAGGAATACATAATCAAATTCATCACCTTTTGATTTATGCAGAGTCATAATTTGAATTTTACCTGTTTGCTTAGTTGCTGAATCTTCTTCAGAGAAAAATTTAAAGCCGCTCAACGATGGTTTTTTAGCTAAGTCTTTTAGTTTATCAACTAAATCTTCAAGGTCATTTTTAACATTAAGTCTCGCAGATAGCGTTGATAGAAGATAAACATTAGATTTTTCTAAATCAGTATAATAATAATGCGTTCCAATTTTTGTAACCAATTCTTCTGGTGGCAAATTTGACATTGTTAACCAATAGTTCATATCCCAATGAAAATTTTTGAGTTCCTCTTGTTCAATGTCATCTACGTTTTTAGAAATAAAATCTTCTACATCGTTTTCTATCTCGCCTGAAAACTCATGCCTGTAAAACCCTTGTTCAAAAAGCACTCTGTATGTTTCAGCAATAATTTTATTACTGAATGGACTTACAACAAATTTTAAGATGGCAAAAATCGTTTTAAAGATAGATTTTTGCCCGAGACTTTCTGAACGTGTTATTGTTTTAAACCCGGCATTATTAAGCATTTTATCCCAGGTAACGACTTGATAGTTGTTACGCAAAAGTATTCCTACGGTTGCGTCAGAGTTTTCTTTCATAATTTTTTTAATTTGAGAAAGAATAAATTTTTTCTCTTCGGATGCCGTTTCAAAAATTTTAGAAACGACAGCATTTTTCCCTACAAGATTTGCCCCATCATTTACCCCTTCTACTGGTTTCATGTATATTTTGTAGAAAGAATTAGGAAAGAGGTTATTTCCATAATTTACAAGTTTGTTTGCGAGTTCCCAAACATCTTTACTACATCTTTGAGAAGAGTCCATACTAACTTTATCAGATGAATTTATATAACTTAAAAATCCTTCTACATCAGCATTTGTAAAGGTTGTAGTAATTGCTTGATTAACATCTCCACAACGGATTAAGTTATTATATTTTCCACTTAGTAGTTCAATTAATCGTTGTTGAATTAAAGAAGAATCTTGTGCTTCATCTTCAATAATAAATTGACAGATATTTTGATAATACTTGAGAATATCAGAATTATTTTCTAAAAGAGTTACGGCAGAAGTTAAGATATCATCGTAATCTATTAAGTTATTATCTTTTAATAATTCTTGATAGTTTCTGAAAAATCTTAGGAATCTGTTTACTTTTGGATGACGAGATGATGCAGTTTGTGTTGAAAACAAATCAGAAAGTCCTTCTTTAGAAATCCCACTAAGTTTTAATACTGATATAGCTCTTGTAAAATCTTCTATGTCGTTTTTATCAAGACCACTTGAAACTGAATTTATAATTTTAGATTTTAGAGAATCATCACAGATGTCAAAATCAGATTCCATATTTAGTCTTTCATAGTTGGCATTTTCTTTCAAAATTCTAAGTGCCAGACCATGGATTGTAGAAATATTAGGGAGTTTGCTATTTTGACTGTTTGCAGATTTAATTCTATCTTTAAAATTTCTTGCGGCAGATTCCATATAAGTCAAAACATATATGTTTTCAGCTGGAATTTTATTTTCCAGGAATTTAAGAATAAGCGCTAGGAGAATTGTTGTTTTACCTGCTCCAGGAACCGCTGCTATTGCCATACGTCCACGTTTATAATCAAGAACGGGTTTCTGATCGTCACGTGGAATTATTTTAAATTTAGGCTTACTATTTCCTTCAATATTTCCCTCGTCGTTTCCCCCAGTATTTATATAACTTTCTATCCCACTAAAATTTTCTACACCCTGAGAATCAAATAGGGATGAGTATGCAAAAATATGATTTGAGGCACAAAGCATAAGTTTTCTAAGAATTCTTGCTGTTTTTTGTTTTGAATATTTTATTTCATCATCAACTGTATATTCATCTTTATTCCAAGATTTTTGAAAGACCCAGGCATTATATAGAGGTCCTGTATCAGATTTAATCCATTCATTGGACGACACATCAAGCCAGAATTGATATTTTGTTTTAATTTTATTATCAATAATTTTTTGAGGGGTCGAGATAATCAAATCATCTTTTTGAATTTCAAGAGTTGAATACGGATTTTCTGATATTATTGAATTTTCTATTTGGTTAATAATATCTTCTGTTCTTTTCTCAATTTCTTCTTTAGAAAATACTTTTTCAAAATCTTGAATTTGTTTTAGGAAAAAATTGAATTTTGTAACTTTATCCATTTCAACAAAATCTATCAGGGTTTTATATATGTAGAATATTTTTTCAGAAAGCCCTTTTTGAGATTCTTGAAGGGCTTGAATTGTGTCTAGTAAACTTTGATATTTATCTGTGTAGCTACCTATTTCGCAGGGTTTTAGACATTTATTTCTTTTATAGGATGCTAGAATTTTCTTGCAATTTTTTATTGGAATATCAAGGAAATCTGATAGAATGACTCTCAAATCAAATTGATTAATAGGTAGATTTATACTTAATTTTAAAATATTTAATATTGAGCGAACCAAAAAATTATCAATTAGTTTGTCGCTTCCTGAAATAAAACATAGATTTGCATTTTGAAATTTGTCTTTAAGTGACAATTTTAGGACGTTGTCGATGATAGGAGATACTATTGATATTTCATTGTAATTTATTCCAGATTTTATAAGAGACTCAATTTCTGCAAGAGTTGAATCAATCATTTCTGCTCTTTTAGAAAGAGATTGGAGCGATACGTTTGATAGGGGTAAAAGTGGTAATTTTTTATCTTCTAGGATGTTTTGAAAAATATTTTCTACATCTGGATTTGTTGTTGATTCAATTTTTTTCACAGGAGATTTAAAAATTTTTAGGAGCTCCGATTCACAAGATAAATCAGCAGAGAGGTAGCCACAACGAGTTGAACCTAAATTGTCAAAGGCAATAATATAGTCTTTAAGTTGAGGAGCAATATAGGATAAGAATTCAAACAAGAGCGGTGGCATTTCGTCGATGTCATCAATTAAGAGGTATTTAATCTCTTTAAAATAATCTGTATTTTTATAAACATATTCAAATATTAGAGATTGTCTTATATAGTCAAAACTCCTCATAGAGAGTGTTTTATGCATTAGTTTTTTTAGGATTATATTTGCATCTTCTGCAAAAGTTTCTTTCAGAATATTTGAGCGGGTTTTTATTTCATCTTCTGAAAGATTATTTTGAACAATGAGAGAGTACCTTCGGAAGAGTTGATGAAGAAGTGATTTTTTAGAATTGTAACCTTTGACTTCATAGGTTTTAAGGATATCTTTTAGAAGTAGTTGAGAAACTTCTAGTCCGATTAAATTTGGAAGGATTGAAGTATTATCATCTTTTATGGCATTTTCTAAAAAAGCCCAATTATCAAAAACGGTGTTGTAGATTAATCCAAAAAAGGAATTAATTTTTAATTTTTCTAAAAATGAGGTTTTTATTTCTGATAATATTTTGTTTAAAAAATGTTTTTTATCTGTAGAATTTTGAAGTATAACAAGAATTTCAGAGGGTGAAACACCAGAATTGACAAGCTGAGAATACTTTTCAGCTATAATATCAAATTTATTAGAACTTATATCTCCCTGTAATAACATAAAAATCCTTTGTAAAAGTTTGCAAATATAAGGTTAATAATTACTTGCAAAAATCAATCCCTTTTACTAGTATAATTATACAATTAAATATATGAAACTCACAAAGATTTTAAGGAGAAGGTTATTATGTTGTTAAAGAAATCAACATCAAAAAGTAGTTCTACTGCGTCACTAAACGTGCAACAAGAGATAATTAATGCTGCCGGTTTAATTTACAATTATTTAGAAAAAAATGGTGAAGCTACATTATCAACGCTAAAAAAAGACTTAAATTTAGCAGGTAATTATGCAGAAATGGGTCTTGGTTGGTTATCAAGAGAAGACAAAATTGCTTACACACAAAAAGCAAAAAGTATTTCTGTTGGCTTGAGATAATTAAAAAAATAATTATATGATTATTTTTATAATAAAAGGGTAATATTTTTATATCACCCTTTTTTAATTCCAAATTTTTTAAGAATATAAAATAGGGTGAAACCATGCATGAGCTTAAGAATTGGTAACAAATTATTTGCAATTTAAATATATTTAAGATACGATGTACTAGCCGAAAAAGAATGTGATAAACACATTCTTTTTTAAATAGAAAATTAATACAAACAAAAAGGAATCATCAAAATGGGTATTAAAGGTAAAGTAGATAAAATGGTAGTTTTAGCTTGTGAAGACTGCAAAGAAAGAAACTACACAACTACAAAGAACAAAAAGACAACCAAAGAAAGACTAGAATTAAAAAAATATTGTCCTACTTGTAAGAAGAAAACTGCGCACAAGGAAACTAAGTAATAAATTTATTTTTTCAGACAAATCTTTGTATAAGATTTATTTGAATATTTTTACATTAGTTGATTGTACAAATTAATAATTCAAATTCTGTTCATCCAACTAAAGTAAAATAAGGAAATTGAAAATATAGTAAGCGTCCTTAGTTCAGTTGGTAGAACGTCGGTCTCCAAAACCGGATGTCGAGGGTTCAAGTCCTTCAGGGCGCGAATTATAAAAGGAAATAAAATGAACGAAACAGTAAATAATATAGTAACTTACCTAAAAGCTGTAAAGCTTGAATGGTCAAAAATTACATGGCCTGAAAGAAAACAGGTTATAGCTGAAACCGTTTTTGTCGTAGGAATTATATTTATATTTACAGTATCAATTTATTTAATGGATGTTATATTTAAAGCAGTGTTGGGATTAATTCCAACCAGATAGGTGAAAAGAATGGTTGAAAACGAAGAAAATATCGAACAATTAGAAGAGACTTCAGTAGAATCAACTGAAAAATCTTTAGAAGCAAAAAAAGCTGCTAAAAAAAACCAAAAACGTTGGTATATTGTTCATACATATTCAGGATACGAAAATAAAGTAAAAGGCAATTTAGAAAAACGTATCGAATATATGAATATGTCTGAAAGAATTTTCCGAGTAGAAGTTCCACAAAAAACAGTTACACAAATTAAGGGTGGGAAAAAACAAGAAAAAGATGAAAAAATCTTCCCTGGATATGTACTTGTTGAAATGATTATGGATGAAGACAGCTGGTACGTAGTTAGACACACAGCTGGTGTAACAAAATTTGTTGGTTCTGCTAAAAAACCAATCCCTGCTAAGGACAGTGAAATCAAAAAGATTATTAACAGATCAACTTCTCAAGCACAAAAAATTGAATTGGATGTTAAAATCGGGGATAAAGTTAGAATCGTTTCAGGTCCATTCTCTGAATTTATTGGAGAAATTACAGAAGTATATCCAGATAAGGCAAAATTAAGAGCGAACGTATCAATATTTGGACGTGAAACACCAGTTGAACTTGAATACAAACAAATTCAAAAATTATAATAAAAATTTGACTAAGTAAAATTTAGACAATCAAAATGTGGAAGGGGGCGTCCCCGTTAGTACCACGAAAGGAGAAAAAAATGGCAAAAAAAGTAGTAGGAAAAATTAAACTGCAAATTCAAGCAGGTAAAGCAAACCCATCACCACCAGTTGGTCCTGCATTAGGTCAACACGGTGTAAACATAATGGATTTCTGTAAACAATTCAATGCTAAAACAGAATCACAAGCAGGTTATATTATCCCTGTAGTTATTGACGTTTATGAAGATAGAAGTTTTACATTCGTCACTAAGTCACCACCAGCAGCTATTCTAATTAAAAAAGCGCTAAATCTACCAAAAGGATCTGCAAACACAAAAAAAGATATCGTTGGTGAGATTACACAAGCACAATTAGAAGAAATTGCTAATACTAAAATGAACGATTTAAATGCTACATCATTAGACTCTGCAGTAAACATGATTAAAGGTTCATGCAGATCAATGGGTGTTAAAGTAAAAGAATCGTAGAATAGTGACTAACAAATGGAAGGACATTTTGTCCGCTATGACCATGAAAGGAAATAAAAATGGCAAAATTAAGTAAAAAACAAAAGAAAACATTAGAATTGTTGGAAGGTTTTGAACAACCATCTAGTATTGTAAATGCAATGGCAAAATTAAAAGAAATTGCTAAAGAAGTTTCTAAATTCAATGAAACTGTTGAATGTCATATGCGTTTAGGTATTGAAGTTAAACACGCAGACCAACAAATAAGATCTACAGTTGTATTACCAGCTGGTTTAGGTAAAGAAGTCAAAGTTTGTGTTATTGCAAAAGGTCCTAAAGTAAGTGAAGCAACAAGTGCTGGAGCAGATTTTGCAGGAACAGAAGACATCATCGACAAAATCGCTGGTGGCTGGTTTGATTTTGATACATTAATTGCAACACCAGATGCTATGGGTATGTTAGGTAAATTAGGTAGAGTATTAGGACCAAAAGGCTTGATGCCAAACCCTAAGACTGGAACAGTAACATTTGATATTGGAGCAGCAGTTAAAGCCGCTAAAGCAGGTAAAGTAGAATTCAGAGCAGACAAACAAGGTATGATTCACTGTCCTGTAGGTAAAATTGAATTTTCAGAAGATGAATTAAAGAAAAACTTTGCTACATTAGCAGACGCTATTTTGAGAGCAAAACCTTCTTCTGCAAAAGGGACTTATCTTAAGTCTGTATATATTTCAACTACAATGGGGCCAAGCATTAAGATTGATTCAAGATCTATGGCAGCAGAAGTTAAAGAAATTGTTGGTTAATTCCAACCATATTTTTTTACAAAATATAAAAAGAAATGCAAACCTGAAACAGGTTTGCATTTTTTAATCACATAAATAAGTAATATTTGATTTCACATTTTGATTATTTCTAAGTTTTTTAAGAGCCTCATTTTCTAATTGTCTGATTCTTTCCTTTGAAAAACCAAGATTGTTACCTATTTGTTCAAGGGTCTGACATTCTTGTTCATTAATTCCAAACCGACATATAAGTATATTTTTTTCTCTAGTATCTAAATATTCTAATAATTCCTCAATATGTGCATTCATCGAATTCCGTTCTGTGTATGCTTCTGGAGACCTATATCCCTCATCCTCAATATAATCCTGAATAGTTAAATCATCTGTAACTGGAGTTTCAAGACTTATTGGTTCACTCATTATTGCTTTTTTCACAGAAGCTATTTTTTTCTTAGAAAGATTTAACACCGTTTCCATTTCTGAATCCGTTGGTTCCCGTCCATATTCAAAACTAAGCCTAGAAAATTCTCTTTTGTATAACCTGATTTTATCAAGCATATGAACAGGAATCCGAATCGTTTTTGAATTATTAGCAATCGCTCGTGTTATTGTTTGACGAATCCACCATGTTGCATACGTAGAAAACCTAAATTTTTTATTATAATCAAATTTCTCGGCTGCTTTTATCAAACCGAGTGAACCCTCCTGTACAAGGTCCATGAAAAGAACACCATGCCCAATATACCTTTTTGCGATACTAATAACCAACCTTAAATTAGCTTTTACGAGTTTTTTCTTTGCCATTTCTGAATCCTTAATTGATCCTTCTGCAATAATTTTTGCTAAACGCAACTCTTCTGAATGATTTATCATTTTTGTTTTACCGATATCTTTCAGATACATCTGTAAAATATCATCATCAAGCGCAATCGAATTAAATGTTTTAATACTATTCGTCTGACAATTACAAATAAAATTCATTCCCATCTTCACATCCTCTCTCATTCCTACTCTTTTTATCAATAAATTTATCAATAAAAATTCCCATCTGTATATAATAGACGATTATTTTAAATTTTTGTTGCATTATACTAAAAATCCAGTAATAATAGTAATATGGACCCGCTTTATTTAAGAAAACATTTAATAAATCAGAATCTCAATAACAGAACTTCAAATCTTAATAAAACTGAGAAAACAGATTCTGTAAATATAACTCAGGACGCAAAAACTAATATAAAAAACCAAACTGAAAATCTTGTACAAGATATCCGAAGCGAAGTTTTAAGTCCGAAGCAGTTAAAAATGAATTACTTAGCCAGTATGGAAAGATCCGGCTACGTAAAAAAAGTAATGGAATTACCAAAAACATTACCCGAACTTTTAATGCAATTACAGAATGAAGATTCTATTGCAGAAGAAGGATACGCTCCAAAATATAATAGCGAAAAAGGAGATGGAAAAAACAATCAGGAACAACCTAAATCTGATATCAGAGAAGGCGTTATAAGAAACGCCAAAGAAACTTTTGAAGGGGTAAAAGAAGGGGTAAAGGAGCAAATAGAAGCTCAGAAGCCTGGCAGCTCAGCGGCTCGGAAAGAAATTCAGCAAACTGTTAATACGGAAGCCCAAAAGCCTAGCAGCTCAGAATCTAATGAGGAAATTCCACAACCGAGCATGCCTAATTTGCCTAAAGTTGAAAAACAACAACCTAATCAATCAACAACACCAGTTAATACCCAACCGAATGTTCCAAACAAAACTCCGCAAAATACGGAGAATGATTCACCACAAACTCCGACAGCTCCGCAAACACCAAATCAACCTGTGCAAAACAAACCTATTGAACAACCGCAGGTTAGACCTAATATGCCTAATGTTCCACAGGAACAACCTGTTGTGCAAAATCCTACTCAAAATACTCCACAACAACCTGCTCAACCAACGGAGCAACCAAGACCTAATGTTCCACAACAACCGACCATGCCTGAACAACCAAAACCTAATCTTCCGCAGGAGCAACCGTCAAAACCTGTTAATAATGAACCTGTAACGCCACAACCAACGGTGCCACAAACACCAAATCAACCGCAACCAATAAAACCACCAATTTATCAACCTGAGCAAAATAATCCTGTTGAACAACCGCAACCGAACATGCCAAATGTTCCGAATGTAAAACCTCAACCTAACACTCCTGAAGAGCCAAACCAACCAGTTAGGCCTAATATACCCCAACAATATACTAACCGTCCTGAACCAAGACCTGAATTACCTAATTACAGACCTTTTGAACCTGGCAATAATCCCGGGATAAATAATTTGTTTAGACCTAACACAATTATAGATAATCGTGCAGCAATTTTACAAAACCAAATTAATCAAAATATGCCATTTTTAAAACCTGAAGATACAAATAGACAGCATCATCCTCACCATTTTGAAGACAGACCTCATAGAATGGATGACACTCCAAAACCTGAAAATATACAACCACAAATTGTTCAAAACACTCAAACAGAACCGACAATGACAGAAATGAAACAAAAATTGAGTGGAGATGCTGCTGAATTATTCTTCACAGGATTAATAAATTTAAACGATTTATCAAGTTCGCTAAAAGATGGAAGTAAGAGTGCTAAGTCAAAACTTATTATGGCAATGGCAAATGCTTCAAGACAAGGGATAGACAACTCGACAATTAATGACACAATGAAATTATTAAATGCTAGTCTTGCTGCAGAAGAAAATTCTACACCATCTAAAATTCTTAAAAATATTATAGAATTATATCTACCTTGGTACCCACTTCAACAAGGTGTAGGATTTGATTTGTCTATTGAAACAACACCCGGTGGAAGTGAATCTTTTTTATCCACATTGAAGGTCTGGATTCAAACACGTAATTATGGAAATGTTAATGCTATTCTTGCCCTTATGGCAGGGAATTCTGTAGACATGAACATTAAATGTGCAAAATTATTTCCTAAAGATGAATTATTAAAAAGATTAAAAGAAGAAACAGCAAGCCATAGTATGCAATCAAATATTAATGTAGAGGAAATTGCTCGGGTAGAATCTTATATGAATTCTGAACAGCAAGCAAAAGTTAATTTGTCGTCTACATATGAATTAAATCCATATCTATTACTTATGGCTCACTCTTTCATAAAAAACACTATCATAATTGATAGTAGTGCAGTAATAAGTTAAAAAATACAAAAACTCTAAAATTTATAATGTTTAAGATTTTTTCTACACCATAATTTGAGATTGACCTATTTGGCGATTGTTATTTATTTATATTGCCAAATAATAACAATATGAAAATTGTTATTATTGGCGGTGTTGCCGCAGGAGCTAAAGTCGCTGCAAAATCAAGACGTATGTGCCCCGATGCAAAAATTGATATCTATACAGAAGAAGTCCACGTATCATACTCTTCTTGTGGTATGCCTTATTATATTGAAGGAGATTTCGAAGATTTCCACAATCTTATTATCAGAACCCCAGAGGAATTTAAAAAAAGTAATATAGATGTTCATTTAAGGAATAAAGTAATTAAAATTGTTCCTGAATCAAAACATCTTGTCATAAAAGATTTAGATACCAATGAGGAATTTACCGCTGATTATGACAAATTAGTTATCGCAACAGGAGCAAAACCATTTATACCAAACATTAAAAATAATGGTTTAAAAAATATATTTTCTTTAAGAACATTAGAAGATGGTATTGCGATAAAAGAACAAATGAAAAAATCCAGGCACATAACTATTGTTGGAGCTGGATTTATCGGAATAGAATTACTTGAAGCTTTTGTAAAAAATAATATTAAAGTTACATTAATAGAACGCTCCAGCTATCTTTTACCAATGTTAGATGAAGATATCACAAAAGAACTTACTGAATTCATTTTAAATAAACATTCAGACTTAGTAAATTTAATTTTTAGTGATTCTGTAATCGAATTCATCGGTGAAGATACTGTTACAGAAGTATTAACTGCAAACGGACATAGATTTAATACGGATATGGTAATACTTTCAACAGGTATTAAGCCAGCTATTGATATTGCAAAAGAAGCAGGAGTAAATATAGGTGAAACTGGAGCAATACAAGTAACCACAAGAATGGAGACCAATCTTCCTGACGTTTATGCTTGTGGAGATTGCATCGAAAAAACACACTTAATCACAAAAAAACCTGTTTGGATACCTTTAGGCTCAAACGCAAATAAAGAGGGCCGATGTGCAGCAATAAATCTAAGTGGTGGGTTTGATATTCTCGAGGGGATACTTGGTTCTGCAGTTACAAGATACTTTTGTCTTACAATTTCCACAACAGGACTTACAGAAAAAAATGCACTAAAGGCGGGGTTTAATCCTATTTCATATACTATTACTAAAAGGGATAGACCTAAGTATATGCCCAAAGTCCACACTATAACCATTAAACTTGTAGCAGACAGAACTACTCATAAAATGCTTGGAGGTCAAGCTATAGGATGCGGAGATGCTGATAAAAGAATAAATACTCTTGCAACAGGCTTATTAGATAACATGACAATAGAAGACCTATTAGGGGCAGACATAACGTATGCTCCGCCATTTTCTACATCAATAGACCCCCTATTAACTGCCGCTAGACAATTATATGATAAACTCAAAAAGGGGTAGTGGTAAGGAGCAAAAAGAAGCTCAGCAGCTCGGAAGTTTAGAGACTTAGTATTTAGGATGGAAAAAGCAGGACGTTTCCACCATCAAGGATAAATAAAATGAACAGCGAGTTATGAGCGGGGTAAAATAGTAAATAAATCTTGAAAATAAAAAACTTAGCGAATAACTGGAACTCAAATGAAAACATGTTTATGTGCATAGCACTATTTCAGCAAATATGCTAAAATGTTTGTAATATGGATAATAAGGAAGAGTTTTTAAATAATATAAAATCGAGCGTTTGCGATACTTTGGATAGAGTTCAACTATACCAATTTAAGGGAACCGTATCAAAACTGTTAGGTTTGACTGTTGAAGTTAAACTTCCAGGCTTAAAAATTGGTGATTTATGTTATATAGAAACTTACGATGGGAAAAGAAAACCTGCAGAAGTTGTTGCTTTTAAGGGAGATACCGCCCAACTACTTTTACTTTTAGACGGAACAGGCATTGGTCAAGGGAGTTTAGTAGAGTCTACTGGAAACCCAATTATCGTTCCTGTTGGAGATTTTTTACTTGGAAGATTAGTTAACCCCATGGGAGAACCAATCGATGGACAACCACTTGATACAACAGGTGCTATATGGAGATCTATCGAAGGACCACCACCGGGACCATTTGAAAGACCAATTATTACCGAACAGTTTTCAACAGGTGTAAGAGCTATTGACGGTTGTATGACAATGGGTTGCGGACAGCGTTTAGGATTGTTTGCTGGTTCAGGAGTTGGGAAAAGTACTCTTTTAGGTATGATTGCAAGAAATTCTGATGCGGATGTAAATGTTATTGCATTAATCGGAGAACGTGGCCGTGAAGTTAAAGAATTTATTGAAGATTCCTTAGGCGTTGAGGGCATGAAACGTTCTGTTATTGTATGTTCTACAGGAGACCAACCACCTTTAATAAGGCAAAAAGCTTTGTTAACCGCAACTGCAGTTTGCGAGTATTTCAGAGACAAAGGTAAAAAAGTATTTTTGATGACAGATACGGTTACAAGATGTGCAATGGCTGGACGTGAAGTAGGTTTGTCTATTGGAGAACCTCCAACAATGAAAGGTTATCCACCATCAATTTTCTCATGGTTACAAAAAGTTCTTGAAAGAGCGGGAAACAGTCCAAAGGGATCTATTACTGCCCTTTATACAGTTTTAATGGAAGGTGATGATATTTCTGACCCGATTGTAGATATTGTTCGTGGTATTGTAGACGGACACATATTCTTATCAAGAAAAGTGGCAGAAAGTAATCACTATCCGGCAATTGATGTTTTAGGAAGTATTTCAAGGCTTATGTCAGCAATTTGCAGTCCAGAACATAAGAGTGCGGGTGGAAAAATGAGAGCTTTGCTTTCTTTGTATAGAGAAAACAAAGATTTGATTGACGTTGGTATGTACCAACCCGGAAGTAACCCTAAACTTGATATTGCGATTGAGATGATGCCACAAATTAATGCATTTTTACAACAAAGAACATCTGATAGTGTAAATATGCAATCTACTATTAATACAATAGTAGAGATGATGGCTAATGTAGACATTTAACCCTATATTTCAATATTTAGTTGTATACAAAGTTAATCCAAAAAAATGATGCTTTTGACATTTTTATTGTTAAAATTATAGTATGGCACAAGTAGCAATTGAAGACGATATTGATTTAAAAAATGTAGGGATGGAACTTATGTTTCTCACCCCTGAAAAATATGCAAATGATGAGGGAATAACAGCCGTTGAATTATCAAAATTGGTCACTCTACCAGTTGATATCGTAAAAAAGAAATTAGCTATTTTAAAAGACCGAAATATTGTCAGAGTTAAGGGGAATAATCCAAAATTTTGGTTGTTTGATGAATTTAACTTCCAAAGAATGGACGAAGAAGATGACGTATTTATTTTATTGTCGTGTTTTGATGATGTAGATTTTGATAAATATTTTTGTTACAACAAATGAGGATGATGGAAAACTCTTGATTTTTCCAATCACTCAGCTATAATTATTAAAAAAATTTACAAATTGCTCCAAATTAAGCAAATTTATCATTATATATGTTTTTGTATATCAATAATGTGAAATATATAAGGTGTGTCTTATGAATAGTATGAATGTAAATAATAGTCCTAATTTTGGAACTAATTATAAACAGTTTACCAGTTTGATTAAAAAAGAAGGTTGTTATTTTGCACAAGAAGGTAAAGGAAGTCACATGAAATGGATTGGGCCCAATGGTGATATGTCTATTATTCCAAACCACGGGCACAAAGATTTGGGTATAGGATTAATGGATGCTATCTGTAAACAATTAAATGTTATGAATCCTTTTAAACCAACTAAAATGGCTTTAAATTAATATATATAAAACTATACGTTAAAAAAGAGAGCTTGGAAAATCCAAACTCTCTTTATATAATTTATAAATTATATAATTGAGAAATCCCAACTATAAATTTCAATTATAGTTTTTCAGCAACCATTAATGTAGTTTCAGCTAATCTTGTTGAATAACCCATTTCGTTATCATACCAAGAAATAATTTTAACCATATTTCCGCCAATAACCTTTGTTAACAATGAGTCAACAGTTGAAGATTGGTGAGAACCAACATAATCAGTAGAAACAAGAGGTTCTTCTGAATAAACTAGAATTTTTCCATCAGCAGCAGCTTTTAGAGCAGCATTAACTTCTTCAGCTGTAGTAGATTTTTCTGTTTCGAAAACAACATCAACTAAAGAAACGTCTGGAGTAGGAACACGCATAGCAAAACCGTCCAATTTTCCTTTTAATTCAGGAAGAACTAATGCAACTGCTCTAGCAGCACCAGTAGTTGTAGGAACGATGTTGATAGCACCAGCTCTAGCTCTACGAGGATCTTTGTGTCCAGCATCTAAGATTCTTTGGTCACCTGTATAAGAGTGAACAGTAGTCATTAAACCTTTAACGATACCGAATTTTTCTTTAATAACTTTAGCTACAGGAGCTAAGCAGTTAGTTGTACAAGATGCCATAGAAATAACATTATGTTTAGCAGAATCGTATTCTTTTTCATTAACGCCTAAAACGATAGTTTTGTCTTCGTTTTTAGCAGGAGCAGAAATGATAACTTTCTTAGCACCAGCTGTAATGTGTGCTTTTGCTTTTTCTGCATCTGTATAGAAACCAGTTGATTCTATAACAACTTCAACGTTAAGATCTTTCCAAGGTAATTGAGCTGGATCTTTTTCAGCATAAAATTTGATTTTCTTACCGTTGATGATTAAACCATCTTCAGCAATTTCAACAGTACCGTTGAATCTACCCATAACTGAGTCATATTTGAAAACGTGAGCAGCACTTGCAGGTGTAAGACCTGGGTCATTTATTGCAACATAGTTGATTTTATCAAAAATGCCTTCTGCGATAGCAGCTCTTAATGTGTTTCTACCGATTCTTCCGAATCCGTTAATTGCTACATTTACCATAATTTTAAACTCCTTCTTATTGTAAAGTGTTCTATTTAACAGATTAATCGTATTACAAAAATAATTATGAATCAACAGGAGCAAACATTAAAAAAATAATTAATTTTAATTGGATAATTATTGTTTTATTACACTAATTCTGATTCAAGATTTTGCTTAATTTCAGGGTACTTATCTTTCATTAAATTAACGGCATCATTACCATTCAACCCAATGGTTGTGTTATTCATATTTCTTTTCCACAAAGAATCTTCTTGAGAGTTTTCAATAACAAACATTTTTAATTTGTAGTTATCTTTGATAACTTCTATTTTAGTATTATTCATCAATGCGTGAGCCCAAAACCAAATATCATCATTTGTTGGAATAATCTCCATGAAAACTTCTTCATTAAGTACATCCAGATGCAAACAATGAGGTGGATACAAAACCCCACCACAGCCGACTGGTTCATTCAAATAACTTGGTAAATATGTACTGTCATAAACATAATTTCTCGCGTTTATAGACAATTTAAAATCATTATCAGATTTTACCCTAAAAGCTTGTCTTGCATGAATATTTTTCGGATTTTTTAAATAAGAATTATACAAGAATTCCAAGACTCTTTTATCGTAATAATTATCATCATCTACTGTCACTATAATATCTTCGGGGAATTCTCTCAAAGAAGGAATTAATTTTTTGAATGATTTTATATCTTCGCACCATTTGATTGAGAGTCCAAACTCTTGTAAATGAGTTAAATTCTTAGGTAATTCACGGTTTGGAAACTGTTCATCTGCGAGCCACAATACAACTTCATCTGGTTTTAGGGTTTGTTGTAAAAGAGTAGAAATCGTTTTGTAAACAAGATTTATTCTTGCAGGAAATGTTGTTAGAGAAACAATTAGTTTAGGAGTTCTTTTTTCTATTGTTACACCAATTTCATTTACTTCTTTGAAATCAAATTTCACTTTATGTTTTTTACAAATTTTTAATCCAAATAATTTAATAACTGTATGTTCATCAATATCTTGCATAGAAAATAACCAAGCCAAATTACTTTTCAAATCTTGAAAAAAAGAAACTTTTTCTACCATTATTGAATCCTTATATAATTATAAAAGACTCATATAATACTATCACGTGATATTTATTTTGTCAGTAAAATAATTATTTTCTTAGTTCTGCGAGTTTTTTATATAATTCAATTTCTTTTTCTGACAAATCTTTGGGAATGATGATTTTAATTTTGGCTTTTAATTCACCATTTTTCCCATTTTTATCAGGGAGTCCTAAATCTTTTAATCTCAAAGATTGACCTGAAGAAACTTTAGGAGGTATCTTTATACATATTTTCCCGTGGGGAGTTGTAATATCTTTTTGACATCCAAGAACAGCTTCTGTCGGTGTAACTTCAACTTCTCGAACAAGCGTAGAACCTTCAACCGTATATGACTTATCATTTATATGGACAATTAATAACAAGTCACCTTTTCTACCGTATGAATCAACTTTTCCTTCTTCTTTGAGACGAATTTTTTGGCCCTCAACAACATTTTTAGGAAGTTTAACTTTTACGGTTTTTGGGATTGTCACAAATCCTGTTCCTGAACAATTAGTACAGAATGCACCATTTGGAGGACATTGAGTACATTTTTCCATTTCACTAAATTTTACAGTTATAGGATTGGAACTTAATAAATCTTTTATTGATATATCAAGATTTTTTATGACATCAAGATCTTCTGTTTTTGGAGGTTGGCGATTTGCCCTTTGAGCAGATTGAGCGCCACCAAAATCAAAACCTGAAAATCCACCTTTTGAATAGGTTTGTTGACCTTGCGAAGAATCTCCAAAAAGAGAACTAAAGAAATCTGAAAAACCACCTGCTCCACCACCAAAATTGAAGCTTTGAGGCCCACCTTGATTAAAATTAAATTGTTCATATCCAGGAGGAGGAGTATAATCAGCTCCACCTTGCCAACTTGAACCAAGACTATCATATCTTTGACGTTTATCTTTATCACTAAGAACTTCGTAAGCTTCGTTGATATCTTTAAATTTTTCTTCTGCTTCTATTGATTTATTTACATCGGGATGATATTGCCGAGCTAATTTTCTATATGTGGCCTTGATTTCAGCTGCTGTTGCTTCTCTTTTAAGACCAAGGGCTTCATAATAGTCTTTATATTTCATATTTTTCTCCTATTTTAATAATAATATACTTTTTGAAAAAAGTACTATTGTTAATAATTTTTTAATGATGTTAACTTTATGTTAAGTTTTGTATACAACTTTGGAAAAAAAATAGTATACAAAAAAAATTCACGTGATATATTCATATATGAAAAAGAAGA